>Ga0315906_10007170_pt1 | contig 13622 bp, 10 predicted proteins | sample LakEriMetagenome_4_FD_203526 | JGI IMG/M metagenome (GOLD analysis project Ga0315906, IMG submission 203526) | Freshwater fungal communities from buoy surface, Lake Erie, Ohio, United States - Buoy 2 MA122 | ecosystem: Environmental > Aquatic > Freshwater > Lake > Lake biofilm | place: USA...
GGATTAACGCTGCATCCGGAGAAGACACGGATTGTGGATGCGACGACACGCGGCGGTTTTGATTTCCTCGGATGGCACTTTGAACGGGGCTTTAAATGGCCTCGAGAAAAGAGCCTCCGCCGATTGCGGGACTGCATTCGCGAAGAGACCTGCCGCAGCAATGGGACTTCCATGGAAACTATCGTGGGACGGCTTAATCGCCGTCTAAAAGGATGGTATGGATACTTCCAAGGCGGCGTGGAAAACGTTTATCGAACCGAGGACTCATGGATTAGAGGCCGACTGCGGCACATCCTGCGATTCCGCGATAAACGTCAGGGTCTTTGTCGTGGAGGCCTAGACCATCAACGCTATCCCAATGCGTTCTTCGAGAAGCTCGGGCTAATCTCTCTATACGCCTTAGCCCTAGCCAAACGCACCAGTCCCGCCGCAAGCGGGTGACTCACCGACTGGAGAGCCGGATGCGGGAAATCCGCCAGTCCGGTTCGGAGGGAGGGGTGGCCGACAACGGCCATCCCTACCCCTATACCAGCCCGGGGTGAAACCCCGGGTATGGTACACAACCGGAGCGTTCTGAAGGAACGCCGCATACACCCGGATGCTCGCACCTGTTTTGCAGTAGCCGAGTGCCGGGGCTGGCTCTCCGAGTCGGCCGCCTCCTTCCCCCGGTCGCCGCTTTCGGGGAAAGCGTCCTATTCTAGTGTCCCGCAAATAACTATCTACTTTGGGGCGGTGTTGGTCGTGGGCGCTTGAGGGCTGCGCATCCGGGTTCGATTTGGTTCAAGCGGCGGCGGCAACGTTCCACCTTCTCCAAGATCTTTTCGACGCTGGCCGTCCAGACGAAGGGGGTTGGATTGGCGTTCCAAGCATCCAGAAATGCGGCGATGGCTTGTTCCAAGTCATCCACGCTGTGAAAGGAGCCACGTCGCACCGACTTTTGAGTCAGTTCGGCAAACCACCGTTCGACCAGATTCAACCAACTGGAACTCGTTGGAATAAAGTGCAGGACAAAACGAGGATGTCGGGCGAGCCACTCCCGCACCTTCGGGTGTCCATGAGTGCCGTAGTTATCGAGAATCAGGTGCAGCGCTTTGCCCGACGGCAACTCCCTGTCCAACCGCTTAAGGAATCTGAGGAACTCCTGGTGCCGGTGCCGCTGGTAGCATTCCCCGATCACCCGACCCTCGGCCACCTGTAGGGCGGCAAAGAGGGTGGTGGTGCCGTGGCGCTTGTAGTCGTGGGTAAAAGTTCCGCAACGCCCGGGCTTCAGGGGCAGACCCTGTTGGGTGCGATCCAAGGCCTGAATCTGGCTCTTTTCATCCACACAGAGGACGATCGCGTTCTGCGGAGGCGTCAAATAGACGCCGATGATGTCGGTGAGTTTTCAACGAAGTGGGGATCCCTTGAGAGTTTGAAGCTGCGCGTCAGATGGGGCTTGAGCTGATGGTCGTCCCAGATGCGTTGCACCGTGCTCTTGCTGATGTCTTAGGCTTTGGCCATGACGCGAGTACTCCAATGGGTCGATCCCTGGGGTTTGTCTTGGAGGGTCGATTTGACCAGGCGCGCAATCCGCGACTTTCCGTACGACGGTTTGCGTCCACGGCCCGGTGCAATATCCCACACTGCACCAATGCCTTCCTTGGCAACTCGGTCGCGCCACAACCTGACAGTGGGTCGCTGAACTTCGAGCCTGCGAGCAATCTGGGCGGCGGGTTCTCCGCGGTTGGTCAGTAAGACGATTCGGCACCTCAGGGCGACTTGCTGAGGAGTGGATCCGGCGGCAGCCCATTGCTCGAGCCGCTGAACTTGAGAAGACTCGAGGTCCGCAGACGACTCGGCATGAGGCATGCAGCCATGATAGCCCCCAAGACCGGGTGGATAGCTATTTCTAGTGCTGTACACTAGTTCTGAAGATTTCCCACGATCTCCTGTCGTTAACGGAGCGACTTGAATCGACCCCAATCCCGGTCCGCCGACACGACTCATGCCAGCGGGCCGACGAGGCGGTGTGGTCTGCATGATGGAAGAGCCCCTCGTCCATTGCCGCTGGCCCCAAATCCGAAGTGGTTGGAAAACCGCAGATCCGCTCGTGCAACATCCGAAGAACGGAGGCCGGCTTGTCAAAGTCGTAAGCGGAGACGGGGTATGGCCGCCGCAACTAGGTGGACTACTCAACGGCTACGCTGACGGAATGGGGCAGAGCTCGATAGAAGCGTGTTCGGTTCGGGCAATAATGGCCGCCGGGTCGAAATCGATCTCTGGTAAGTCAAAACCGTTATGCCCCGGGAGCTCACCCCGCCCGGCGGTAAACCTCTTCGACCCAGCCGCGGCGCACCCAGCATAATTCTCGTGACATCCTTACCAATCCAGGAGCCGTGGACGCCAACTCCGGTACCCATGGGGGAGCCTTGCCCTCAATCGGGCTGAAGGCTTCCTGGTTGATGCTGAAGAGAAGACCTCCGGGATGGAGGCGCTCAGCCGCCAGTCGAAGGTAGTCACGGACGCTCTCGACGGGCATTTCCGGGAAACTGTCCTGATTGAAGATCGCGTTGAATCGCTGTTCGCCAAACTGCTTCTGGGAATGGACCGGCATGATCCAAGTGCGCCGTCCTTTGAAGCTTCCTTCACGCCGAAAGTCTGAGTAGAGGCCAACCTGGTCACGGCCCAGAGCGTTGCCGAGGAACCATCCCTGGTAGACGTTGGTCAGAGCGAGATCGAGGATCACGTATCGTGAGGGAGACCTTAGCTTTTGCAACCAATGGCAGGCCCCCCCAAATCCCGCCCCGATCTCCATGATGTCGGGTGATTCCGGAGCCGAATGCCGCTGAAGATGCCCATGGAGTCGATGGGCTGCATACAGATGACCTGGCGTTTGCATGTCCAGAAGTCGGCCTCCCACCTCGATGCCATAGGCTCCGGCGATTCGTGGGAAGTCGATCCGGAGACCCAGCTTGCGCTCAACGGCGGTCAGCAGGGCCTCGGGTCCGTCCCGAAGAGCATGGCCGATCTCACCCTGTTCCGGACATTCTGTGCGCACAACACCCAGCGACTCGGCCAATCCCGTCAACTGAGACAGAATGAGATAGGAAGCGAACCGTGAACCCTGAGCTATTCCAAGATCGCCGTAGCCTATCCCCCACAGCGTGGGCGAAGGAAACATCCTCTCTAGGAACGCGAGAAGCGCTCCTGGATCGCGGTTGCGGAGGGCTTGAAGTACCGCAGGCGCATTGCGGTCGATGATCGTGGACCAGAGGGGACTGTAATTGCGGTTCGACGGATCCAATCCTTGGCCCGCGTGAAAAGATTCCACCAGATCCTCGGCGAGGGCTCGTCGAGCTGCCGGGTCGAGTCCCTCTGAGGAATCTGGCGTCGTCAGTGGCAGATTGGGTGCCGGAGATCTGCACCAGAACCACTCTGGCCTGTTGAACAGATCACGATTGGACAGTCGATTAATCCGGTTTCCGTACAGGCATCGGAGTAGTGCGCGATGGAAAAGGAACGCGGCGTTGTTGCGGCTGAGTTGCCGGAGTAGGAGCACAAGTGAAGGCATACGCATCGACCGCGGATTTTCCAATCGCGCCTGAGCCTGCCCCCGATCTAGGGCCCCGGGGGCTCAGGACCCACGAAAAAATAATGTTCTCGGGGCCCGGTTGGACCGTCAAACGCCAACTTGTCCGCCACCGGTTCATCCCTCGAGCGCGATCCCTTGTTTCTGAGGTGTTCCGGATGGTCACTCTGCCTTCGGTGGGGTGAGCGATTGCAAAGGTCACCGCGACTCCTGGGTTGCTCTACCGCTCGGTAGTGCCCCTTCCGACAAGGGTTGCTGCCCCAGTGCGTCAGGATCTCTGATCGAGAGTGGCCTCGCCTCGGTTCCAGATGTCAGGTCTCCAGCAGCCATCACCACCATGCTTACCTGGGTCGGAACGATTCCGTGGGATCGGTCGTACGGCCTCCGCAATAGCGTGGTTGTTCGCTCGTCACCGAACTCAGAATCGTCTGCCGCTCGCTATCGCCTCGTCTTGCGAAAGAATTTGCACGGACACTCTTTTCATCCCAATTGAATCTCACCGGTTTGGGAATTCGATGGCGGTTGCGAATCAAACTGAAATGCATCGACAGGTGTTGTCCAGAATTTGGTTGAATCCATCGGGAATGCCGATTTCGCGCGGGGCCGGCGGGTGCCGCTGGGCTTTTGGTCGGTGGTGGGGTAACGTGATTGGATGATTCGTTTCGGCTCATTGGAGCTGAAGTCCAACCTCTTTCTGTCGCCGCTGGCGGGCTACACGAACTTGCCGTTCCGTCTGGTGGCGCGGGAGATCGGTGGGCTCGATCTGGCGACGACCGACTTGGTCAACGCTCGTTCCCTCATCGAGGAGAATCCCAAGGCTTTCAAACTCATCGAAACCAACGAGAACGATCGGCCTCTGGCGGTGCAGTTGTTCGGATCGGTGCCCGAGGAGATGCGCGATGCGGCGGTGATGCTGCAGGAGCGTGGGGTGAGCGCGATCGACATCAACATGGGCTGTCCGGTGCGCAAGGTGTGTCGGGTGGGCGGCGGTTCAGCGATGATGGTGGAGCACGAACGGACGCAGCATTTGGTGCGGACCATGGTGGATGCGTTGCGAATCCCGGTGACGGCCAAGATGCGCTTGGGTTGGGATGACGACAATTTGACGGCTCCGGATTTGGTTCGGGCGCTGGAGGATGCCGGCATCGCTGGCGTGTTTATCCATGGGCGTACCCGGGAGCAGGGGTTCTCGGGCACGGTGAATCTCGCGGGCATTCGCAAAGTGGTGGAGGCGGCGCGGACAATCCCGGTGATCGGCAATGGCGACGTGACCACGCCGGAGGCGGCGGTGCACATGAAGTCCGAGACGGGGTGCGCGGGCGTGAGCGTGGGGCGTGGGGCCTTTTATGATCCTTGGATTTTCGTGCGGACGCGGGCACTGATGCAAACGGGGGTGCTGCCGCCGGAACCAGGCATCGACGACCGGGTCCGGGTCATGTCCCGACACCTCGACCTGATGGTGGAAGTGTTCGGGGAGCGGCATGGCTGCGTGATGTTCCGCAAGATCGGCCCGTGGTATGCGAAGCGCTTCGGCCCGGCCAACGAGTTCAGCAAGAAGATCGTGCGGATGGAGTCCCGGGCCCAATACCTCGAGATCGTGGACAGCTACCTGCGCTGGCGGCGGCAGTTCTGCGACGATTCGGGCCAGCTGTTGCCGCGCTACCAGTTGGCACCGATGGTCGCCAGTTTCATGCGCGAGGCGGATGACTCGGATGGGCCCGCCAGCATTCGGCGCGAGGCGATCCCGGTGCCCAAGGGCCCAGTCGAGGTCTGGTGACCGAGGGGCGGTGGTCCCTGACCGGGTTTAAGTGCGCTTCTCGGCGACCACCCAGGCGTTGAAGAGTCCGTATTTCAGCGGGGAGCAGTTGAGGACGAAGTCGATCCAGCCCGGCACGGTGCGGTCGGTGCAGGCGACGTCGACCAGACGGCACCCGGTGCGTTCGAGGAAGAATCCCAGATCCAACGCATTGGTGCACACGATGGCGTCGTCGTCGGGGGTGAACGGTTCCTTGATGATCGGGGTCATCCGCTCGAAGCGGACCTGGTCGGGCGCGCTGCGCATTTGATTGCGGCGCTCGAGCAGGCCCTGGAGATTATGCCACTTGTTGCCGATGCCCCGCATCCGCGGATGGTAATCGCGCCAGCCGAGGAACCGTAGGAAGTTGGGGCTGCTGAGGACAATCCGGCCACCCGGAGCGCAAACGCGGACCGCCTCGGCGATGAAGGCCTCCGGATCCTGCACATGCTCGACCACGTTCAGTGCGCCGACCCGCTGGAAATATCCGTCGGGGTAGGGAAGTCGGTTGCCGTCATACAGCAGGCAGCGGTCTGTGAAGGCGCGGGTGCGTTCGATGTTCGGTGCCGACACGTCCACGCCGTGCGCCTCGAAGCCCTCTCGGGTCAACTGAGCCACGACTTGGCCCACGCCGCATCCGATATCGAGCAACCGCGCACCCGGCGTCGAAGGCCGGAGGGTGCGGGTGAACTTGGCGTAGAAGGCCGCATCCCAGTTGGCCAGGATGTCGGCATAGGTCGCGTCGTTACGGACGTGGTCGAGGTGGCTGGGCGTGGAGGCCATGGTCAGTCGGCGCTGGAAGGCTTCGGTGCCAAGATGAGGATACCCACCAGAAGGAGACCTGTGGCGACGGCCGCGAGGCTGACCCACAAGGTTTGGTGAGGGGGATCAAAGCGGTACTCGACGGTGTGCTCGCCGGCGGCGACCGAAACACCCCGCATGAGGAAGTTGGCGCGCAGCAGCGGCGCGGATTGGCCATCCACGGTCACTTTCCAGTCGGGGTGCCAGCGGTCGTTGAGCAGCAGGATGCCGGGCGCGGCGGAGCGGGTCTTTACGGTGATGTGCTTGGGTGCATAGGCCACAATGGAGGCCTCCGCGGCGGTGGAACTGGAGGAGGGAGACCCCGCGCCGAGGGTTTCCGATATGAGCACTTGTCGGGCTGGATCAAACTCCATCGACCGCAACTGCTTCAGCACCTGGGTGTCGTCGAGTCCGGCCTGCCAGTCGGTGTAGAACTTGGTCCGAGGCAGGGCGCCGGTGAACTCCAAGACGGCAAAGGGGCCTGCTTCGGAGGCGGTGGTTGTCAGTAATTGTACCACGTCGGCGGTGGCGGTCGAGGCGTTGGGGGGAGTCACTCCCGGCTTGAGCCCGAGACCGAAGGGCATCTTTAGGCGGATGCGCTTCTGGACGGGGTCCACCATGCCGTTGAGTTGGTCGACTGCTTCCTTGGATCCAAGAATGTACCGGGTGTTGGTCAGTTGCCACAGACGGCCCACCAGCGGCAGGTTGTTCTGATTGTCCAGCAGGCCCAGCGCTCCGAAATAGGCCGTCTCCAACTCGGGCACTCGGGGCATTTGGGAGATGTCCAGCGACTGGATGTTGAAATACTGGAACTGGTTCTCCAGCCATTCCTTCTGCAGGTAGGTCCAAGAGAGGGCGGCTTCGCCCCCGACCAGGGGTCCTTGCCGGTGCGGGTCCAGAAAGGCGGTCACCCGTTGTTCCCAGGGTTTGTCTTTGAGCAAGTCCAACACCGAGTTCGATTGATAACGGGTGACCCAATCGTAGTACTTCACCCAGGGCGTGTTGGCCCGGTACAGGTCCACCACGAGCACGGTGCCCAGCAGCATCCAGCCGATCCGGGCCCGGGTGCCGTTGAAGAATCCGGTGATCATGCCGGCCACGAGTGCCAGTGAAACCGCGAAAAACCCGAGGGCTTTCCACGCTTCGCCGATGGAGAATTCGGCAGTGGCCGGAGGGCCCATCTGGAACTCGATGCCCCGCAGGTGGGATTTTAGTTCACTGGCGCTCCCCGAGTAATTCAGGGCTCCCACCGCTGCGATTGCAAAGCAAGCCACGGCACCGAAGACCCAATTAACCTCGCCCGGGGCGGCCGTCTTTCGCCAGGCGGCGAACTGTTCCTTCCAGCCGCCCAGTCGTTCCTTGCCCGAGGCCAATGATCCCCGGGCGATAGCCTCCAGCCCGTAGGCGAAGAGCACCCACAGCGCGAGGTGCATCACGTGCAGGAACTTGGAGGGGATGCGAATGGTCGAGAGGTAGGGGATCGAAAAGAAGATGCGGTAGAATGGTGCGAAGTGGCCCCACGACAGCGCCAGGGATCCCGCCGCCACCGCGACCCAGAACCACACCATCCGGCGTTCCTGCTCCGAGTAGGTAGACTGTTTTTTGCGCAACGAGGAGGCCGCGGCGTAGCTTGCCACGAGCACCACCAGGATGCCTGCGTACTCACCGGCTCCGCTCCAGCGACCCTTGGAAGTGCCGTCAAAGCCCACCGCTCCCCAGTAGGCGCCGCCGTCCGGGCTGTCCATGCGATAGCCGAAGAGCCCCGGCACGACGATCCGCAGGGACTCCAACGGCGGCAGGCTGATCGCCGAGGCAAACTGCCACCGCTGCGCTTGGCTTTCCCGCGTCTGGGACATGCCCGAGACGCCGACGATCTGGGTGCTGACCAGGGCGTGGATGGCATGGGCGGCGATCCAGCCTGCGAAGACCACGACCACGGTGAGTCGCGCGGCGGCATTCCAGAGCTTTCGGGGTGTCTTGGTGCCCTCGGTCCAGCACTGCCAAGCCACGAATCCAGCCACGTAAAGGCTTAGAATGGCGCCGACGTCGCCGCCTTCGCCCACGTTCAGGCCGGTCGCTAACCCAGCAGTAGCCAGTGCAAGCCATCGTCGCCATCCGGACTCTTGTCCCGACAGGGCTGCCAGGGCCAGTAGTGTGAAACCCAGTGAAAAGGCTTTGGCAGGCAACCCCCAGCAGGCGTAGGACACGGGGTTTGAGGCCAGAGCCGCGGCGATGCCGGACAGAATGGCCACTTCGTTGCGGAACCCGAGGCGCTTGACAAAGAGCGAGCAGCTGAGACCTAGGAAGACCAGGGACAGTGGCACATAGAACTTGGCCACGAAGAGCGGGCTGTTCACGATGGTTCCCAGAATCTGCGTTAGATTGGGGGTCGCCCCGAGCGTGACCGATCCAACCCAGTTGAGATCTTGCCAGAATCCAAAGAAACCATCCGGAAGCCTACCTGCGTCGGAGTTTAGAATTCCAAGTGGTGCATCATTGGAGAAAAGCACGAATTCAGGGCGCAGGCTCCTCCAGAAGAGGGTGCTGACGGCCCCGATCAGGACAACCCAGGCTAGCAGCATCGGCCTGAAACGACCGGCGCCTTTCAGCGACTCGGGGGATGGCGAGAGAGAGGGGTTTTTCATCGATTCGTTGAGGCGTTTCGGGCAAGGGGATGAGGGCCGAAGAGTCGGTCCCTAAGAAAGACCACCAGACGTCCCAGCCACCAGTGCCAGGGACGGATCAGGCCCCGGGCCATGTCTCCGATGGCCTCGGCGTAGACGGTGTCAACGGGGTAGGCTATTTGCTGCTTCACGACGGATCGTGCCGCGAAGAGGCATTGGATCCGTTGGCTCCAGACCCACCGCTTCAGGATGCCGACCGGTGCCCACTGGGCGATTTGCTTCATGGCCCTCAGTTCGTCGGCCACCCAGCTCTCCAGCCTTCGCGAATTGGCGGTCGTGGCGCTGCCGCCATGGTGCCGGATCTGGCAGAGGATCTCCGTCCGCTCGCGCAGGGTTGACGAATGCCGCGCCCAGTCTGCGTAGAACACGCAGTCTCCCACCTGAGGGTAGTCCAGCGGGAACCGGCACGGGGCCGGTTTCCGGCCGGTCTTGAGCAGGACCGAGCCGCAGAAGATGGTCTGCAATTGACCCTGTTGCCGCACGAAGTCGATCAACCGGATCGGTCGGACCTCCGGTGTTGGCGGCGGCGGTTGCCCCGGCAGCAACGCCCCCGAGGCATCGATCTTCTCGGTCAACGACCAGGCCATGGCTGGCGCGGTCGAGCTTTCCAGCGTCGGGGCCAATCTCTCGAGGAAACCGGGAAGCACGATGTCATCGGCCAGGAGGATGTGCAGGATGTCGGTTTCGACCGCCAGGTCGAGGCAGCGGTTCAGGTTGCCGAAGAGCCCCTGATTCCGTTCATTGCGCCGGAGTTCGCCCCGCAGGCGGGGGTGCTCGGCGAAGAAGGCCTGGACGAGTTCTGGGGTCCCGTCGGTGGAGACGTCGTCGATCACCACCACCCGGTCCGGCGGGATCGTTTGTGCAGCCAGCGACTCCAGCGTCGCCCGTAGATAGCGCACGCCGTTGAAGACTGGAATGACTGTGAGAATTTCGGACACCTCAAGAGAGGGGACCACAAGCCGCAATTCCGTGAAAGCCCCCATGTCGCCCCCAAAATCAACACGGGATCCGGGGTTTGGGCGGTCTGATCAATCCGCGGTGAGTGGGTTTGATGGAAATCGCAGGGTGTACCAGGTCCGGAGCTCCTCGAGTTGGCTCTTTAGGGATGGGCTGGAGACATCGGGCACCAGGGTCCGTGTCACGGGCCGAGGTGCCACCTCGGGGAGGACTTCAATGGGCCAACCCCACGTGACTCCGATGGTCTTGAGGACCTCGGCCTTGGGGATCGGTGGCCAGAAACCGGGTTGGCAGACCGGAGCCGGGGAGGGGGTCTCGAGCAGTCCGTGGCAGAGGCGTGCCCATTCCAAGGTCGTGATCCCATTCCACTGGTGGTTGACGAACCCGCGCACCGGGCCGGGTTGGCTCAGGAACCAGCCCAATAGGCTTCGCGGGGCCCGAAGCTCGGGACCCAAGATCGAGCAGCGGATGACCAGCCCTCCGGCTGACCGCACCCGAAGCTCGGCCTCCCATTTGGTCTTTCCGTAGTCATCGGTGGCATCCCCGAGTTCCCCAGTCCGCCGGGCTGGCAGGTCGGGACGGAAGACCCCGTCGGTGCTGGCCTGGATGAACCGGGCACGGCTTTCCTTCAGGCATTCCAGCGCCCGCTCCACCAGTCGCACGTGGGTGTCGACGAGTGCCTGGTGCGTGGAACCAGCGCGAATCCCGATGCAGTTGACCACCGCCTCGGGATGCGTGGCCCGGAGCGATTCGAGAAATCCGGACGGCGATTCCGGGTCGAAGCGGTGCGATGGCGTCTGCACCGAATGCCCTGCCTCGGCCAGATACCGGGCCACGACATGACCCAGCATCCCGGCGGCTCCGAGCACGGTGACGCGCATCAGGCCTCCCCGAACGCGGTCAACCACTCCCAGGAGTGGCCCGGATACTTTCGGACAATATCGTCCCGATGATTCCAGGCGGTGATCAGGCAAGCGATCGGCGGGTGCTGGATCATCTCGGCCGGAGCCACGATGGGCGTCTCGGTCTGGGGGATGAATTTTCCGCACCGCAGCGGTGACTCATCGACGATGTAGTTGAAGCGCAGGTGTCGCAGTTGGTTCAGGTAGACATTGGCGCGCCCGGCGGCCCCGTAGGCGGCAATGGGACGGCCTTCCTGGAGGAGGCGCTCGAGCCTCTGTGCCGCAGGGGTCTCGGCGCGTTGATCGTAGGCCCGCTGGATTTCGTGCAGACTCGATTCCGGCTCCGGGGCTTGCCCGGGGGTCCCGGTCGCGTGGGGATCACGGCGGAATCGCACCCGCAGCAAGCCACCGTGCAGCGGGGTTCGGAGGGTGGCCTCGTGGGCGAAACCCAGCCGGCAGACGCAGCGGATTAACGCCGACTCGCTCCATTCCACCTTGTGCTCGTGGTAGATAGTGTCCCATTGGCCGCCGCTCAAGGTTGCGGCCAGGTCGTGTACTTCGACCCAGAAATGACCGCCGGGCCTGAGTGCCAGTGCGGCCCCGGCGAACACCTCTCGGAGATCGGTGATGTGTGCTAGGCAGTTGGATCCGGAAAGCACATCGACCGTGCCTTCGAGGCCGTGCTCTCGCACCACCTGGGGGGTGAATGGTTGATTGACCAATCGCCACGAGGCGGCGGCCCCGGCGCGCCGAGACACGTCGCTCGGATCCACGCCGATGCGCCGCCAACCCGGGGGCAGTTGATTGAGCAGCACCCCGTCATTGCAGCCGATCTCCAGGTAGGTCAGCGTCGAGTCCCGGCCGTAGAACGCGGCGAGGGTGTCCGAGAATCCGATGAAGTGCCGGACCAGTCCCGGCACGGTCGAGGAGGCGTAATTGTATTCCTCGTAGAGTTGGGCACCGGAGATGTCCTCGGCCACCTGCACCGCCCCGCAGCTCGAGCAGCGCACCCAGGTCAGCGGGAAGAGGGGGGCCGCCTTGGCCGATACTAACGACCGGCAGAACATTCCAGCCAGAGGCATCGGCTCCATGTGCAGAACGGGGACCAGTCCTGAGGAGGGGCTGTGGCAACCGCGGCATTGTCGGATGATGGGAGAGGACATTCGTCGATCGGGAGAGTGGGTGTCGGACGCTTCGGCAGTGCAGGTCGATTCAGGCAGTCTTGGGTCTTCTCAGGTGTATTCTTCAACGACTCCGGCCGCATCGAGCAACGGGGTGATCTCTTCGAAGCTGCCCAGCCTGCGGGTGTTCTCCGAACTGTACTCCGAACCCAATGCCTGAGGGGTCAGTTCTTTGGGGAGTCGGTACTCCGGGTGGATGTTGAAGTAGGTTTCACTCTCGCTGACCCGTTGCAGCTCATACTCGTTGACCAGGATTTCGTGGATCTTCTCGCCCGCCCGAATGCCCACCTCCTGGATAGGATGCTGCGTTCCTCGGGGGCTGTACTTTCTGCGCATCGCTTCGGCCAGAGTTTGAACCGTGCAGGCAGGTGCCTTCCGGACGAAGATTTCCCCGCCTTGCGCCATGGTCATGGCATGGAAAACGAGGTCCACAGATTGGTCCAAGGTCATGAGGAATCGTGTCATGTGGGGCACGGTGAGCGTCAGCGGGGTGTTTTCTTGGATCTGTCGAAGAAACAAGGGAATTACCGATCCTCTGCTGCCCATGACGTTCCCGTAGCGCACACAGCAGAAAGTGGTCGGGCCGCCGAACTGGTTTTGGCTGCAGACCAATTTTTCCATCATGGCCTTGCTGGTACCCATGGCGTTGACAGGTTTGACAGCCTTGTCGGTGCTGAGGGCCACGACAGTCTTTACCCCGGCAGCGCGGGCGGTGGTGCAAATGTTCTGGGTGCCCAGGATGTTGGTCTTGATCGCTTCAAGGGGGTAACTCTCGCACGAAGGCACCTGTTTGAGGGCTGCGGCGTGGAACACGAATTGAACGCCACTCATGGCCTCGTCCAGCCGGCCCGCGTCACGGACATCGCCGATGATGTAGCGGAATTGAGGCCAACGCCGTTGCATCTCCCATTGCTTCTTCTCGTCGCGGCTGAAGATGCGGATCTGCGCCGGGTTCAGGTCGAGAAGATGGCGCGCGACGCGGTTGCCGAAGGAGCCGGTGCCCCCGGTGATCAGGATGGTCGCGCCGGAAAGAGATCGCATGAGCGCTTTCTACCGAACTGCCGTTTCCAAGGGCAGAGATTTGTTCTCGCACAACATCGGTTCAACGATCCCGACGACAATCTCGACGTTGTGACGGTTTCCATCCAAGGTGAGCGGCAATGATGACACAGTGGATTGCTGACTACCTGGACGCCCAGAAGCGGGCCGTGGATTCTGTGAAGCCTGCCGAGATCGCCGCCCTGGTGGAGACGCTCCGTGCGGCCTGGTCGCGCGACCAGCAAATCTTCGCCATCGGCAACGGCGGCAGTGCGTCCAATGCCAGCCATTTCGCCGTGGACCTGGGCAAGGGATCCAGCGACAAGCTGCCGCGCCGATTCCGGGTGCTTTCGCTCACCGACAACGTCGCCTGGATGACGGCCCTCGGGAACGACTACTCCTACGAGGAGATCTTCTCACGGCAGTTGGCCAACTACGCCCGGAAAGGGGACGTGCTCATCGCGGCCAGCGTCAGCGGCAATTCACCCAACTTGGTGAAGGCCTACGAGTGGGCCCGGGCGCACGGGGTCCAGACCATCGCACTGGTGGGTGCCAAACGGGGCCGTCTGGCCGAGCTGGCCGATCAGGTGGTGGTCATCGACGACACCCACTATGGCCGGGTCGAAGACGTCCAGATGCACATCTTGCACATCTTGTGCTACGCGTTCATGGAGAAGCCGGAGCTAATCCAGGGCT
>Ga0315906_10007171_pt1 | contig 13622 bp, 11 predicted proteins | sample LakEriMetagenome_4_FD_203526 | JGI IMG/M metagenome (GOLD analysis project Ga0315906, IMG submission 203526) | Freshwater fungal communities from buoy surface, Lake Erie, Ohio, United States - Buoy 2 MA122 | ecosystem: Environmental > Aquatic > Freshwater > Lake > Lake biofilm | place: USA...
GGCGGCACGAACGGCGAGACCAAGCCCGACAACCTCGTGTCGCGCATGGGTCTCACCGGCCTGCCCTTCGTCACAGTGAAGAACGGATGCGCAACGGGCGGAGTAGCGCTCATGACGGCGCGCAACGGACTCATCTCTGACGGAGCCGGGATCGCCTGCGTGGTCGGCTACGACAATCATGCGCGCGGCGCGTTCAATGCATCGCCCACCCGCTACGGCATAGGCGGCTGGTACGGCGAGACCGGCATGATGGTGACGACGTCGTACTTCGCCCTGAAGATCCAGCGCTACCTGCATGAGCACGGCATTGACCCGCGCACGCTGGGCTACGCGTCGGAGAAGGCCTTTGCCTACGCCTCTCATCATCCTTACGCCTGGCGGCGCAAGCCGGTGAGCGTCGAGGAGGCCATGGAATCGGACATGATCAACGATCCGCTCACTCGCTTCATGTTCTGCTCACCGGATGCGGGGGCGGTGGCGCTCGTCCTCGCACGCGGTGCGCGCGCCTTCGACATGTGCGAGCGACCAGTGCGTCTCGCGTCGGTCGCCCTTCGCGGGCGTCGTCCGGGTTCCTTCGAGGTGTTCTCCACGTGGCTGTCACCCGGCGAGCGCACGAGCCCGTCGATCGACGCTGCTGCAGCAGCCTTCGCCGCTGCAGGCGTCACGCCGGCCGACGTCCAGGTGGCGCAGTTGCAGGACACCGACAGCGGTGCCGAGATCATCCACCTCGCGGAGACGGGGCTCGTGGCCCACGGAGCGCAGACTGACGGATACCTCAACGGGGACTTCTCCATCGGCGGCCGACTGCCCGTCAACACCGACGGTGGACTGCTGGCCAATGGAGAGCCGGTGGGCGCGTCCGGTCTGCGGCAGGTGCACGAGGTCGTCATGCAGTTGCAGGGCCGGGCGGACGGACTTCAGGTGCCAGGCCAGCCCTCGATCGGTTTCACGCATGTCTACGGAGCGCCGGGCATCAGCGCCTGCACGGTGCTCACGACGGAAGGACGCTGAACATGGCGGATCACGACCCGGAGCACCTCGCCGCATGGCGCGCGGAGGTTCGCACCTGGCTTGCGACGGTGGCGCCGCCGCGAACGGAGGAGGTGTTCGAGTGGGGTGTCGGTGACCCCCGCCTGCACATCTTCGTCTCGATGTCGCATGACGAGGAGGTCGCGTTCCTCGAGCGTGTGCGCGAGTACCGCAGGCAGCGCTTCGATGCGGGCTACGGCGCGATCTCGCTGCCGGAGGAGTTCGGCGGTGCGGGTCTGCCCAGTGTCTACTCGGTGGCCTTCGCCGACGAGGAGCGCGAGTTCGCCGTGCCGCCGTCGTCGGAGATCATCTCCGTCACGACCGGTCTGGTGGGTGCCGCCGTCAGCGTGTTCGGCACCCCGGAGCAGCGCGAAAGGTTCGCCACGGCCTTCCTGCGCACCGACCTGCTGTGCGCGCAGCTGTTCAGCGAGCCCGGCGCCGGATCCGATCTCGCCGGCCTCGCGACCAAGGCGGTGCGTGACGGCGATGACTGGCTGATCACCGGCCAGAAGATCTGGAGTTCCAACGCGCAGTTCGCCGAGTACGGATTCCTGCTGGCGCGGACCAATCCGGATGTCGTGAAGCAGGGGGGCATCACCGCCTTCATCGTCCCGCTCGATGCGCCGGGGGTGGAGATCCGTCCGATCCGGCAGATGAGCGGGCCCTCCAGCTTCAACGAGGTGTGGTTCGACCAGGTGCGCGTGCCCGACTCCCTCCGCATCGGTGATGTCGACGCCGGTTGGAAGGTTGCGCAGGCCACGCTCGGCTTCGAGCGGACGTCGTCCGGCTCGGGGCATCGCCGCAAGGGCGGCACGGCCGACGACCTTGTCGAACTCGCCCGTCACCTCGGGGTCAACGAGGACCCGGTCGTGCGCCAGCAGCTGGCCGACGTCTACATCCGCACGAGGCTGCACGCGGCGATGGTCGCGAAGGTGGCGCGCGCGACGGCCTCGGGCGACAAGCCCGGCCCGGCCGGCTCGCTCGGCAAGCTGCTGGCGTCGGACAACATGGTCCGCATCGGCGACGCCGCCGCCTCGATGCTGGGCAGCGCGATGGTGGCCGACACCGGGGAGTGGGGGGAGTTCGCCTGGACCGAGCACGTCCTCGGCGCTCCGGGATATCGGCTCGCGGGCGGAACCGACGAGATCCAGCGCAACATCATCGCTGAACGGGTGCTCGACCTCCCGGCCGAGCAGCGCATGGACAAGGCCCCGTTCAAGGACCTCGCCAAGTCCTAGCCCCTCTCCCGCACCCCCTCCCGCACCCCCTGCAGATTTGATCCGCTTTCCGGATGAAATCGGCATTTCGTGGGTGATATGTCCGATCTCATGCCGATTTCATCCGGAAAGCGGATCAAATCTGCAGGGCGGCTACCAGCCGAGGAGTTGAGCAACGCGCTCGCGGTGCAGGTTCGCGTCGCCGAGGAATGCCGCGTCGTATCGGGCCCGCCGGAAGTACAGGTGCGCGTCGTGCTCCCAGGTGAAGCCGATCCCGCCGTGCAACTGGATCGCCTCGGCTGCGAGGGCGTTGTAGGAGTCGGATCCCCAGGCCTTGATGACGGAGGCCTCGGCGCCGAGGTTCTCGACCGGACCCCAGGTGACCTTGTCCAGGCCTGAGCGCGCCATCTCGACCAGCATCAGGGCGTCCGCCATGCGGTGCTTGACCGCCTGGAAGCTGCCGATCTCCCGATTGAACTGCTTGCGGACCTTGATGTAGTCCAGCGTCATGTCGAAGCAGTGCTGGGAGCCGCCGAGCTGATCGGCGCCCGTCGCGAGCAGGGCGAGATCGACGCCTCGGGTGACGGCCGCCTCCCCCTCGTCAGCACTGCCGACCACGGTGGCGCTGGCTCCCGAGAACGACACGGACGCTGACGGACGGGAGAAGTCGAGGGACTCCAGGGCAGTGACGTCAGCCTGATCGGCCTCCACCACCGCAACCGAGAGTCCGGAACCCTCGCGGCAGGCAACGACGAAGAAGCCTGCTGAGGCACCGAAGGGCGCAAAGTTCACCGTCCCCGTCAGCGTGCCCCCCTCAAGCACGCAGGTGACGTGGTTGGGCTGCCATGCGCCGCGGGCGTCCGTGACGGCGGGTGCGGCGATCTCGCCACCGGCGAGGCGCTCGAGGTAGGGCAGGGCGCGTTCTCCGCACGCTGCCAGGATCTGCCCAGCCAGCACCGTGCTGCTCACGAAGGGGACGGGGGCCAGGGTCGCGCCCAACTCCTCGGCGACCGCGAGGATCTCCGCCAGGCCGCCCAGACCCCCGACGGATTCGGGCAGCCCCACGCCGGCGAGTCCGATGTCCTCGGCGAGGACCCGCCAGAGGTCCGCGTCGAGCCCGGTGGGCGATCCCTCGAGCTGCCGGACGGCCTCCGGATAGCCCGCCTCGGCAACGGCGTCGCGAACGGTCTGCCTGAGCTCGCGGAGCTCCCCGGCGTCGAGGGTGGTCAGCGGCAGTTCGCTCGGCATGGGACTCCGTCGGGTGGGTTTCCTTACGCGGTACCCAGTAAGTCTAGTCCAGACTGCCCCGATGGGGATCGTGGCGTGATCGAACAGTAATCCCCGCAGGGGCGCGAAACTTGGACGTTCATGTAGATTGCCCCCACTCCATCGTGGAAGGCGGATTCATGCGCAGGCCCCTCCTCGCGTCGCTCCTGGTCGCGACCTCCCTCGTCGTGGCCTCGTGCGCCATGCCGGCCGACGATCCCAACTGGAACCCCGACGCTGGCGCCGATGCCGTGTTCGAGGAGGACGCCGCCGCTGAGGAAGCCGCTGGCGATGACGCTCTGGCTGCCGCCGATGCGGCCCTCGTGACCCCTACAAGCATCGGTGTGGACGTTCCCCTGACGGCGGCTCCGCCGGCCGGTGCGCTGATCGTGAGCGTGCTCGACGGCACCGAGTCCGACACCATCATGAGCGCCGCGATGGCGGAGGCGGCCGAGACGGTCGGCTGGACGTACCAGGAGGTCACGGGAGTCGATCCCGCCGACACCCTGACCACGGCTCCGGTGGCATTTCAGGAGGCGCTCGATCTCAATCCTGCGGGCATCCGCATCTCCGGTGTCTACGTCGACGCGATCGCCGAGGGCCTGGCTGCGGCAGAGGCGGCCGGCGTGCCGGTCATCTGCACGGGCTGCTCCGGCGCTCCTGCAGGGGCGATCAAGGACACCAGCCTTGACGGTGATGCGCAGAACACCGAGTGGGCCAAGCTGCTCGCCACGTACGTCTATGCGAACAAGGGTCCTAACGAGGACGCTGCTGTCGAGATGTTCACGCTCCCGGTGCCGGCGCTCAGTACCTTCGGCATCGAGTTCATCGGCCAGCTCGCCACCCTGTGCCGTGAATGCTCGGTGCTCGAGCAGCCGATCGACCCCATGGCGCTGGCGGATGTGCCGCTGTTCGTGTCGGATGCCATGAGCATCAGCCTCGGGCGTTGGGCACTGCTCCAGTCCGGCAATGTCTCCGCTGGTGTCTCGGACGCCCTGGCCACGGCGATCCTCTTCGAGCCCACCGTGATTCTGGGCCGTGGTGCCAGCGCGGCCGATATCGCGGCCCTTCAGGCCACGACCCCGGTGGAGGTGCCGGATGCGGCGGCGGAGGAGGTCGAGGCCGCGGCCGCGGCTGAGGACGCCGGTGCCGCCGAGGATGCCGCCATGGCCGAGGACGTCGCCGCTGCTGAGGACGCTGCTGCCGCCGAGGATGCTGGCGCGGCTCTCGCGACCCCCGAGCAGGCGGCTGCCCTCCAGGCGTGGACGGCGATCCCGATCCCGGTCCTGGGCTGGCGGGTCATCGACCAGTTCGCCCGCGTTATCGGCGGGGAGGCCCTCGCCGAGGGCCCCCTGCCCAGTCAGCTGCTCACGGCGGCGAACGCCGGGGAGGCCGTGCTCGACGAGTCCGGCAACTACATCGGGGTCGCCGACTACAAGGAGCAGTTCGCCGCCCTGTGGGGAGCGCAGTAGGACAGGCCCCTGCACTCCATCCGGGCGTCCGCGCCGGGCGGGGGCAGGTGGAGAGCGGGGGAGAGCGGCTGGCACCGTTTCGAACTCGACACGGGGTCCAGTTTCTCAGTTGTGTCGTCGCCTGTTCGGCGTGAGCATGGGGTCCACACGGCGAGAAAGTGACCAGAAAGTGACCAAAAGGCCTTTGCATTTCTAGGACGTACAGGTATTTTAGGCGGGCTCGGGTCATCAGGCCCTCGACTGGAAGAGAGATCCATGCGCAAAACCATCGCAGCCGTCGCCATTGTGGCGGCCGGCTCCCTCGCGCTGCTCGGCATGGCCCCAGCAGCAACCTCGGCTCCCTCGGCCGCTCCTGCTGCCGACGGCGTCGCCATTGCGAACAAGATCGTGGCGAAGTACAGCCCCTCCCCGAAGAAGATCGGCCCGACGACGCCGCTGACCAAGGTGCCGCCGAAGGGCAAGTTCGTCGTCATGCTGTCCAACGGCGGTGACGAGAACAAGGTCCTCGACGAGAGCATCGCGGAGGCTGCCAAGACCCTGGGCTGGACCTCCAAGGAGCTGGTGGGCGCGGTCGACCCGGAGACCCAGCGGAAGCTGTTCGACCAGGCGATCTCGCTGAAGCCGAACTACATCCACATCTCCGGCATCGAGCCGTCCACCCTGTCGGACCTGCTCACCAAGGCCAAGAAGGCCAAAATCGTCGTGGTCTGCTCGGCTTGCATGAGCAAGCCGGTGTCGGCTCTCGAGGACACCCACATCGCGGGCCCGCGTCAGCTCGACCTCTGGGGCCAGATGATCGCGGCCTATGCCGTGGCCAATACCAAGGGCAAGGCGAATGTGCAGGGCATCACGGTGCCGCTGTACCCGATCCTGGTCCGCTTCGATCAGTCGTTCGAGAAGAACCTGAAGCGGCTCTGCCCGACCTGCTCCTACAACGCCAACCCGCAGCAGCTGACCGACATCTTCGCCGGCAAGACCCCGGCAGCGGTCGTCAGCATCATGAAGGCGAACCCGAACACCAACTGGCTGGTCTCTGACCTCGGTGGCTGGATGGTCGGCGTGCCTGCTGCTCTCCAGTCGGCGGGCCTGAACGGCAAGGCGCAGATTGGTGGCCTCACGGCCGGCAAGGCCAACATCCAGGGCCTGAAGGACGGCACGGAGTCCGCGTGGACGGGCTACTCGCTGCCCATCGTGGGCTGGTCGGTCGTCGACTCGATGGCTCGCAACTCGATTGGCATGCCGTACGACACCAAGGACCTGCCCACGCAGATCCTGACCCCGCAGAACATCGGCACTGCGGTCCTCACCCCGGCGGGCGACTACCTGGGCGTCAAGGACTACCAGGCCCAGTTCAAGAAGCTCTGGGGCGTCAAGTAGTACCTCTGCTTCACCAGCGAGGGCCCGGTCCATCAGGACCGGGCCCTCGTCTTTGCCCCAGTATCTTTACTTGCGCTTCAGTATCTCCTGGGGCACAATCGAGCCACCCGCACTTGAGGAGTCCTCTTCCATGACCGAACTGGCGTCGCCGCAGCGTGAGTCCGTCGAGCCGCCCTGCCCGCGGTCACCGGGCAAGAGCGTGCAGGAGTACCTCGACGAGGACGCCCGTCCCGTCCCCGCCGTGCTGCGTTACGACATCAACGAGGACCTCGGCACGGCTCCGCTCGACGTCGAGCGGTACATCTCGCGCGAGTTCCACGACCTCGAGGTCGAGAAGGTGTGGCGGCGTGCGTGGCAGTTCGTCTGCCGCGAGGACCACATCCCCAACGCGGGCGATCACCTCACCTACGACATCGCCGACGACAAGCTGATCATCATGCGCCAGGCGGATGGCAGCATCAAGGCGCTCTACAACGTCTGCCTGCATCGGGGTCGCGCGCTCCGACAGGAGGGCGGCCGCGTAAGCGAGCTGCGCTGCCCCTTCCACGGATTCACCTGGAACATCGACGGCTCCATGAAGTTCCTGCCCTGCGCCTGGGACTTCCCGGAGATCGATCCGCAGAACTTCCCGCTTCCCGAGGCCCGAGTCGCCACCTGGAACGGCTTCGTGTTCATCAACATGGATCCCGAGGCGGAGTCACTCGAGGACTTCTTCGGCACCATGCTGAACGACTGGGAGCGCTGGGACTACAACGATCGAGTCGTCTACTCGCACTTCGGCGGCGTCGTCGACTGCAACTGGAAGGTGGCCGGCGAGGCGTTCATCGAGGGCTTCCACTCCCTGGCGACCCATCCGCAGATGATGGAGTGGCTCGGCGACGAGAACACCCAGTACGACGTCATCAAGGGCGAGAACTGGAGCCGGCAGATCGTCCCCCAGGGAGTTCCCAGCCCCACCATCGCCAACCACATCTCCGAGCAGGAGGTGCTCGACTCCTACTACGAGACCCGTGCCTTCTACTCGGCCGGCAAGGGGCGCGACCTCGCCGCGGGGGACGAGGGCACCCCGCAGGTCCCGGCAGGCTCCACGGCCCGGCGTGAGCTCGCGGCGCAGATGCGCAATGCGCTGGCCGCGATGTCGGGTGCAGATCAGGACCACTGGACCGACTCCGAGCTGCTCGACGGCATCCAGTACTTCGTGTTCCCGAACTTCTACGTGTTCGCAGGTCCTCGCACCAATGCCGTCTACCGCTTCCGTCCGTACGGCAACGACCCCGACCGCTGCATCGCCGAGGTCTTCCTGCTGGCCCAGGCTCCGGCTGACGGCTCGCACCCCAAGCCGCCGGAGCCCCGCTGGCTGCAGCCGGGAGAGACCTTCTCCGACATCAAGGAGATCGGCCTCCTCGGACCGGTGTTCGATCAGGACATGGCGAACATGCCGTTCATCCAGGAGGGTCTGAAGTCTCTGCGCACATCAGGCGTGCAGCTCGGCCGCTACCAGGAGAACAGGATCCGGCACTACCACGAGATCCTCGACGAGTGGCTCGCGCGGCCCTGAGGAGTGAGCCGTGGCGAGCCCCGCAAGGGTCGCGCCGTGGATTCGCGCGACCCTGAGTCACCCGTTCCATACGCACGCGTCGCAAACGCTGCGCCTTGTGACGCGTGCGTATGGAATCGGAATCGCTACTCGTCCGTGTAGCGCAGGACGTAGCTGACCCGATCCATGCGGGCGCGACGGCTCACCCGCATGACCGGCGTTCCGGTCTCGTCGGCAGTAAGACCCTCGCGGATGAGCACGGGCGTGCCTGGTCGGATGCCGAGGATCTCGGCATCCTCCAAAGAGGCGGCGTCGGCCATGATCGCGCGCCAGAGAGGCGCCAGTTCCTGCACCGCGGCGTTCAACTGGCCGTAGAGGCCCTCGACCTGGCTCCAGTTGCCCTCGGGGTCGTCGAGCAGGTGGTGCATCACCCACGATCGTGACCACATCCATGCGAGGTCGTGGACGACGATCGCGTTGTCGATGCGCCATAGCGGCCCCTCCGGCAGGCGGAGTGATGCGTTGAGGCCGGGCTCCTGGACGACGGCAGCGCGCAGGAAGACGTCCTCGTAGGTGTAGCCCTGGGCTGCGATCTGCGCGGTCATGCTCGCGACGAGGGAATCTGTGGAGAGCTTCTGCGACACCGGAAGGCGCACGATGGGTGCGCTCACGAACGTTCCGGATCCCTGGCGTGACTCCACCACACCTGCCCGAGCCAACTCCTCGATCGCACGTCGCACCGTCAGTCGGTTCACCCCGAGGTCCTCTGCGAGCCGTGATTCGGAGGGCAGGCGCTCACCGGGGGAGTAGGTGCCGTCGTCGATCGAGGCGACGATGGCCTGTCGCACGCGCTCGTAGAGGGGGACGTCACCCATGATCCGGACCGTATCGGGCGAATGCGCTGCCGTGCGGCAAGGGCTGCCCTCCGGCTAGTTTCTTTATAATGCCTCCAGTACTATCGCCGGGTGAGTGAGAGCCTCGAGCAGCGGGTCCGTCGGCTTGAGGATCGCCTCGCCATCAACGACCTCGTGGTGCACTACGCGACCCTCCTCGACGATGCCCAGTGGGATGCCCTCGGAGAGCTCTTCACGACCGACGGGGTGTTCGGTTCCCCCCACAGCACGACGACGGGCCGCGCCGCCGTCGTGGAGAACTTCCGCGTGAAGCACGCGCCGTTCACGTGGACCTGGCACGACCCCCACGGGCATGCCGTCGAGCTGATCGACGACGATCACGCCCGCGGCACCGTGATCGGATACGCCGAACTGGGCAACGATGAGACGACCGTCGTCACCTCGATCCGCTATCTCGACGACTACCGCCGTGAGGACGGTCGCTGGCGGTTCGCCCGACGCACGGTGCTGAGTCTGTACGGCATGTCGGTCGACGAACGCTCCGCCGGCGGGCTGCAGCAGCGTGAGCGCCGCCGCTGGCCCGGGCGGCCCACCGGGCTCGCGGAGCTGCCGGACTACCAGCGGGCCCATCCGGGGTATCCCGGATGACCGAGGGGATCGTGGACCGTCGGGTGGAGCTCGGCGGTGTCTACAACGTCCGCGACCTGGGCGGTGTCCACACCGGCGACGGCAGGGTGGTGCGACGCGGGCAGCTCTTCCGGGCATCGAGTCTGCATCGGCTCACCGATGAGGAGGCATGGCGCGAGTTCGGGGCGGCCACCGTCATCGACCTGCGCTACCAGAAGGAGATCGACGCCTTCCCACTTCCTGAGTTCATCGAGGAAGCCACGCATGCACCCGTCCTGCCGGAGGGCTGGCAGCGCGGTCGCGAGGACCGTCGGCGTGAGGACGACGCCGCGGAGCATCTGGCCTGGGTGTACGAGGTCATGCTCGAGCTCGGACAGGACACCATTCGCAGGATCCTGGGCCAACTCGCCGCTGCGGAGTCGACACCCGCGGTGTTCTTCTGCATGGCGGGCAAGGATCGCACGGGCTTCGTGGCGGCCGTCCTGCTGTCGCTGCTCGGGGTCAGCGACGCGGATATTGCCGACGACTTCGCACTGAGTGGCGACGAGGTGGTGGCCCTCGTCGAATGGCTGCGCACGCGCGAGGACTTCGAGAACCACCCGATGATGAATCAGTCCGAGGATCTTCTGCGTGCACCGCGCGGAGCGATGGAGCTCTTCCTCGCTCGCGTGACCGCCGAATACGGCAGCCTGCACGACTGGGTTCTCACCCTCGACCTGCCTGAGGGCACGCTCGACACCCTGCGAGCCCGCCTGCTTGCCGACCCCGCCGATGACACCGGCACGAATCCCCTGGAGGAATCATGATCGAGCGCCGCGACCTCTACATCGACGGGCAGTGGATGACCCCCGGGTCGAGTGACGTGATCACGGTCGACGAGGCCGCCACCGGTGACGTCATCGGGACGGTTCCCGCAGGCGACGCCACGGATGCCGAGCGCGCGATCCTCGCGGCGCGAAGGTCCTTCGAAGCCTGGGCGAGCGTGCCGGTCGCCGAGCGTGCGGATGTCGTGACGGCGATCGCTGCGGGGCTCAAGGCGCGAGACGAGGAACTCGGCCGGATCATGGCGCAGGAGGTGGGCACCCCGATCACCCTCTCCGCCCGCGTGCAGGTGGGTCTCGCCGTCTCCGTCTTCGAGACGATTGCCGAGGCGGCGCGGGAGATGCCGTCCGAGGAGCGCATCGGTCACTCCGTCGTCATCCGGGTGCCCGCGGGTGTGGTCGGCGCGATCACGCCCTGGAACTACCCGCTCTACCAGCTTGCGGCCAAGGTGGGCCCTGCCCTGGCGGCGGGCTGCCCCGTTGTGGTCAAGCCGAGCAGCGTCGCGCCGCTCGCCACGTTCGCCCTCGCCGAGATCGTCGACGAACTCGGTCTGCCCGACGGCGTGTTCAATCTGGTCTCCGGTCGTGGTGCCCTCGTCGGGGACCTTCTGGCGTCGCATCCGCAGGTGGACATGGTGAGCCTCACCGGGTCCACTGGTGCGGGGGTTCAGGTCGCTCATGCGGCGGCGGGCACGATCAAGAAGGTGGCCCTCGAACTCGGTGGCAAGTCGGCCTTCCTCATCGCCGAGGGTGCTGACCTCGATGCGGCCATGGACGCGGCGATCCGCAGCTGTTTCGTGAACAACGGCCAGACCTGCTCGGCCACAACGCGGCTGATCGTCCCCCGTGCCCTGCTCGCCGAGGTCGAGGAGCGGGCTGCGGCCCTGGTCAACGCCATGGTGGTCGGTGACCCGCTGGATACCGCGACCACGCTCGGGCCCGTCGCTTCTGCAGCTCAGTTCCGCACCGTCGCCAAGTACATCGAGATCGGCATGAACGAGGGCACGCTCATCGCGGGCGGTCCGGGGCCGGTGCCCGGCCTCGATCGCGGCTACTTCATCAAGCCGACCGTCTTCAGCAGGCTCGATCCGGGGGCCACGATCGTGCAGGAGGAGATCTTCGGCCCCGTGCTGTCGATCCTGTCGTACGAGGGTGGGGTCGAGAACGGCATCGCGATCGCGAACGACAGCGAGTTCGGCCTGTCCGGCTCCGTCTATGCCGCGGACATTCCGACTGCTGTCGGTATCGCCCGGCAGCTGCGCACCGGGCAGGTTGCGGTCAACGGTGGTCGCTTCAACGCCCGGGCACCCTTCGGCGGGTTCAAGACGTCCGGCGTGGGTCGCGAGCTCGGTCACCACGGCCTGATGGAGTACTTCGAGATGATCAGCCTGCAGTTTCCGTCCGCAGACGAGATCGACGGCTTCGGCCACGCGGTCTGACGCCCGGAACCGGTCACCGAACTCATGAGCGCCGCATGCGAGATCGTCCTCGTCCGCCATGCCCTGCCTGAGCCGGACGGAACGCTGGATCCCGGTCTCGGCGATGAGGGTCGCGCGCAGGCTGAGGCGCTGGTCCGCCACCTCGACGGCGTGCGCGTCGACGCCGTCTACTCCAGTCAGCTGAAGCGAGCCGTCCAGACTGCGGAGCCGCTCGCGCAGGCGCGCGCCCTGCAGCTGAGGATCGACGAGGGCCTGCGCGAGTGGAAGTCCAATGCCACCCACTACACGGGCACGGAGAACATGGCCGATGGAGCGCGCACCAAAGCGTTCGTCGAGGGTCGTTTCGAGGAGGGGTTCCTGCCTGCGCACAACGCCGACGAGCTCCGCGAGGCGATGGTGTCCACCGTCGGGAGGATCGGGCTCGCGCATGCGGGTGAGCGGGTGGTCGCGGTCAGTCACGGAGGAGCGTCCAACTCCTTCCTGGCCCACGTGGTCGATTCCCCACGGAGGTTCTTCTTCAATCCCGGCTATGCATCGATCTCCCGGGTGCAGGTGTGGCCGACGGATGACGGCTTCCGGTTCGTCCTGATGAGCATCAACGAGCCGGTCGTCGCAGATGCCCGGCACCACGACCAGATGCCCGGCGGCTGACCCGCACACCCTCCGCGAGTGGCCACGGGGCACCGCGAGTGGCCACTGGGCACCGCGAGTGGCCACTGGGCACCGCGAGTGGCCACTGGGTCACTAGTGTCGGCCTGTGATCGGTCTGGGCACGCTCATCAACGTGCTGGCCATCGTGTTGGGAGCCACGGTTGGCGTCCTCATCGGTAACCGGCTCCCTGAACGCACCCGATCGACGGTCACGGACGCCCTCGGCCTGATCACTCTGGTGATCGGTGCAGTCAACGTCGTGGCGATCATGGATACCGACTTCGTCGCGGTGGTCGGCTCGAGTTGGACCTTGCTGGTGGTGCTGGGAGCCGTCGTCATCGGCGGTGTCATGGGCTCTTTGTTGCGGATCGAGTCTCGGCTTGAGTCTTTCGGTGGCTGGCTGCAGCGGCGACTGTCGCGTGACACGTCGTCCGAGGCGCAAGAGCGATTCATCGAGGGTTTCGTGACGTCGTCGCTGCTCTTCTGTATCGGCCCGCTGGCAATCCTGGGGTCGCTCAATGACGGCCTTGGCAACGGCATCGAGCAGTTGACCTTGAAGTCCTCCTTGGACCTCTTCGCAGCATTGGCCTTCGCGGCGTCGCTGGGGTGGGGGGTTGCGCTGTCGGCCGTTCCTGTGGTCATCTGGCAGGGATTGCTGACAGTGGCGGGGGTGGCGGCGGGGACGCTGCTCCCGACGGCCCTGATCGCATCCATCACGGCGACCGGCGGGATCCTCCTTCTGGGCATCGGGCTGCGCCTGCTCAATATTCGGCAGGTCCCAGTAGGGGACCTCCTACCCGCATTGGTGATAGCTCCCGTCCTTACGTCGCTCTTTCTCCTCTGAGCCAGTGGCCATTCGCGGTGCCCAGTGGCCACTCGCGGTGCCCAGTGGCCACTCGCGGTGCCCAGTGGCCACTCGCGGGAGGGAGGGGGGAGCGTTGACATCGGGCGGGCAGACGTCCATAGTTGTCTAGACAACTGCGGGCGGGTGCGGGTGCCCGCCCATCCCGCATAGAGGAGTGCTGCCGTGGCCGACGTCGCCGAACAGCTCAAGCCGGAGGTTGTGCCCGAGTACATCGCCAGTTCGGTGCTCAACGGTGCCGCGCGCGAGGCCGCCATGGACATGATGCGTCGGCTCGCCGTGCACGTGCGCAACCAGACGACGGACCAGTTCGAGGGCAACTGGCAGGAGCCGGTCGAGAACTACGCCGACGAGGAGTTGTTCCGGGCCGAGGTCGAGACGCTGTTCAAGCGCATCCCGCTGCCTCTTGCCCTGTCGTGCGAACTCCCGGGCAAGAACACCTACAAGTCGCTCGAGGCCGTGGGCGTGCC
>Ga0315906_10007174_pt1 | contig 13620 bp, 10 predicted proteins | sample LakEriMetagenome_4_FD_203526 | JGI IMG/M metagenome (GOLD analysis project Ga0315906, IMG submission 203526) | Freshwater fungal communities from buoy surface, Lake Erie, Ohio, United States - Buoy 2 MA122 | ecosystem: Environmental > Aquatic > Freshwater > Lake > Lake biofilm | place: USA...
CTTTAGAATTAAAAAAGTATCCATCCTTGCAGAAGTAAATCTGAATATGACAACAGATGGAAAGAGAAATACACTTATTTCATCAAACCCAATCAGCATCGATCCTACAGCTGGTTTAGAAGTGGGATATAGTGGCGTAATCTTTTTGCGACTAGGCGCAGGAAACATCACAAAATCAACCGACTTTGATGGTTCAACGTACTACACGATTCAACCTAATTTGGGAATCGGATTGCGCATCAAACAATTGACTTTAGATTATGCGCTTTCGGATATTGGAAATGTATCTGACGTGCTTTACAGCAATGTCTTTTCTCTTAAATACGACATTTTCAAAAAATAGCTTTTCGCCAAACTTGAAGTACGAAGTACCAAGCAAAAGCAAACCACAATATCCCCAAAAACAAATGAATAGGTTGCGCAGCCATAGGCATTCCCGCATAAGCTAAGGTCACGCCTACCATTACTTCTAGAAGCGCAACGATAAAAATTCCTTTTAGTGAAGTTGGGAGTGTCGCCAATCCTTTTGATCTTTTGAAAAGCACAATCAGCAAAATCACTACAAGTATTGAAAAGCTTCGGTGTACTTTAAAAATCGTTGGCAAATTTTCGATCCAAGTGAAACGATCAGGATAAATGTGAGCTACAACGTCCACTGCTTCCCGCACTTGCGTTCCCAAAAATATTTGAGCAAAAGCCAAAACCATTATCACCAAACTCATCACTTTCCAAAAAGTCGAATAAGTCTGCGTGTCACGTTCCACGTGCTTATGACGAGCAATCATCATTAATAATAGAGCCACTAGAACCACGGCACCAAGCATGTGAATCGTAATTTTCACTGGTTGTAATTCTGCATCCACAACCGTCTTTCCGAGCCATGCCTCAAAGCCAAGCATGAACAGAACAAGAGTCGCCAAAATAAACGTGCGCACATCTCTCTGCTTGATCATGAATATAAATGAAAGAACAAATAATATCAAAGTTGGTATGCCCGAAACCGCCCCCACCAATCGATTCACATATTCTATCCAAGTATGAGTAACATTAAAAACCGCATAGTCATGATTTGGATACTTCTTCCATTGTGCATGGTCGAATAAAGAAGGAGCTGTGAAATTCTCAGTTGCTGTCCAGAGAGTATCATTCAGTATTACCATCTGTCCTTTAGTAAACTGTCGACCTTCAAAATAATGCAAGGTTTCTGCATCTGTTGGAGGTATAAGGTAGCCAAAACATTTAGGCCAATCTGGACAACCCATTCCACTGCCTGACATGCGAACCACGCTGCCTGCGATAATGACAAGAAACATCATTATCAAAGCAAAACGAGCGTAAAATAAAATTTTCGATGAGGTTTTCATAGGTCACAAATGTATAGTCCACAGCGTGGCACACGACCTAATAAATTAAAAACTGATTACTATCAGAAATTACTTTTAGTGTACCAAATTGGTAACAGACTGCAGAAGATTAAGCACATAAACCAATCGCCCAAAATCAGGAGCGGAAACACCCGCATCGCTGCTAGCACTTGGGCGATTTTGCAAGCCGTGAAAATCAATGATCTCCACTTTCTGCACACCATAAGCACCATCGCTGATTCCAGTAACACAATTAATCATTTCCTTTTCTGAAATTACAGTAGGATCAAACTCTACAGAAACAGTATTCGCGGGACGATTATCAGCATAATCAAGTTCTGTGTTTTTAACACCTGCCAATTTTCTCAATTCCTGCTGAATCTTTCCACCACAACCAGCGCTGCATGTCATACCCGAAATACTAAGGTTAGCCACAGTTCGATTTGACTCGCTTTCCATTACTCTGCGGGTAACGGGCACCATTGGGTCATTCGAATTCTCACTCGAAGATGATCCCGAACAAGAAGCCATCGTGATGATAGCGACTATGGACATAGAAGAAATGAGCTTTTTCATTGGTGTGGAATATTGATGTAAAAGTAAACACCATTCGAGTAATAGTGTTCTATCAAGCGTTAATTTTGCAAAAAAATCAAATTGCCAAAAGCACAGCCATTACACCTCGCAGTCCTGCTTCTTCTGGCCCTCACTTGGGGTAGTTCTTTCATCCTAATGAAATTCGGAATGAAGACTACATCAGGCGAATTGGTTTTCACTCCCAACCAAGTAGCCTCAATGCGACTTTCGATAGCTGCGCTTGTTTTGTTACCGATTAGTCTTCGTGCCATTCGCCGACTAAAATGGGATGACCTCAAGTGGATTCTAGTGGTTGGACTTGTAGGAAGTGGTATTCCCGCTTTTCTATTTACCAATTCGCAAGTACATCTCGACAGCAGTGTTGCCGGGATATTGAACTCGCTAACACCCTTATTCACTCTAATCCTTGGAATTGCACTTTTCAGAAAACCCGCAGAGCCAAGGCAAGTTGTGGGAGTTCTTATTGGACTTTCAGGTGCGATAGCGCTCGTTTCGCTTAAAGGTTTTGGCAGCACCAGTCATTGGGAATATTCGATACTGATCGTGCTCGCCACCATAAGCTATGGCTTTAGTGTTAATACGGTACAAAGCAAACTCAAGCATGTCAAAGCACTTGAAATAACGGCCTTGTCTCTTTTGGCAGCGGGAATTCCTTGTTCTGTTTACGCGCTCAATTCGGGGGTAATCGAAACAATTCAGACCAACCCAAACGCCTTAAGATCGTTGGGTTTCGTTTGTATTTTAGCCATTGGCGGAACTGCTATGGCCAATATGATGTATTTCTGGCTCACACTGCAGACCTCGGCGCTCATCGCATCCTCCGTAACCTACCTAATGCCCTTAGTATCTGCTAGTTGGGGATTATATATTGGAGAGGAACTTCACTTCGGACACGTTATCTGTGGCATTATCATATTGTCAGGCGTATGGCTAGTGACAAGAAAAAAAGCCAGTTAATGAACAAGTATTTGTGTATTTCAAAAGAAAGTTCTACATTTGCACCCCTTAAAAAGTTTTTTTAACCCACTAATCTCATAACAGCATGTACGCAATTGTAGAGATAGCGGGGCATCAGTACAAAGTACAGAAAGATCAACAGATCTTTGTGAACCGTTTACAAAACGAAGAAGGTACAAACGTCGATTTCGACAAAGTACTTTTAATCGAAGACGGTGGCAAAGTTACGGTTGGCGCCCCAGCTATAGAAGGTAAAAAGGTGACCGCTAGCGTAGTGAAACACCTAAAAGGAGACAAAGTACTTGTCTTCAAAAAGAAGCGCAGAAAAGGTTATATTAAGAAGAACGGTTTCCGTGCTTATTTAACTGAAATTAAAATCGAGAAGATCGGTTAATCACCATCTCTAATACCTAAAGAAAATGGCACACAAGAAAGGTGAAGGTAAAGTAAAAAACGGCCGCGAATCGGAAAGCAAACGCCTAGGTGTTAAGCTTTACGGTGGACAAACTTGTATCTCTGGTAACATTATCGTTCGTCAGCGTGGAACACGCCACAACGCAGGTGTTAACGTAGGTATGGGTAAAGACCACACTTTGTTCGCATTGGTTGATGGAACTGTAGAATTCCGTAAAAAGAAAGATAACAAGTCATTCGTTTCGGTTGTTCCTGCAAAGGCATAATCGAGAGTACCGGCTTATTCGATACTTAAAAACTCCCGGACCACGTCACACGTGGATCGGGAGTTTTTTATTTAAACTAAAACGCATTTACCCCAAACACTATGCTTCAAGTTCCCTATATCCGTGAAAATAAAGAGAAGGTACTTGCAGGTCTTGCTAAACGAAACAAAGACTTTGCTACCCAAATAGACGAAATCATCGCACTCGATGAGAAGCGCCGCAAAACTCAAAACGAACTCGACTCGCTCAATGCCGAGGCAAACAAAATCGCCAAAGAAATTGGTGACTTGTTTAAAGCGGGCAAAAAAGACGAAGCCGATGGATTGAAAGCGCGCACTTCGGCTATTAAAGAAACAAGCAAAGCACTAGAAATAGAACTTTCTGCTACTGAGGATGCTCAGAAGCAATTACTATACTTGATCCCAAACGTGCCTTTCGAAGCTGTTACTCATGGAAAAACTCCAGATGACAACGTAGAAGTGTACACTTGGGGAACTATTCCTGATCTCAGTGCTTCTAAGAAGCCGCACTGGGAACTTGCTAGCGAATACAATCTAATCGATTTTGAACTTGGTGTTAAAATCACCGGTGCTGGATTCCCTGTATACAACGGGGCGGGTGCTAGACTTCAACGCGCGTTGATCAACTTCTTCCTAGATGAAGCTCAAAAAGCGGGATACAACGAAATCATTCCACCACTTATGGTGAATGAAGCAAGTGGATACGGCACAGGTCAGCTTCCTGACAAAGAAGGCCAGATGTACCATGTTGGAGTGGATGATCTTTATTTGATTCCAACAGCAGAGGTGCCTTTGACAAACCTTTATCGCGATGTCCTTTTGAAAGAAGAAGAACTTCCAATTAAAATGACTGGCTACACGCCATGTTTCAGAAGAGAAGCAGGTAGTTACGGAAAAGACGTTCGCGGATTGAACCGTTTGCACCAATTTGATAAAGTAGAAATCGTGCAAATCGCTCATCCCGATCAGAGCTATGCATTGCTTGAAACAATGGTAGATCACGTGAAAGACTTGCTTCAAAAGCTTGAACTTCCATTCCGTATTATTCGTCTTTGCGGCGGTGATATGGGCTTTACATCAGCAATGACATACGACTTTGAAGTATTCTCTGCTGCACAAGAGCGCTGGCTAGAAGTGAGTTCTACATCCAACTTTGAAACATTCCAAGCGAATCGGTTGAAATGCCGCTTCAAAGGAGCTGATGGTAAAACTCAGTTAGTTCATACCCTTAACGGTAGCGCCCTTGCTTTGCCACGTATCGTAGCTTCAATGTTGGAAAATCACCAAACTCCTGATGGAATCAGAATTCCTAAAGCGTTGGTGCCTTACACCGGATTTGAATTCATTCAGAAAAATTAACCGTATTCTCCTCTCAGTCATTGAGAGTAAAACGTTATTTTCGCAAAGATGACGTCAGAATTACGAAATAGTATATCAATCGCCATGCTCGTCGTGGCGATTGTGCTTTACAGTGCATGCAAAACAAAACCTGATTTTTCAAAGCAGGTAGCAACTCTCGATTCCTTACGGGTGAGCATAATTAGCGTGCACGATAGCACCATGGTCCTTAAAGCCGAAGAGTTCAATGCGAATAAAGACAGCGTTGCCAAAAACCTAAGCGCTATTCAGTCACTTTATAAAGGCAACATGAACGAATCAATGGCGCGTGTGCTATCGAATTATAATTTGACCTCCAAAAGCGTTGCTGATCCTAGAGTAGTCTTCACTAATCTGGGTGAGGATTTCAATCAATCCCGCGTGCAAATAGAGAATCTTATGTCTGCTCTAAAATCAAATGCAACACAAGATGCTTTGGGCAATGAAATCACAGACATCTACGTTAGCGAAGCAATCAAAAATGAAAAACGTGCAGTAGAACAGTGGAGCAATAATTGGAGAGTGGCTTCTGACGCCTTGAAAAAATCTCTTAAAGATTATAACGAATTGCAACCTCAAATAAAACTGTGGGTAGACTCTCTAAACAAAGTACAATGATGTCATTTAAAAAATATCTTTTCACTTTGTTGCTCACCGCTGTAGCCTTCATCGGATGGGCACAGCAAGATCTTGAACTTGCAGATCATTATTATGATAATGGTCAATACGAGCAAGCACGTTTGTATTACGAAAAAGTCTACAAGACCAATAAAACCAATAAAGTCTATACCAACTATCTCAACACGCTCATCGCTCTCAATGATTTTGATGAAGCAGAAAAGATGGTGAAGAAAAAAATCAAATCAGAAAATGATGATGGTGTAGCCTATGTTCAACTCGGAGATCTTTACAATAAATTCAACAAGAAAGAAGATGCCAAAGAGCAGTTCGATAAAGCGTTGAACAATGTTGTTCCAACCAGAAATAACATCCTCCGACTTGCGTCAGAATTTCAGCGCATCAATGAAATTGATTACGCATTGCAAGTCTATGAAAAGGGAAAGAAAAACGATAAGGAAGGCTATGGCTATTCGATGGAAATAGCCAACATGCAAGGTAGTTTGGGACAATTCGACCCGATGATTGAATCGTATCTTGATTTACTAGAGCAATCACCCAATTATATGCTCACTGTTCAGAATGCATTTGATCGCATCCTACAGATTCAAGAGAATGAAGCCAATATGGACTTGCTTAAAAATAATCTATTAAAACGTTCTCAAGCTAAGCCAGAGGTTGTGCAATACACAGAACTTCTCACGTGGTTATTTCTTCAGAAAAAAGAATTTGGAATGGCACTCGTTCAGGCGACTTCACTTGACAAGCGTTTGAATGAACCTGGATATCGCATTATCAATATTGCAGAGCTCGCTGCTTCAAATAAAGATTACACCACTTCTAAAAAAGCTTATCAATACATTATTGATAAAGGTCCAACGAATGAATATTATGTCATTGCTCGCACAGAGAAATTGCAAGTGATGCGCACCGAACTGGAAGAGAAACCGGGGATTGATGTTCCTGCATACACTGCATTGGCTGCGGAGTTTGAGACTACGTTAAATCAAGTGGGCAAAAATGCTGAGACCGCATTGATGATGACAGACCTTGCACACATTTATGCATTCTATTTGAATCGCACAGATGATGCAATTGTATTGCTGCGCGAAGCGATTGATATGCCTGGGATGTACGGCCGAATTCAAGCGACATCGAAATTAGAATTAGGAAATGTTCTTGTATTTAAAAATGAAATATGGGAAGCTTCTCTCCTATTCTCTCAAGTAGAATTAGATTTTAAAGAAGACCCACTTGGTGCAGAGGCGAAATTCAGAAACGCACGCATCTCTTATTACACAGGCGATTTCGAATGGTCGCAAGGACAACTCGATGCATTAAAAGCATCAACCACAAAATTGATAAGCAATGACGCCATTGATTTATCGCTTTTGATTACAGACAATTTCAATATGGATACCATCGTAGCACCCATGCAAATGTTTGCACGCGCGGATCTTCTTGCTTTTCAGAATAAAAGCGTTGAAGCATTTACAACTCTAGATTCAATTCTACTCGGTTATCCAAGTCATTCGCTGACAGACGAAGTTCTTATGCTAAAAGCAAATCTGTTTTCAAAACAAGGCAAGTACACAGAGGCGAATGAATTGTATCAACGCGTAATTGAATTCCATCCGAAAGACATTACAGCAGATGATGCATTATTCAAACAAGCAGAATTGAATGAAAACATTTTTATGGATAGCACCAAAGCCATGAGCTTATATGAAAAATTAATCGTTGAATATCCGGGAAGTCTATACGTAGTAGAAGCAAGAAAGAGATTCAGATCATTGAGGGGAGACTCTTAACTGGCCGTAGGCTGTAAGCTGTAAGCTGTAGGCTATAAGCTGTAAGCTTTAGGTAGTAAGTAATAGGTAGTTGGTCACCAGTCGTTAGTCACTAGTCGTCGGTCACCGGTAATCAGTCGTTGGTTGTGCATACAAACAGAATAAAAAAAAGACCACTCCATGGAGTGGTCTTTTCTACTACTAAACCTAAACTAAAACTAACCGCTTTTACTTCTTCAAATCATAACGATCTAAATTCATCACCTTTACCCAAGCGGTTATAAAATCTTTTACAAATTTTTCTTTCGCATCTGAACTTGCATACACTTCAGCCAAAGCGCGTAATTCTGAGTTAGATCCAAAAATCAAATCAACTCGTGTTGCAGTCCAAACAACATTTCCAGTCTTACGATCACGACCTTCGAAAATTTCTTTTGTATCGTCTGTCGCTTCCCACTTCACATTCATGTCTAATAAATTCACGAAGAAATCATTCGACAATGTTCCAACCTTATTCGTAAACACTCCATGCTTCGAACCATCGAAGTTTGCTCCCATCACACGCATACCGCCAACAAGAACAGTCATCTCAGGAGCAGTAAGCGTCATCATTTGCGCTTTATCAATAAGCAATTCTTCAGTTGAAAAAGTGTATTGTGTTTTTAAATAATTACGGAAACCATCAGCCATCGGCTCAAGTACCGCCATTGAGTTTACATCTGTTTGTTCTTGCAAAGCATCCATGCGACCAGGCGTGAATGCCACTTCAGTAGCAAATCCAGCATTCTTTGCAGCCAACTCAACACCCACAACACCACCAAGAACAATCATATCGGCCATTGATATTTTCTTATCCGTAAACTTCGCATTGAATTTCTTTTGAATATCTCCAAGTACGCCTAGTACTTTTTTCAATTGCGTTGGATTATTTGCTGCCCAATTGTTTTGTGGCGCCAATTGAATTCTACCACCGTTAGCACCACCTTTGAAATCTGTTCCTCTAAACGTTGAAGCAGATGCCCAAGCTGTTGCCACAAGTTCACTCACAGTCAAACCAGAATTACTAATACTAGCTTTTAGTTCTTTGATATCCGCTTGATCAACCAACTTGTGATTCACTGCAGGAATTGGATCTTGCCAAATGAAATCTTCTTTCGGAACTTCTGAACCTAAGTGCAAAATTCTCGGTCCCATATCACGGTGCGTCAATTTATACCATGCACGTGCGAAAGCCATGTCCAATTCCTCAGGATGCTCATAGAATCTTTTTGAAATCTTTTCATAGGCTGGGTCAAAACGCATTGACAAATCCGTAGTCAACATAGTTGGCTTGTGCATTTTCTTTGGATCAAATGCATCAGGTACCATCACCTTAGGATTCTTGGCTACCCACTGATGAGCACCCGCAGGACTTGTAGTCAATTCCCACTCGTTTTCAAATAAACTCTTGAAGTAAAAATGACTCCATTCTGCCGGAGTGGCCGTCCAAATTACTTCCAAACCAGATGTGATTGCATCAGCACCTTTGCCTGATTTATATTTGCTAGACCAGCCCATTCCTTGTTCTTCGATAGGAGCTGATTCTGGTTCTGGACCAACGTTGGAAGCAGGACCAGCACCGTGTGTTTTTCCAAATGAGTGACCACCGGCAATCAAAGCCACCGTCTCTTCATCATTCATTCCCATGCGGCCAAATGTTTCGCGAATATCTTTTGCCGCAGCCACAGGATCAGGATTACCATTAGGACCTTCTGGATTAACGTAAATCAATCCCATTTGAACTGCAGCAAGTGGATTTTCCAATTGGCGATCGCCAGTATATCTCTTATCATCCAGCCATTTCGATTCTGAGCCCCAATAAACGTTTCCTTCAGGCTCCCAAACATCTTCACGACCTCCGCTAAATCCAATCGTTTTAAAGCCCATAGATTCAAGCGACACGTTTCCTGCCAAGACCATCAAATCGGCCCACGAGATTTTGCTGCCGTATTTCTGTTTTACAGGCCAAAGCAATCTGCGCGCTTTGTCAAGATTAGCATTATCAGGCCAGCTATTCAATGGCGCAAAACGTTGCTGTCCATCGCGAGAGCCACCACGACCATCACCTGTTCTATATGTTCCAGCGCTATGCCACGCCATACGAATGAATAATGGACCATAATTTCCAAAATCTGCAGGCCACCAATCTTGGGATTGTGTAAGCACTGTTGCAATATCTTTTTTAAGTGCTGCCAAATCAAGACTATTGAATGCCATCACATAATCGAAGTCTTGACCCATTGGATTCGATAAATTCGAGTTCGATCTCAAAATAGAAAGATCCAACTGATTGGGCCACCACTCTCGATTGGTATTCGGCTGAGTGTTGGGATTTCCCGGAGAACTGCTATTCATCGATGCAGCTGCTGCAGCTGCAGAAGGCGCGACTGAAGCTTCAGCTGAACCAGCATGAAACGGACATGAACCTCCTGATGGATGCTGGGCACGAACGCCTCCCGCTACCAGAAAAAAGGTGAAAAGGAAAATAATCTTTCTCATTGAATTTTAATTTGGTTTATCTAATAATCATAGCTAAGGTATTTCGTTAATTTGTTCTACAAAAACTATATTTTAGATCTCAATATTGATAAAATAGATGAACATACATCAGTTCCAATACATCCTTGCACTGGCCGAAAACAGACATTTTGAGAATGCTGCAGACAAGTGTTTCATTTCTCAATCTACATTGAGTACAATGATTTCCAAGTTTGAGGATGAAATTGGCATACAAGTATTTGACAGAAAGAAAAAACCTGTGGAAGTAACTGCAGAAGGTGCAATCGTTATCGAACAGCTAAAAAAAATAAACAAAGAGATTGAGAGTTTACATGAAGTAACCAATCAATTGAAAGGCGAAGTCAAGGGCACACTTACGATTGCTGTTATTCCTACGATTGCTCCTTTTTTATTACCTCTCTTTCTGCATCGTTTCGCTAGCAAATTTCCCAACTTACACATTGAAGTAAGAGAACAGACCACTAGTGAAATAATGCGAATGATAAAAACGCGTGACTTAGATATTGGTATCATTTCTTTGCCGGTGAACGACCCAGAAATAATTGAATTCCCTCTGTATGATGAGTCGTTCGTGTTTTATGATGCGAGTTCAAAAAACAATAAAGAACTCACTACAAAACAAGTGGATGTAAGTAATCTATGCTTACTAGAGGAGGGACACTGCATGCGAAATCAGGTACTAGAGCTTTGTGATTTTCATAAAAAGGAATTAAACAACAAGCTGAACTTCCGATACAAGGCTGGTTCCATTGATAGTCTGCTTCGATTTGTAAAAGCAAACAAAGCAACTACGTTGTTGCCATTTCTAGCCGCGAAAGAATTATCAGCACCGGAACAAAAAAAGATAAGTGAGTTCCGCGCGCCAATTCCTTTTCGCAGTGTAGGAATCGTCACTCATTCTCATTTTGTAAAACATAAGATTCGAGAACTATTAGAAGAAGAAATCTTGAGAGAGGTAAAACCACTGCTCCAGAAAACCACAATCAAGGGTAAGCAGTTACTGCCGATGAGGTAGTTCGGGGGGTCGTGGGGTCGAGAGTTCGTGGGGTAGGGAGGTTGTGGGGTAGTTTGGAAGTGCAGACGATTATATGTTTCATTAGCCCCGGAGGGGCGCAATATGGTAGCCCCAAAGGGGCGCACAATATGTTAGCTTGGTAGTACGAAGGGAGAAGTACGAAGTACGCCTGTCATAAGTCACCGGTCACCAGTCGTTGGTCGTCGGTCGTCGGTCGTCGGTCACCAAAAAAAAATCCCCCCTTGGTTAGAAGGAGGGATTCAGACTATTTAGAAAAATCAAATTAACCGCTACACATTTCGCATCCTTCAGGATTGTCGAGTGAGCAAGAAATCGCTGCTTGTTGGCGTGCGATTTCCTCGGCGCTCATTCCTGCTTGATCTGACATCAAACTTGGAACTGTTTGGATTTCGAATTGTGGAATAGATGCTTCTTGAGCTTCTGTAACTGCAACCTCAACTGCCTCCGGAGCCGTTGTCTCCGCGTAGTTTTTAGATACAGTGAATTTAATAGCATCCGTTGCTGCCTTGGTGCGCAAGTAGTACATACCAGTCTTCAATCCACTCTCCCATGCATAGAAATGCATTGAGGTGAGTTTACCAAAGTTTGGATTCTCCATGAACACGTTGAGAGATTGGCTTTGACAAATGTAAGCCCCACGATCTGCAGACATATCGATGATAGTCTTTTGAGAAAGTTCCCATGCAGTTTTGTAAAGCGCTTTCAAATTATCTGGAATCTCTGCGATGTTCTGTACAGAACCATTCGCTCCAATCAGCTTATTCTTCAAATCTTCATTCCAAAGACCGAGACTTACAAGGTCTTTTAGCAAATGCTTGTTGACGATGATGTACTCACCCGCCAGTACACGTCTAGTGTAGATGTTGCTGGTATAGGGTTCAAAACACTCGTTATTTCCAAGGATCTGCGCTGTTGATGCAGTTGGCATTGGAGCCAAAAGCAATGAGTTGCGCATACCGTGGATTTTAATTTCTTCTTTCAAAACATCCCACTCCCAGCGGTTTGATGGTGTTACACCCCACATGTCGAATTGTAAAATTCCGTGTGATGCCGGTGACCCTGGGAAGGTTTCATAAGCGCCGTCTTTGATTGCCAAATCTTTCGATGCAGTCGCAGCAGCGTAATAAATTGTTTCGAAAATTTCTTTATTCAATGTTTTTGCTTCCGCACTATCAAATGGGAAACGCATCATGATGAACGCATCAGCCAAACCTTGCACTCCAATACCGATAGGACGGTGACGCATGTTTGATTTGCGCGTCTCTGGCACTGGATAGTAGTTGTTGTCGATGATTACGTTCAAGTTGATTGCAAGCTGATAAGCCACGTCGAATAGACGATTGTGATCAAACTCGCCATCTTTTACAAACTTCGGCAAAGCGATAGAACCAAGGTTACATACTGCGATTTCATCTGGTGCAGTGTACTCCATGATTTCTGTGCAAAGGTTTGAGCTCTTAATAGTACCTAAGTTCTTCTGATTGCTCTTTCCGTTTGCTGCGTCTTTGTAAAGCATGTACGGTGTACCAGTCTCAATTTGTGATTCAAGAATTTTGAACCAGATATCTTGAGCCTTGATTGTTGCACGTCCACGTCCTTCTTGCTCGTACTTTGTGTAAAGAGCTTCGAACTCTGCACCGTGTGTATCAGCAAGACCTGGACATTCGTTTGGACACATAAGAGTCCAAGTAGAATCTTCCTTCACTCGTTTCATGAAAAGATCTGGGATCCAAAGAGCGTAGAACAAATCACGTGCACGCGCTTCTTCTTTACCGTGGTTCTTTTTCAAATCAAGGAAGTCCATCACGTCTGCATGCCATGGCTCTAGGTAGATAGCGAAAGATCCTTTGCGCTTTCCACCACCTTGGTCTACGTAACGTGCTGTATCATTAAACACTTTCAACATTGGAACGATACCGTTGCTGGTTCCGTTTGTGCCTTTGATATAAGAACCTTTAGCACGCACATTGTGAATGCTAAGACCGATACCACCAGCGCTTTGGGAAATCAAAGCTGTTTGCTTAAGTGTATTATAAATTCCATCGATGCTGTCTGATTGCATTTCAATCAAGAAGCAAGAGCTCATTTGAGGCTTTGGAGTACCTGCATTAAACAAGGTTGGCGTAGCATGTGTAAACCAGCCTTCGCTCATCATGTTGTAGGTCTTAATTGCTTCATCAAGATTGCTCTTGTGAATTCCCACTGCAACACGCATGAACAAGTGCTGAGGACGCTCAGCTACTTTGCCATGCAATTTCAATAGGTACGAACGCTCCAACGTTTTGAAACCGAAGTAGTCAAAATTGAAATCACGATCGTAAATGATTGTACTATCCAAAAGAGGCGCATTCTCTTGAATAACTTTGTATACATCGTCTGCGATGAGACCTGCACTTTGACCTGTTTTAGGATCAAGGTAAGTATACAAATCAGTGATTGTCTGACTGAATGACTTCTTCGTGTTTTTGTGAAGGTTGCTCACTGCGATACGCGATGCAAGCAAAGCGTAATCTGGGTGAGTCGTCGCGTTTGACGCTGCAATCTCTGCTGCAAGGTTGTCCAATTCGCTGGTCGTCACGCCATCATAAACCCCTTCGATCACCTTCATGGCAATCTTCACTG
>Ga0315906_10007175_pt1 | contig 13619 bp, 12 predicted proteins | sample LakEriMetagenome_4_FD_203526 | JGI IMG/M metagenome (GOLD analysis project Ga0315906, IMG submission 203526) | Freshwater fungal communities from buoy surface, Lake Erie, Ohio, United States - Buoy 2 MA122 | ecosystem: Environmental > Aquatic > Freshwater > Lake > Lake biofilm | place: USA...
TGCTTTATCCGCAAATTCAGGATCACATTAACATCATTATCGAGGAGGGTGTTCGAGTTGTTTTCTCATCGGCCGGCAACCCCAAAACCTATACTTCTATTTTCAAGGATCATGGAATAAAGGTGGTGCATGTAGTGAGCAGTTCGAAATTCGCCCTCAAGGCGCAAGAAGCAGGGTGTGATGCTGTTGTTGCGGAGGGTTTTGAGGCCGGCGGTCATAACGGTCGAGAGGAAACCACTACGCTTTGTCTAGTGCCGGCAGTAGTAGACGCGGTGAAAATTCCCGTTATAGCAGCAGGGGGTATTCATGATGGGAGAAGCATGGCCGCTGCATTGGCTTTGGGCGCAGCAGGTGTTCAGGTCGGTAGTCGTTTCGTGGCATCTCACGAAGCGTCGGCTCATATGGCTTTTAAAAATACGGTTCTTCAAACAGGAGAAGGTCAGACACAATTAACGCTCAAGGAGTTGACTCCGGTAAGACTCATTAAGAATGACTTTTATAATCGCGTTCAACAGGCCTATTCAGCAGGTGCATCAATCAATGAACTTGCTGAGTTACTGGGTAGAGGCAGAGCCAAAAAAGGCATGTTTGAAGGCGATTTAACTGAAGGTGAATTGGAGATAGGCCAGGTGAGCGCTATGATTACGGAAATTTTGCCGGCTTCCGAGATAGTTCATCGGATGATGCAGGAATGCGAAGCTACCTTAAATAGGATATCCAAGTTGGGCACCTAAACACCCCCGATATTTACATTCAACATACATTGTTAAGAAAATTTCTGCGGCCTTTCGAATAATGGTCTGTGCACTATGATTTTTACGCTAGGCTGAATCTGAAAAACTCACCTCTCATCATGCAACCTAAAGTCAGTTTGGTGCGTGTAATAAAAGATAGATTTTTTCGTTCATGCCGTGCTCAAAATTTTTCGCCGTGCTAGTTAAAGTAAAAAGTTGTTTTTTGGTTTTTGTCCTAGTCCTGCAGTCACTAAAAGGATTGTACGCTCAGCAACAGCCGGCCATCAGTTGTTTGCAGGTCGACGAATTGGGCAATGTAACCGTCAACTGGTCTCCTCCGGCCTTGAGCAACGGCAACTTCAGTCATTATGAGGTTTTATACAGCATTTCGCCTGATTTGAATTTCACTTCGATTGGAAATAATCTGTTTCCGTTCACATTGGATAGCTTCGTACACAATTCCAATCAGGCTCTCAATAACAGCTATTACTATTTTGTCCAGGCTTGGTATAATGACGGCTCAGGCGGATTCACTTCAGTTTCTTCAGACACGCTTTCCACTATTCATCTGGAGGCGGAGCCGGCCCAATACGAATGCACGAATTGCGATAGTGCCGCATTTTTGGAATGGAACGAGCCCTTGTTGCCCTTGGGTGTTTCTTCGGATAATTTACAATACCAGATTTGGACCGATTACCCGTCAGGAAGTTGGCAATTACTCACCACAGTTAGTTTTGGAGTGAACTCGTATCTGCACAACGTATACAATTGTACACCGGTTGTTATGAATTTCAGGATTCGGCTGGTTACATCGAATGGCTGTGAATTTGTGAGCAATATCGATGGAGACCAGTTCAGGGATGCCGTCTCTCCTAATTCAGTTGTTTTGACAAGTGTGGAGGTAGACGCCAATGGCTATGGTGTTATCAACTGGTTACCTAGTAATTCGCTTGATGTTGTGGGTTATTTAGTTTACCGCTGTCAGGGACTTGACACCACCATTCCCATCTTTGAGATAGAAGAGGAGCCATGGGAGTATGCAGATATTTTCGGCAGCAATCAATCTTCGCTGGGTGCCGTAGAGTATGCGATTGCCGCTTATGATCAATGCGGAAACATCGATACAACTACGTGCTATATGTCTTCTTTTTTGGAGGGAGATGCATATCAGGTCTGCGACAATGGTGTAAGTATCAATTGGTCTGCCTACGATGGCTGGGCAAACTATCCGAGTTACTATATCATATACAAAGGTTTTGGGTCGACCGATGATTATACAACTGCGTCAATGGCGCCCATTGATACGGTGACAACGCTTGATTATTATGACTACGCTTTACAGTTTGGAGGATACAATATCTACCGAATTGAAGCAGTCGATACGCTTACAGGTTTTCGTGCTTTCAGCAATTTTCATGACACCTATGTCAATGATTATTCAGCGCCTTCCTATGTTGAAATTCAATCGGCCACGGTTCTTAATCCCGACTCTACTCAGATTATAGTGGGCATATCACCTACCGCCCTCAGTTTTCGTTACGAACTTCAGCGACTCGAGAAGTCAACGCAAACCTGGGAAGAGGTTTTGGTTCAAGATATTAGTGCTTTGGCCGAGATGGTATTCATTGACGACAGAAGAGCTACCGATGTTTTTTTCTATAGCTATCGTGTTCTGGTCTACAATTCGTGCGGATTAATAGTTGATACTTCGAATGTGGCAACAACGGTTTTATTGAACGGAGAGGCGAGCCAAGAGCGGCTGGTCAATGTTCTAGCCTGGAGCCCATATGGCGACTGGCAGGATGGAGTGGATTATTACAACATTTATCGACGCATGAAGGACACCCCCTTTGAACTTATTGATGAGGTCAATGGCGGGGCAAGCTTATTTTATGAAGATGACGTCTCGGCATTCGTTGAAACCGATGGAGACTTTTTTTATCTGATAGAGGCCATCGAAAATGGTGATGAATCAAGAGCGCCTTTTTTTGCTCATTCCAATGAAATAAACCTATCGATGGTTCCAATAATTTGGATTCCAAATGCAATTGTATTGGGAGGTAATAATCCGGTTTTTAAGCCTACCATGTCCTATGCCTTGGTTGAAGAGTATTACCTCGTTGTTTTCAGTCGATGGGGAGATTTAATTTTTGAATCACGATCTATTGAGGAGGGTTGGGACGGCACCATGAATGGTCGTGCGGTTCAGGAAGGCGTTTATAATTATTACGTCACTGTGAAGGATGGGCGCGGCAGAGCAATCGATCAATTTGGGAATATCACTGTACTCAACTACGAGTAGCTTTAATCTCACCAAACAGTCCAGCCTCCTTCCACGAGCATATTATCTCCGGTAACATAGCTGCTGGCATCGCTCAGCAAATAAATCAACGCAGGCGCAACCTCATGGCTGTAGCTTAACCTTTCAAGTGGCGAGAATCGTGCGAAGTTTTTTTCGAACTGTTCTTCATGGTTATTCCAAACACCGTGAGGTGTAATCATATTAACCCGAACATTTCTAGCGGCCCAATAACTGGCCAGATAGCGTGATAAAGCATCTACCCCTCCCTTGCTGGCACTGTATTCAGCCGGGCACCCTAATGAAGTGCCCTTGTATAAGTTTTGATTGGGCGCTACAACACTGTATGTACTCGGTATATTGATGATGCTCCCTTTTCCATGCTCTGCCATGTAAGAGCCTATTATCTGACAAAGCAGAAAAGTTCCTTTCAGATTAATTTCCACCACTGTGTCCCAGTTTTCTTCAGACACTTGCTCGAAGGGCACGAATTTGAGATGTGTTTTATTTTGATGTCCGCAAACCAAACCATCGATACGACCATAGGTGCTAATGACAGCATTTTTGAGTGCAATTACTTCCTCTTTCTTTGCAACGTTTAGCGAATAGCCCAGCATTTTTTTGCCATGTCGCTCGCTGAGTGATTGGGCAAATGCAACGGGGTTGGCTGCTTCTATGTCGGCACATACGATGGTAGCTCCGAATTGAGCTGCTGCTTCACAGAAGGCACGCCCGATGAGTCCGCACGCTCCGCTGATGACGACTACCTTATCGGTTAATTCGAATTTACTTCGGAAATTAATTTGGGTTGGATCGGTAGTTCTCATAAATCTGTTTTAGTTTGGATGAATTCGTCTCGAAGAGTCGGCCAAAGCCGTAGGCAATAATATTCACTGTTAGGTAGATCAGAAAAAAATAATTACCGTCATATTCGCGCGGGAACATGGTTACGATGAAAACGATAACCGGGTAGTGAATGAGGTACAATGAGTAAGAATATCCTGCGATTGCACTGCTAATTCTGTGAAAACGCGGAAGATGATACGAGTTGTTGTTTGCTCCGTTGAGTAACATGGTGAGTCCCAAGGCGAAAAGCAACACAGAATTGGTGTATCCGATTTTCGGAAAGAGTATGAGCCCTGCGATAAGAACAATGCTACCTAAAACGGTTCCGGTTTGATTTTTAGGATTGATGTCTTCACGAAACCCCAGTGCAATGAGCAATCCTAAAAACCAGTAAAGAGTGAGTCCATTGTCCATGCGTGCACTCACAAAAAGGTAATATAACGGGGTAAGCGCAAGAAATGCCAATACAGCCCAGTGCCACAGGCGCACGCGCGAGGAACGTATTACGTAAAACAAGGCGAATCCGAAAAACATATAAATCCACCATTCGATACCGATGGTCCAAAGCGGCATATTGGAACCCAAATAACGAAATCGAAAAAACTCAATCATGTAGTGTTCGTTGAGGAAAACAGCGAGTGGAAACTCTTGTAGCTGGAGGGCGCACACACCAAGATTTAGAAAGTATTGTTTGATGGAGTATATCTGTTGAGTATACTCGAATGAGATAATATCCAGAACAAATGTTAGGCATAGAGCAGCCAAAAAAGGCGGGTATATCCGAAAGAATCGGTCCCGAAAGAAATGGCTAAACCCGCATTGCGGATCTGATTTGATCTTATGTTTTACACTCGTGGTAATCAGAAATCCGGAGAGGATGAAGAACAAAAGCACTGCATAGCTCGCCATGCTAATAAGAGTTCGATAATGCCAGCCGAAGAGTACAATGAGATGTGAAATCAGCACCGCCTGACTGCAAAGAAACCGAATCACATGTAAAACAGACGACTGAAATTGATTAAGCCTCATCAGATATACTTTCTAAAAACCGGCTTAATTGGCTCTCCTGTCAGATAATGCTGATATCCGTCTTCAAGACCTTTCTTGAAGAGCTCGCATGATTCATCCATGGCGTGGAGAATGTAATCCACATCTGATTCTGTATGTGAGAAGTGTGGACAAAAGATGCCCTGAAAAAGAACGCCTCGAGCTATCAATTCTTGATGGAACAAAGTTCGCAGCCCAAAGGAGTTGTTGCCCTCTGCATCGAAATATCCAAGCGAAGCATGCCAGTTGAATTGCATATTTCGAATGTGATTGGAAAGACCATGTTTCGAAAAGATTGCTTTGCTACCATCAATAAAGCGTTGTCCCATGCGTTGGTTGTGCTCTATCACGGGGTTCTTTTCGAACTCATCCATAGTGGCAATGGCCGCAGCGATACTGCAAGTTTCGCCACCGTGTGTGGTACTTACCAAAAAAAGCTTTTCACTTCCCGTTTTACGAATTCCGCCAAGTTCCATCACCTCTTTTTTTCCGGTCATGCAGCAAAATGAAAACCCGTTGGCAATTCCCTTGCCCCACGTGGCCATGTCGGGCACAACGTTGTATTTCTGCATAGAACCGGGATAGGCTGTTTTGTATCCCGTAATCATTTCGTCCATGATCCAAAGAGCTCCGTGCTTGTGAGCCAGTTCGATGGCATCGCGCAAATAGTTTTCAGGTAGTAGATTGAATTTTTCCGGTTCAGATATTACGCAAGCGATGTCATTAGGATATTGATTGAATAGATCAATCAAAGACTGTGGATTGTCGGAAGTATAGGTGACCGTTAATGCTGAAATGTCGCTCGGAATTCCGCTCTTAACATCGGTACTTCCAATGAACCAATCATCGTATGAATAAAAAGGGTGATCAATGGGTCTTGCTACGATTTTGCGGCCGGTATAGGCTCGTGCCAGTTTAACGGCAGCTGTGGTTACTACAGATCCGTTCTTGGCGAATTTAATCATGTCGTGCCCGGGCACATTGGCCAGAAATCGCTCGGCAACTTCTTTTTCAATTATCGAGGGACGACTGAAGTTATTTCCTCTCAGAAGTTCTTGCGTTACTCGTTCTATCACCGGCTCATAGGCATGCCCTAAACTGATGGATGCAAGTCCCCCCAGACACTCGATATATTCATTGCCATCCAGATCCCAGACGCGGCAGCCTTTCCCGTGCGTGATGGCTGCAGGGGAGAGAATAGGGAACTGATCATCACCTTTTGAATAAGTGTGTGCACCTCCAGGTATGAGGTTGTGTATAGAATTACGATACTCATCACTGAGTTTGAAATTGGTAATCCTTTTGTTTATTGCATCAGGCATGATGTCTAACTATTTTATCAAGCGATCTTCGCGTATCGATTTTTTGTAACCTGAGTTGATTTCGCTTTCTTGGTTTATCGCAAGAAGCTCAGGCTTGTTCTGTAGTAGTCGAACAACATCGGATATGCTGAAATCGGGTATGTTATCAAGTTCTCTGAAAATCTGTTCTGCCAATCGCAGGTCATTCTCTGTATCGACCGACAATTTGAATGAGTACGCGTCGTCTGCTTTTCTCCAGCCCAATTTAAATTGTTTAGAGTTTTTGATATAGGGCATGACGTGTTCGCGCTCGCTGAGTAATTTGGCATTGTGTGATGCGCTCATGAGCGCATCGTATGTGACTACCTCCACATCAAATCCATCTTCGAGATAGTTCGGTTCTTGATTGCTGTTGGAGAAGTAATCGACTTTGTATTTGTAGAATTGATCCATCACAAAATCAACTACTTGCCAAGAGTGTATGGGGTTATCACAGCAGATTCGAATAATAGCATCGCCATGGCTTGCGCCTATCTCAGCTGCGGCCTCGGTAAATCTGCTGAGAACGTCCCAATCACTGCCTCTGTAAAAAGCGATGTTTCTGCTCTTGCAAAAGTCTTCAATGGCTTGGTCTTCCGGATTCGTGGAAGTGGCAACAATAATTTTATGAATAGATTTTGACGGGCTTAAACGGTCAATGACATGCTGCAGAATGGGCTTGCCGTCCACAGTGCGCAACACCTTGCCGGGTAAGCGCGTTGATCCCATGCGTGCCTGTATGATGCAAATGTTCATTGAAGCTCGTTGATGAAAATCCCCATATAGTGCTTATCGACGTATTCTCCCTTCACGAAAATCTGATCTCTTAGACAGCCTTCATTTTTAAATCCAACTTTCTCATAGAGTTTTATAGCCGCCGGATTGTTGGCGTAAACGGCAAGAAGTATTTTACGAAGATTCAACTGGCTGAAGGCATAGGAGAGAGTCAGGCGCATTACCTCAGTGCCAACACCCTTACCCCAATAGGAACGATCACCGAGTAAAAGCCCTAGTTCAGATGTTCTATTTACCCAATCGAAATTATCGAGTTTGATATTTCCGATATGCAAGTCGTTTTGCTTGTCACAAATGGCAAACATTACCGCATTTTTCGAAGAAGTGATTTGTTGGATGTATTTTCTCAAGTCATCTAGTGTACTTGGATATACACCGGAAGCAAGACCGCGCGTAACCTCTTCGTCATTAAGCCACGATAAATAACGCTCACTTGCATCGCTCATTTCGATGGCGCGCAAGTAAACTGTATTTCCTTCAATGAATCTATTCATCGGCCGTGTTTGCTTTGAAGCATTTCGAGGTGTTTTTCCATTTCATCGGCATTCTTGGTCAGATTGTTCTCATGCATGCGATAGCGATACAGAGGAAGAATGATGTTGTAAATATTGTATTTCTCGTTCCAGCGAATGCGAAGGTCTTCTTCCTCGCGAGCACGAAACCCTTCATCATAAAGCCCAATGTTGTATAGGAAATCTTTGCGGAACATAATGCCACATGCAATAGGTTTCTCAGATGCACTTACGTGCTCTATGTGCTTGCCGCGCTCATCCACTAAATAGTAGTCTACCGAAACTGCATCGAGAGCATTATTCTCTTCCAAAAAAACCTTTTGCATGCGCAAGGTTTCTTTGTGCAAATAGTCGTCGGCGTCAAGGAAGATGATAAACTGTCCTTTTGCTTTCTTGATGCCGAAGTTGCGTGCTCCGGCCAATCCAAGATTCTGTTCTAAATTGAATATGCGTATATCTTGAGTATAATTCTCCAGAATCTGCGCCGTACCATCGGTAGAATAATCGTTCACAACAATTACCTCGAATTGACCTTCAGGCAAACTTTGATCGAGCGCACTGCGAATAGCTCTCTCCACATACTGAGCATAATTGTATGTTGTGATAATCAATGATACCATTTAAAAATCCTTTGGAGCCTCGATTTTACTATTACTTCTTTCGTCTCTTTGATTTGTTAGAAGAGTCTTCCGTGTAGTAGTTGTTACCGTACATATAACCTCCATAAGTATTACCGTAACCATAGCCATAGCCGTAGCCATATCCATAGCGGTATGCATACTTACCATAGTAGTACTTCCAGCGTTTCTGCTTGATGTTGTTTAGCATCAACGCATTTTTCTTGAGGTTATTCATCAGGAGAATATCTTCAAGGTGACGAACACCGGCTTTCGTTGCCTTTTCAGTATTGAGCACGAATATTCCCAAATCAACTTTGCTTAAGAGTACGAGCGAGTCACTAATGAGCATCAGTGGCGGTGTATCGACAATGATAAAATCATACTGCTGGCGTACTTCATTCAGGAGCTGATCTACTCGGGCATTCAACACAAGTTCAGAGGCATTGGGAGGAACGGGTCCCGCCGTAATGGCATCGAGATTTTCGACCTGTGTTGCTCCAATGCTTTGACGGTAATCCGTTTTTCCAATGAGGAAGGATGAGATACCACTAACGTTCTCCATACGAAGCGACTTATGCACTTTAGGTTTGTGCATGTCAAAGTCGAGAATCAGCACTCTTTTGGAGGCTTTTGCAAGAACCGAAGCCAGGTTAACCGAAACGAATGTCTTACCCTCACCCGGATGTAACGAAGTTACCAAAATGATTTTAGGACCTTCATCAGGCAGAATGTATTGTAAGTTGGTACGCACCGATCGGAAAGCTTCGCTGACATTTGATCGAGGGTTGCTTGTAATTACGATAGGATCGAGCTCAACGTCTTGGTAGTTCGGTACGCCGCCTAGCAATGGCATTCGGGTGTATGCCTTGAGTTCTCGGGTGTTCTCGATGCGCTCGAAGAAGATAGCGCGAACGAATCCGATGATGAGAGCGATGAAGAACCCAACACCGATAAATGTCCAGATGGTGCCTGATTTTTCGGGACCAACAACTCCTAAAGATCTGGCTGCTTCAATTACTCTTGTTTGTGGAATTATACCGGCACGAGCAATAACCGTATTGGCTCTCTTTTGAAGCAAAAAGTTATATTGCGATTCGTTGACATTAAGCATGCGCTCAATCTTAGATAGATCTCGCCTTGATCTGGGCAAAATCATTAACTCAGACTCTGCTTGTTGTTTTTGTTTACGAATTTCAGCGATTTGAGCCTCAACTTGTATTTCATTGTCTACGATATACTTGAAGATACTGTTCCTGATAGATTTCGTAGTTGAATCAATCCTTTGTACCCTTCTGTCCGCCGGCTTAAGATCGACAAGCAATTCAGTTCGGCGTTGGCGTAAGTTAAATAAATCAGTGACAAGTCGGCTGAGATTATCGTCTATCGAATTAAGAAGGTTTAATGGTGGAATTGCTGAATTGTCGGGTTCATTTTTGAGGTAAAACTCCAAATTGTTCAACGCATTTTGTTTTAACTCTAAATCCCGTTCTGCGCTCTCGGTCACTTCCAGCGCTTTAAATGCTTTGTTTTCCTCTCTCTGAATATCGAAAATGTTCTTGGATTCTTTGAAGTTTTCAACCTCCCTTTGAAGCGAATCCATGACGAACAAGATGCTGTTCATTTGACGCTCGATATATTCTTCAGTTTTTTGGTTAACTAATAATTGGTTCTGAAGTGTGAAATCGATGTAGACTTTAGCTAAGGTGTCAAGAAAGATTTTCGACTTACTTTCAAGCATATCTCGCATCGTTATTGAAATTATGCTTGTCAACTCTTGGCTCTCTATAAGCAGTGAGGAGCGCAATTTTTGAATGACTACGTCGGGATGGTTCACAACGAATTGGAAATTTTGCTCCTGAATACTTTGCAGATTAGATTCATCTAATCGAGGAAGCAGGTCAATTTGAATGGAGAAGTTGACGTCATCATTCATTTTCCCGAATTCAAATTCGTGTGTTATTTTATTGCCGGAAAGTAAATAGCTTATCGAGTATCTGTTGAGGTCAATAATTTTCAAATTGAATGGCTTACCATAAAGTCTATTATCAAGTTTTCTCCAGTCGAAATGCAAATCGAAATAGGCGAAACGATCAATCTGTTCGGTTTTTACGCGTCCAACCAAATAATAATTGATCGTAAAATCGACGCGTTTCATAACCTCGCCAATCAAATCATAGGAAGTTAGAATCCTCTTTTGATTTGTTAAATCTTGCATCAGAGAATAGTAACCAAGGTCTTTATAAATTTGACTTTGGTAATCGTAGGTTTCCGATGACTTCAGGAGAATTTCCGTTTTAGCCGCATAAATATTGGGCAAACGGTGAGTGTAAAACATTGCAAACAACCAGCCTATTCCGGAGAACAAGATCATCAAATACCAATTCTTATTGATGAATTTGATGATAGGTCTTAAATCATCAGCATCAAGAAAATTGGTTTTTTGAGGTGCTGGGGTCGCTGTCGACATAGTTGGTTTTGGTGGTGTGGTAGGATGGCAAATATACTCGAAGGAAGCCTGTAACACATTAAAACTCTGCAATCAAATTAGTGATGCTATTTTTTTGATGAAGTTTACATTACATTTGCCTTCCGTAAATACTATTTACATGCAAAATTCGCTTCGCACCCTATTTCTTACTGTAATAGTCTTATTGTCAGTAGTGGCTTTTGCGCAGCCGGGTCCGCCACCGGGCCCTCCATGCGGTGGTCCTTTTGGTCCGGCCTGTCCTATTGATGGCGGTGTGAGTCTGCTCATAGCAGCAGGTCTCGCTTACGGAGGCAAGAAGTCTTACGACATTGCACGCAAAAAATCTTGATGTTCGTAAAGCATTTTTCGAATCCTTTTCTGCGTTTTCTTTTTCTCAGCGTAGGTCTGTATGTCTCGTGGTATGTGTTCTACGAGTTTTATCTTCATAACCACACCAATTTCGATAAATGGGTCATTGATACCCTAGTGCGTTGGGCCGAATATACACTTCGTTTACTTGGGTATGCTACAACTGACTATTCCTCCTCGGATGTTCTCTTCAGAGAACATATTGGCATCGCCGGTTCGAAAGGTGTGACTATTGGCGCTCCTTGTGATGGTGTCGTATTATATGCGCTGTTCATTTTTTTTGTAATGGCTTTTCCCGGACCTGTCCGACACAAGGCGTGGTTTATACCCCTGGGTGCGCTGTCCGTTTTTTATCTCAACGTGCTGCGAATTGTGGGTTTGGCCATTATTATGGATATCAATGAAGATTGGTTAGCTTTTAATCATGATTACACCTTCACAATACTGGTATATGCGTTCGTCTTCATGTTGTGGATGATTTGGGTGCAAAAATTTTCACCCTTCGGCAGCAAATCGGTAGACAAGAAATTATGAAAAAATCTGTGGCTGTCATATTTCTATTTGTTCTTGCCATAGCTTCCGGATTTTACCAGGAGAAACTGAAGATAAGTATCAATTATATCCTCGAAAAGGGTCAGATTTTCCCTGGTTACTATGAGCTTACGCCCGAGAAAAAAGAAGAGTTCATCCGTGAAAACCGAATTGATGCACCTTTCGATTACTACCACAATCACACTACCGTTTCCTGGCTCTACAGACTCAATCAGAGGGAGTTGTCAATCATGAAATGGGTTGTTACGGGAGCATTTTTGCTGTGGTTTCTATTCATGAACATTTTTATTCTCAGATTACTACAGGTGAATCAAGGAGCCTTGAAATTGCTACCTATTCTTTATCTTGCTCTCGTTCTGATATCGTTTTCTATATATGCCGGGGGCAGGGTTGGATTGAATGAAGCGCATTGTTACGCTGTCAGTCGAAAAATTATAGGCGCATTGCAATCTGTAATACCTTCTCTGATAATTTGGCCTGCGGCAAGGTTATGGGATAATTCGAAAGCAAAGTATTCAATATGAAGAAAATGTTGGAAATGCCTGATGATGCACGGATCTGGATTTACCAGGCTGACCGGTTTCTAACCGAGGTAGAAATAGTGCGCATAAAGACCGAAATAACCAGCTTTCTTGCCACTTGGTCTTCGCATGGGGCTCAGATGGATTCATCCTTTGAGGTCCTGCATCATCGAGTTTTGATAATCGCAGTGAATGAAAGTCAGGCTCTTGCAAGTGGATGTGGAATTGACAAGTCCGTAAACTTCGTAAAGCAGCTGGGTTCAGAGATGGGATTGGATTTCTTTAATCGTACTCTTGTTTTGTATGACAATCAGGGAGTTATTGCCGAGGCGCCACTTCATCAGTTTTGGGCCATGCGTAAGGCATTGATTATACAGGATGAAACCCTTGTTTTAGATACAACTCTTCAAGCCTTGGGACAGTTGCGCGCAGGATTTTTGAGGAAATTTCAGGATAGCTGGCATGCGGAAATGTGGGGGAGGTAGTTCTTTCGCTTCCTGCCTTTTTTAGGAAATCTTCATTCGAGAAATTTTTTCCCAACAATTTGAGAATTGATAGCTTGCTTATTCTATCTTGCGCTCACTTTTTAACCGATTTGACCGCTTGCTCATCGAATCGTTAGTCGACGAATAAGATGAATTCATGCAGAAATTGAAGTTGATGAAAGTCTTTGCAGCAGCGAGTTGCATTGTTTAAAATGTAGTGTGAGTGTATTAACCAAAACCAGATTTTTGATGAAAACTTTTACGAGATTAGGTTCGTTCTTGATGATCGTGGCTTCGCTCTGTTGGGGAAGTGCCGCGGCTCAGTTCACGTGTGATTCGCCTTCGGTGATAACATGTGGTGAAACAGTGTTCGGCGCCACAACCGGCGTAACTAATGACAATGCCACTTCCGGCGCTCCAACATGCATAACAACAGTTGGAACAGGCGGTCAGTATTGGTATTCGTTCACCGCGCCTGCGGCAGGAACATGCACGGTAAACACAGAAGGTACTTCTGATTATGACACGAAGCTTCATGTTTACACTGGTTCATGTGGATCGCTTGCGTGCGTTGTGGGTGATGACGATTCCGGAACAGGCTTATTGTCTGCTGCTACCTTCGATATGATTGGTGGCACAACCTATCTCATTCGAGTGGGTGGTTTTGGAGCAGGGGCAGGTAACTTCCAATTCAACATTACGTGTGAGTTGGATACTGACGGTTGTACTGACCCTTCAGCTTGTAACTTCTCTCCTGATGCTATCAATGATGATGGAACTTGCTGCTTCGGTGCTTGCCGCACATTGACAATTGGTGGTGGTTTCTTCCTGAATGAAATCTCATGGCAGCTATTGGATGCTTCCGGGGCCATTATCGCTGAAGGAGCAGCCGCTGCCTATAACGAAACCATTTGCGTTACTCCAGGTTGTGGTTTTCAGTTCATCATGAACGATACTTTCGGTGATGGTTGGAACGGAAACACGTTTACAATTACTGATGAAAATGGTAACGTAGAAGCTACAGGTACTTTG
>Ga0315906_10007178_pt1 | contig 13614 bp, 14 predicted proteins | sample LakEriMetagenome_4_FD_203526 | JGI IMG/M metagenome (GOLD analysis project Ga0315906, IMG submission 203526) | Freshwater fungal communities from buoy surface, Lake Erie, Ohio, United States - Buoy 2 MA122 | ecosystem: Environmental > Aquatic > Freshwater > Lake > Lake biofilm | place: USA...
TCCTCGATCCTTGGGATTTTTGAAATCCACATCGCACATGGCTAAATAAAAATTCAAACTATCATCCAACAAGCCGTGCGAACTGCACGAAATGATGACCTTGTCACTCTCTGTGGTGTTTTTCAGGAGGTATTCTCGAAGCGCCAACACATTCTCTCGAGTAACTTCTTGGTCGGTCAGTATAACCGTATCCACCATCGACTGATTCCAGGAAAATTCTTTGGCTAAATCCCGAACGTCCTTTACACAATATCTCAAATTATGGGATGAATCGTTAAATTGATTCACGCCTATGCCGATGAAGACAGTCTTGCCAGCAATATCAGATTTTGGCTCATAGCTCACATAGGTCGGATACTTGAAATTCTCCAAACCCAACTCGTTCATGACCGACACCTGAATTTTATTTCGTCCCTTGCCAAGGGTGATGGTATCGGTGCGTTCCCACGTCTTTGTGTTCAGGCCAGCAATGGAAATACCAGCCGAACCATACACGGGTACTTCGTTTACCAGCACATTGTAGCGCTGTAAGGTGTACTTGGGGTCGTTGGCCTTGATGTGAAGAATCACCTTTCCATCCTTGTTTTCATACTCGATTAGCTCCGCATTTGCAATCTCAGCATTGGGGACCGCAATCTCGCCGGTGGCTAGTAATTCCCTTTTCAAACCCAGTCTATCAACTCTCTTCTCCCAAGCCATTCGGTAGCTGGCCACCAGCTCCTGATCGGCTCCACCAAAGTATTTGCCTATGCTATCGAGTACGATATCAGGGCGGTTATAAACCGGGTCGAGTTGTTCGAAGCCAATTACTTTCAAACTTGGCGTAACATAATGCAACATTTTGCTAGCATCTTTGGAGCACATGTAATATGGGGACTCGCCTAATCTGATGAAACAACCTCCGTTTTTCAACGAAACATATTCTACAACCATTTTTCCAGTTTCAACATCCCAATACTTTAGGTTATCCCTTTCGGCCCCTGTAACAAAAATTCTCGAATCAGCCGTAAAAAAGGCTGCTTTCGAAAACCCAAAAGGTCCTTCGAGCCGACTTCGCAAAAAACCAGAACCGCAATCAAATATTTTCGTAGTGTTATCATAAGACAATGTTGCGAGCAATTCACCATCGACATCCTTTACGCCCTTTATTATCCAATTTTTGTGCTCGTTTAGAACATATTTATTTTCACCATCTATAAGACTCCATATTCTCGCTGTATTATCCTCTGAAATAGAGAAAAGAAAATCATCACTATTCAAAAATCCAATATCGATTATTTCATCACTATGCCCCACAAATTTAAATTTTACATTACCATCCATTTCCGACACTGTAACTACGTCATGTAGAACACTACAAACTAAATTTCTTTTTCTATCAAACAAAATTTTCTTAATTGGTCCATCAACTCGAATATTTGAAAAATTCACCCCACTAGTAATATCCCAAATAAAGATGCTGCTATCACCAATTGATTCTTCGTACAGACCTAGCTCATCATAAATTTTTCTTCCATAACTGCAGAGGAGGATTCCTTGATTCCAATCAATATCAAATGAAAACAATTCAAATCCTAAAGGTCCCTTTAGAGCATGAAGCATTTTTTGATTAATATTATCCCAAATATAAAAAATAGAATCACTTGCGTATGTAACCACAGTGTTGCCATCCAACGAAATAGAAGCATGTTCGATTATAGCATTCTCAACCATGTAACAACGAATCATTTTATAATTATTTGTATTCCATATCTTTAAACAACTATCTAAACCTATTGTATAAAATAATTCTAAATGCTTGAAATGACCAATTGATGATATTCTTCTATGATGCGCATCAATATTATTACTAATGCTCAAATCACTATAATCAATTAAATTAAGACTTCCCGAAGACCTATTAACAAGTACAAATTCTTCATGATTAAAAGGGGCTAGCATTCTCGGTTTATTTGTACCTTTATTATTTATTGGATATGTCAGATTAGTCGAAATATCATGAAATATCAAACTCTCATCAGCACCAAATGACAATAAATAATTATAATCCTTATTTGAATTGACAAACTCAGATCGTAAATAATTCTTACTTTTATGAGCATTAGAAAAATAAGCTACAGACCAATCTTTCGTGTGGTAAACGATTATCGTACCCTTATCATTTGATATGGCTAGCATAGTACCTGAAAAATTAAATTTCGCACCGTGAATTTTACCATTGCTGCTGTCTTTCCATAATAATTTTGGATTTTCAGAACTTAATGAATATACAAATAAAGAATCCCCAATGTAAGTTGCCAAAAGATCAGAATCAGCACTTATATCAAAGCAATTAACTGCACCCATCGAAGAGTCCCCAATACTCCAACGACTCTTGAAACTGGTTATTTTTTTAGTTTTTATTTCAAACAAATAACAACAGCTATCGGCACAACTTGAAATAATGTATCGGCCATCACGACTGAATTCTGCTCTTTTACATTTGTTCAAGTGCTTAAATTCCAACAGTTTATTTTGGCTTTCTATATCCCACACAATCCATAAACTATCGTCACTTGAAGTTATTACTAAATCCTCACCTTCATTAAAATAGGCTGTATTTACTTTTTTCTTATGTCCCGAAAAAGATTTAAAATCACCACTTTGCAAATCATACAATTTAACTAATCCATCCCAACCTGCCGTTAGTACTCGTTGTGATTCACGATCAAAAACAGCTGTGTTTAGACGGTCATTGTTTTTGTCAAGAACTCGAATCCTATTCGCCAAATTCAAATCATATATTATTGCGGAATTCCCCTCGCATGACACTATTAAATTCGCCTCCCTATTAAAATTAGCATCGAGAATATAATCACCGGATCCATTTATTGTAATCAATTCTTTCTTGGACTTAAAATCAAAAACTTTACAAGAGTTATCATAGCTTCGTGTTAGGAATTTAGTCCCATCATAACTTGAAGATATGTCAAGGATGTCATCGGAATGTTCAGATTCGAATACTAACCTAAGACTATCCATTGAGGACTGTGCTGTTAAAATGTTCACCAACATTATTAGCACACACAAAAGCAGTATTTTTTTCATGTCAATATTTTCTACCTCACCAACACAAACCCTGTTCCTTTTCACTCTCGATGGTATTCGTATTTTCAAATTTTGTGGCGTTTAGTTAGGGAACTGAGGATAGTTAATGAGTGTGTTTGCATAGTCCACCAGCGCCTGCGAAACTACCAGGCAAGTGATGTTAAATACAACCACATGCAATCCAGCAATCGTGTAGTTGTTCTTCGCAAGTTCTGCCTTTTCGTTTTCTGAAGTTGCAATACCTACCAGCAAAAAGCTAAGGCGGAACACTACGTAGCTAAACACAAAAGCAATGGTTGCAAAAAGCAACCAGTAGAGAATTCCTTTCATGGTTTGATTGCTCGATGCGAAAAAATGAAGCGCTCCAGTGGCCACTTCCGAGAAGTTGTTGAGGGTAATACCGAAGCCCAGTATAGTACCATAGAACAACACACCGGTGGCATTTGAAAGCGGGTTGGAAATGGTTCGAAAGAGTGGTAACACGATTTTCATAGAAGCTACCAGGTAAAGGACAGTCACTAAGACCGCAACAAGCACATTTAAAATTTCCGGTTTCATATCAATTATTATTTGGTTTTTACATTAATCACACACGGCCTCCCAATTGAGCCATACCGACCACATATTCATGTTGCCAAGCCTGCAATCCCCATTATAGTCGCCGGTTACCTCCCATGGATAATAAACACGATTGTTATGTCGAACGTATCTAGAAGGAATTACGGGATTTACTTCCGCTAAACCCAGCATAGCGTGATAACCACCTGAAACCTGACCTAGCAATAAAGCGCTTTTGTACCCCATTTTTTTGAGTAATGCATAAGCAATGAGAGCCTTGGTATCGCAGTCACCAGTTTTCTTGTAGATGAACTCTGTCGGTGTATAAACGCCCATAGGATACACTAAATTACAACAGCCGGTACCATCCTTTTTAGGCAGGCAATCTTTGCTCCAATTCCTACCCATATCAAAACAAGGACATTCAGCATTTGGGGTAATTTTCGTATATGTTGGGTATTGAATAGCAGATACCACGTAATCAAGGACATCCTGTCCTAACAACCCTTTCTTACGGATGTCACTAATAAGGCTGCTGCACATTGAATCTAAGGGCGCCGAACTAACACGGATGAAGTCGTAGTATAGCTGACTGATTTCAGCTGATTGAGAATAGCTTTTACGAAAATCAACAGCCTTTATGGTATCCATGCTATTGATATTAAATCCAATTTCATGATGAGTACCATGATAATCATCCCAGGCCCAAGTAATAAAGATTTTATCAATTGGCTGCCGTGTAGTATCTACCGGTATCTGAGTGGTGTCCTGATAAATTAACTCCTCTTGCTTCAACCGTTCGAGCCAACTCTTGGCATTATCCGGGTTGTAGAACATATTCTTGAAATATGGCAATAGAAAAAATAAAATGATGCCAAGTGTTATCCAAAACGACAACGAGCTCCAACCGATTATTTCTGTTTTTTTCTGCATCAGGCCTTCTTCTTCATCAATTGATTATAGTCGTATTCACTTTCCAAAATATTCTTCACCTGCTGGCATTTGCGTCTGGCGAGCAAGAATGCCATATAAGAAATGGAAATATCCGATAAGGACACCTCTTTCAAGAACAAGCCACCGGCATATCGCCTGCTCTTTTTCACAATCATGAATGGAATAAGATAGAGGACAAAAAACAACAAGTCGAGCACTATTTTCCATTTCCCCAATGCCAAACCCATAATCTCATTAATCATCAAAATAGACTGACAATTAACCAGCAGAAAAGGATGCTCGACAGGCTCTGTAAGCATTTCACGTGTCCATCGTGCATAGATCTGATTGTCATTTACTCCAGTTGAATCGGATGCAGCCGAATGCTCATTCAACTCGGGACTTGCCAGCATGCTCGCCATTGACTCATTCAGCATGTCTTTGAACATCCACATTTCAATGCCGTTTGCGATTACGCAAGACAAAACAAGTATTAATGTGAGCTTGATAATCGAAACAAAGATGCTGGAAACATAAAATGGCGGCGAATCGGGTACCAAATTCTTCTCGCGCAATTCCATTTTGTGCGTTTGCACAATTCTTTGTGCTTCCTCGTCTGACAATCCGCTCAAGTCCCTGTCATAATATGGCTTGAAGACTTCCGACATGTCGGTCATCATGGAATACAACTCCTGGTAATTAGTGGTCATATTGAGGAACAGTACAAGCAAAAGCAACACAAAAGCGATTCCCCCGAGCAGTATGGCCGTGATACCCGCGAATATCCAGTTATGAAAAATGACCAGACCATAGCAATAACCGGCAACAGTTGCCAATAACACCAGAACATAAAACATCGCAGCGAGCAGATTGAAAGCAAAGAACTGCTTCTTCCTCTCCTCGGGACTTACCTTGTGCAAGTATTCTTCCCGTATGCCAAATAGATACTTTCCTAGGTTCATTATGGACAAATTACATTAAACTGCCACTCCGTGGTTGCTTGCTCTTGATTCGGGATAATCCTTATTGTCAATTCATGCAACTCGTTGGACTTAAATATGTAAGGAAAAACAAGTGTATCAGCACCTGATGCAAAACCAAACTCTCCATCCGTTTCAGCAACTAATTTTCCATTAAACATTACTTCCATACGGTCGGGAATTTTAAACATTTCGTAGGCAATTAAAACATCGCCGCTTGTTTGCCCGAGTGTATAGGTAAAATTCTGCTGCTGATTCGTTCCCTTGAAAACTTCACGCCCACCGCACTGTGAAGCAGGCGGCCTTGTTTTTTCAACTGTTTCCTCTAGTTTTCTTCTTTCTTCTTGAACTTCTGCCAGTTCGCGCTTCAATCTCCAATTCTGAAATCTACAAAACATCTGCTGCCCCCAATCGGTTGAATTGAAAAGCCAGTAAAGCAATGCTGCAATTAGAATAAGCCAGAAAATCCACTTCAAACAACCGTTGCCAAAGCTAAACACGTTAATACATCCTCTCCCAAGAGGGGCGGGACCCGGGTCTACCGGAATTGGGTTGCCGTCATCAGGATTGGGGGTAGGCTTCTTTGGGATATCCGAATTATTATTTTCGTTTTGATCCTTCCAAATCTGCCAGCGTTGCCATGGATTTTCATCTTTCTGTTCCTCCGGTTCTTCGTACTCTCCTTCCGCAACACTCGCAGTAATATCGCCGGAGATTTTTCCGTAAGTGTGTCCATTAATTGAATGCACTACGGAAATTTCAGGATTGAGCAATTTGAATTGCCCGAGCGAGAAGATACGCGTGTGCTCTGCGGGCCAGTGCTCGCCTGCAGCAATCTCGATATTGTTAACATGTTCGCCGGAGATTTCTCCCACCGACTGATGAAACTCCTCTTGATTGATGCGATGATGATTGAAGATCGAGCCGCGGTAAACACGAATGAGGTGCTTGCTTCCTTCAGGAAATGGGTCACCAGACTTGAGAGCAAGGTCTTGCAGCGTTTTGAATTGCCCTTCAAAACGACCCGACACGTGATATTTAACGCGCTTACTCATGTATGGTGTCCACTTTTACTTCGATACGCATATTGCGGTTGTATTCTAGCGATAGATTCTTATTGATGAAAAAGCGACTCATTTTTCGGGAAGGGTCCAGGAGTACACTGTCGGCCCTGGCGCGAATCGACAGGCGTTTCGCGTCAATTCCCATCATCACCAAACTGTCGCGCATGTGTGATGCGCGCAATTCGTCGAGTTGGGGTAAATTTTCGACGGCTGTGCCCGAGTGAAATCCTTCGATGATAAACTTCTTCTCGGAATAGGCATCCATCAATTTGAAAATCCTGCCGATAGGGCTGTTATTACCCATTGAGTTTACGTGAAAATCGGTGGAGTTTTTGAAGAAGTATATTGTACCATACCCCACAATAGCGTTTTTCAAATTGCGATCATACTCCAACTTTGCACTATCGCGGCGAGTCCTTTCAGCTTGTAATTCTCGCTCTGTTTGCTCCTTTTGTGCGCACTGATCGCCATTACCCTCGCATGCTTTAAACATGGCAGAAATGAAAAGAATGAGCAGCAGCAAAAAGATGATCTGCCAGATATACGCGAAACAACCGGCCAACACCGAGCCACACCCCTTTTTGGTAGTATCAAAGGAATCACGAAAAGGTGGTGGATTCTCAGTCTTTGCCGGTTCAGTGAAGTCTTCACCTACCAGGGGTGGCGGGCCTTTTTCATTTTTATCCGGATCGACCGGTTTAACAAGCGGATACTTTTCCGTGATACCATAAGCCTTCGATTCAATTTCACCGTAGGTCTTTCCATTGAGTTCGTATGTCTTCACCACCTTCGGTTCTATGAGCAGTAGTTGGGTGAAGTTATAAATACGTGTATCCTGGAATGGCCCTTTACCGACCGGGGATATTTCTATCCGGGGAACATTGACCAGCAGAAAGCTGCCGTGCTTGCGGTATTTCTCAGGTTTGTAATCGTCTTCGAAGTGAGCGTTGTTCAATGCCCCGGAATACACGCGCACGGAATGGCGCAGATCTTCGGGAAAAAGATCCACGCTATCGAGGGCCACGCTTTGCTGCGTGAAAAACTTCCCCCGAAAATCGCCGAGCAGAATGTATTCGCCGTTCATGTAACCGTTACTTATGCTTTGCTACCACTCTCGTCGGCCGGTTTTACAAACTTTTCCGGATTCTTCTCGATCTCTTCGCGCTCCTTTTCGGCGTAAAGTGTAATGGCGTGTATAGCATTCTCCTTCTCGAGTTCATTTTGCCGTTTGGAAACCTCCACGATGCGACGAGCATTGTAGTTTTCCTTCACCTTGTGCATCTTGTTGTTTTCGTCGGTTATGATTTCGAGTGAAATGCCCTGCTTTGCTTCCAGTATCTGGGAAACGTTGTCTTGCATGTAATCATAAGACGATTTCCAAATCATAAACTTGAAGATCACCGGCGCGATTTCTACGATCATGAACAACAAACGAACAAGCCAGATGGGCCAGAAGGCGGAATCATAAACCTTTTCTGATTTTTCCTCTCCCTTTTCATCTTTCACAACATCACCCTTCTCGTCACGCTCCTTAATAGTTTTTCCTTCACCCGAAAGTCTCTCCAACATCATAATTTGATCTAGAAATCCCGGTTTCAAGGATTTAATCTCCTCCGACTTCTTTTGTAACGACTCTCTTCTTGTTTTCAAGAAATTAGAAAGATCAGAGGTATCTTTGGAATATGCTGCCAATGCTTGTGAATATTCATTGGTTATTTCTCTTTTGAAGTTAATAATATGCTGATGTCGAGGACATGGATCTAATGTACATCCTGTTTTGATGAGTGCATCCGTAATGCTATCCTTTTTGAATTTCGCCTTCGAAAGAACCAGCGAGTCGGCAGTTACTCTCTTTGTTAGTTGCATATAAGTCCCATCATTTGTAAATTCCTTATCCAATTCATATCTCTGATTTCTCGCCATTTGAACTCGAGCCTCATCCCATTCGCGCATGATTTCGCGTTTAAAAATGTAAGTTTCTAAAGGAGCAGAGATTGTCAGACCTATTAAAACAGCCATAAACAACCGAGGTAACATCGCTCCCCATTCGCCCAATGTAATTTTCTCGGTACCATCACCCTTAACCGTAGAAACAATGAATCTATCGAGGTTGAAAATGATTAACCCCCAAACAATTGACATCGGTATGGTTATGTACCAAATGCCTTTCAGTGCCTTATCACCAGTAATGGGGTCAATAGTACCCAATGGGTCAGGCTCTGCAAATATCGTGTGCATGGCAAATCCCATGGCCAACATCGCCATTACCGTTGTCGCCAACACCACGCCACCAATACCCGCATTTTTGATGTGATCAGAGTACGGTGCGTATTGAAGAACTTGAGAATCGGCACCTCCGCACTTCCACAGGAAGCGCATAATGCGGTCCATAAACGGACTATACGTTTTCTTTTGGTAGTCTACCAATTCATTTAAACCGATGGAATTGCTGTTTTCGCTCATAGATGTGGCTATTAAATTATTTCTTGTTGTTCTTGTTTGAATTCGTGTATCGCCTGGTTATAAGGTTTCGGATTGAAGGTATAGGTTTTCACCAGGACCTGTTCTTCGGTTCGCTTAATTACTTCTTTGCGCTCCTCCTTCAAGGCAGCCTGATAAGTAAGCGCCCTAGTCGCAATTTTCTTGAGGGGACGCACCATGAACCATAAACACTTCGTTAGAATAGAATGCTGCTTTGCAAGCGATAGTCGAGAGTATAACTTCCCTGCAAATCGCTGCAGACTCCAACGCGTTGAAGTGAGTTGCTGTGCCGGCTGACCAAAAAATGTTTCCTTACTTAAGTTGAGTGTGCTCAAATTGCGCACAGATACGGCCTCAATGACCAGCTCCTTTCGAATTTTTCCCCTCCAGGTGTAGGCTATGAGGGTAAACACATTGCGTCCCTTTCGCACGGGTACAAAAGCTACATTGCCCTTCATCCGCTTCTTTACCGGCAACACATCGGTGCGGAAAGCCCCCCCCACATGCCAGGTGAGCATGATTACCATTCCTTCATAGATAACAGGGCGCTCCGATGGTGTTACATACAATTTCCGCTCACCGTCGTCGGCCATTTTTCGATTGGGAATAAACCTCCAGGAGAAATCGTGCACGCCTGTTTTTTCATTGCTGAACAAAACATAGATAGCCCTCCAAATGGTTCCGAGGAAAGGAACAATCGCCATGACAAACGCAATGGAAGCAAGAAGCAACCAAGCCATTTCGTCGGGCAACGAATCAATCCATTGAAAAAATTCTATCATGCGTTCTTCACAGTCATAACGTTTATATTACTAAATCGCTGCTCTATTTGGCTATGTATAGGAATGGGGGTGGTTGTTTCGAGCAGCAGGTACTGCTTACCATTGTGGCTCACATGCTGGCCGGGGAATGGGAGATCGGAAACGCCCACGACCATGTGCCCCTCCTCTTCAATTTCACACGACACCAATACAATGTTATCATGCTTGATAAGGTGCCGCAATATCCCTGCAAACAGAGCAGACTTACTGTCGCAATCGCTGTATGAAATAGCTACCGATTCATGCGGCAACGAAAAACCGAAATAACAATGTTCTTTGTGGTCAAAATCGGGCATTCCATAAGGGATGTACTGAACAAAACTGAGCACTGCATGGACACGATTGATGTAACTATCCCGATTGCTGTTTTGCAATTCAAGAGCAATAAAGTGGGCAATTTTAGAACACAACTCAGCAGAAATATCAATTACATGGTTATAGTCGAGCCCCCAATCACTGTAGTTCATGGAGCGAAAGAAAAAACCATCGGCATTCATGTGCGCGCGGAGGTAATCTTCGTCATGTGTCTTTAGCTCATAAAAGGATTTATCGCGCGGGCCAAAGCAAGATGTGTGAGCTCCAAACTTACTGATGACAGATGAAAAATTAGGAACTTCGAACTGGCAGGCAAATCGTGTTTCTTTTCCATCGAGGAGCGGAAACACATACTCCATGGTGGCTATCTGACCATCCATGGTACCGCGTATACCATATCCAAATGTTTTGTGATTATCGGGGGGACGGCGGTAATCCTTTTGCTTCGATGACATGGCGGCGAGTTGCTCGATAATCAAGAGATTTTCGGTACTCTTTTGCGGACGCGAGCCTGCCCAACCGGCATTGCTGTTGAGAAACGCTACCATGATGAGCGTTATAATGAGATATAGATGAAACTCGGTCATTCAGTTCGTTTGATGCAACGCACAAAGAATCCGGCGCTTTTATCATATAATCTCAAATCAAGATCGTGCTTCTCACCATGTATTGAATAAGCAAAAGCCGTGTACACTACGTGATGATTTTGTGTCCAAAACACTCGCTTCGGACCGGCCTCAATAAAAGATCCCAGTGCAAGACGATGACTCACATCTTTGTGATTGGAATACTTTAAATGATCTTTGATAAACCCTTTAGGGCCATGCTGTTTCAACTTCATAACGTCGTCCACAGTTGGGATATCCCAGCCGTCAGGGGCCAATCCTTCGGGATGTGTCACTGCATAGTAGTTGTATAACAATCCGATTTGCTCACCAAGGGAAGCGTCATTATTGGGGTAACACCACGCAGCCTTGCGGGCAGCCTTTGCCTCCGCCCAGTCCTTGGGTGTTTTTGCATGGAAAATTCTCCCGTCATTATTCAGGGTTTTGCGATGCAAAAAATGCTGCATCCACGTTTGGTTTCCGATTACCACTTCCGGAATTATTTCCGGCTCGGGCTCAGGCTCCGGTTCAGGGGTGGGTTCGGGAGTCTTTACTTCAATAACCGGCTGTGGAGCAGGTTCAATTGTTTTCGCGTCTTCAACCGTTACAGGAGCAGGTTCAATTATTTTCACCTCTTCGACCGGCGCGGGAGCCGGTTCCGGTGCTGTCACCACAACGGGTGCAACCTCGGGAGAAGGAGGTACTGGTATTTCGATAATATTTTCTTGTGCAGGCTGATCGATAGGTTTCAGCATTGGATGCGTGCTGATGTCACAAATGTTACACCAGTGATCTGCCGTGGGCTCTTCGAAAAGATGCTCCGGATTATTCGTACAAACGTACTTGTAGTTAGCCATATTACTTGTAGCGATTAAGAGAAGACTCAATGCGGGAAACCTCAGCCAAGAGTGCATTTAAATCACGATGCAGCTCCGCCAATGTATCCGATTGTTTATGGATAAACTTCATATAAAACTCCTGTTGTCGTCGGTCGGTCCAGTTAACTTTCGCAGTCTCGGTGACCTGTCTGTAATTCGCTTCAATTGCTCGAGACCGGTCAACCACTTCGCGCAATTTATTACTAAATGGAGAAACTGACATAATTATTTTTCAAAGGTTTTAAACGCTGTATAATCATTGGGGCCAATCTGTTGGACGGTAAATCCATTGTTTTTTAGCATGTCAAAATCCAGCGGATTCACCCCGTCGATGGATAGTTTATTTCCCTTGGTACCGCCGGATTTGATTTCATTTTCCATTCGCTGAATATCCATCGCAGAAAGCGAGTTTTCTTTCGAAAAATGATAGGTATCACCCACCAACCGAAGATTACCAGCATTGGATTGGAACTGCGAACCTGTTTGCGAATCTGGTGAATTGGATTTGTGGAGGTTGCTCAGTTTCAAATAACGCATGGCAATTTCCTCAAACTGTTGAAGCACGCCCACTGCCTTTTGAGTAGTTTGAGTCATATCGCTCATTTTACGTTTCATTAAATCCAACCGCAACAAAAGATGCTCAATTGTCGCAATGGAGGATTTTAATTCTTGTATTTTCTGATTCATTTGACTCATCTCCTCACCACACTTTTGCGCCTGGGCAGCCTTTCCGGGATCGTCACCACGAGAGGCTTCACGTGCCCCATCCTTCAATTCTTCCAGTTGAGTTTGTGACTCTTTTAAATCAGTTGTCAGGTCTCGTAAAAAACCTTGAAGGCTTTCTTCAGCCGAAACAAGCAAAGGATTCGATTGTGCGCTCATTTTCCCCATTGCCTCTCTTAGCTCCGGAAATACCCGAATGTCTCGAATCTTAATATCCGTCATAAATTCACTGCATAGTATTCCTTAATAAGCCCGGCACGTGCATTAAGCTCGTCGACACAACGTTGAATGTAGCTCTCTGCCTTTTGAATTTCCGCCGTGTCGCGCGTCAACGCTCCCTTTAACTCTTCAAATTTCGAATCTCTAAATCCGCTTTGATACAGTTTATCAATATCCGAGGAAAGTCCCTTACGGACGGATTGCAGAGTTTCCAGCTGCTGCTGCATCCTTCGCAACTCCGTCTCAAGAATTCGATAATCATTATGAATGTTCATTGCGCTCTATTCTTGAGAAATTTATCGATAAGTGGAATCCAGTGCGTTTCAGTATGATCCTTATAACGCTTCAATTCATCGGCGAGGGGTTTAAGTTTTTGCACGTGCTGGGAGAATTCCCCCTTGAATTCGGCATATTTATCATCTTTCCAATCGCTACCAAGACGGTGAATAGAGCGATCCATTTCCGAAAAGCATTCGTTGAGTTTCCCGTGGAAAGAAAAAAGGGCTTTGTTGAATTCCACCAAAGCTCGCACATTGATCTGCGCGCCATTTGTATTGCTCATAGGTTAAAGAGATTTTGTATTGAGGTATTCGCGAATAATTTTCTCTTGCTGTTGCAGGTAGTTTGTATAAGAGTCCATGAAGCGCATGAGTGATTTCATATCATCTTCACTTTCGTCCACTCGCCCGCGCAATTCATCAAATTTCTGATCGCGATGTCCACTATTATAGAGCGTGTCAATTCCCTGTTTCATTTGACGGGAAACACCTTCTATTTCTTCACGAATTTGTCGCACCTTTTGATGCATTGCCTTGATGGCATTGGGATCTACGTTTGCTTCAGGTCGAATAGCCATTGTAAAAGTGGATTAAGAATTATTCATTATTGTTCGGCATTGTCATCTGTGCGTCGAGCGGAATACTATCCAGGTCGATGGATGCCCAATAGTC
>Ga0315906_10007179_pt1 | contig 13613 bp, 17 predicted proteins | sample LakEriMetagenome_4_FD_203526 | JGI IMG/M metagenome (GOLD analysis project Ga0315906, IMG submission 203526) | Freshwater fungal communities from buoy surface, Lake Erie, Ohio, United States - Buoy 2 MA122 | ecosystem: Environmental > Aquatic > Freshwater > Lake > Lake biofilm | place: USA...
GGGCACTTCGTGCAATTCGGTATCTCCCCGATACCGTTTGGCACTGCTCCTACCTCTCAGTTTACTGAAGAGGAAATTGAGCAGAGTGTCGACTCTCATTGGGATACTCCGGAACCCCCGGACTTTCCAGGAGAGATAGACCACGAAGATCTGGAGGAGTACTTAGGTAACCCACCAGATATGCCCTATAATCCGAAACCCAACGCATATTCGTACTGTGTTCAGTGCGATATGCCTGTTGTATTTTCGGAGCATGCACTCGCACACGGGGGCGAGTGGGAGTCTATTCCGTGGTGTTCCGATTGCCGGGACTATCACAGGTAGGCTTCTGGCTCCGGGTACGTAAGTACCCGGAGCCTCAATTTTTGAATAAAATTTAAATTACAAATTATCACTATGTTAAAATATTTAAATGAATTACGATTGGAGACATTTCCAAAAATTAAAATTTTTTTTTATTAAAAATATGCCAAAATTCATTTTTTCAATTTTAGGTATCAATCAGGGTATTGAGAAATTTAAATTTGATAAAGTATCTAAGGTTAAGGAAGATATTCAAACTAAATATGGATTTAAAGGAGATCTTCTAGAAATATTTACAACTAATAAAGGAAATATTATACATAAGTGGCATCACTATATTCCCTTATACGATCGTTATTTTTCAAATTTTCGTGGGAAAGAAGTTAAATTCTTAGAAATTGGGGTTTCAAAAGGGGGAAGCTTAGAAATGTGGAGAAAATATTTTGGGAAAGATGCAATTATTTATGGAATTGACATAGATCCTAATTGTGCAAAATACGATGGAATTGCAGGAAAGGTAAGAATTGGATCCCAAGATGATCCTATGTTTTTAGAATCAGTAATCAATGAAATGGGAGGGGTAGATGTAATCCTTGACGATGGCAGTCATCAAATGAAGCACATTTTAAAAACATTCAAGATCGCATTTCCACTCCTTAACAATGGGGGGATTTATATGATAGAGGATCTTCATACCAGCTATTGGGTAAATTTTGGAGGAGGGTATTATTCTAAATCTAATTTTTTTAGATTTTTAATAAATATAGTAAACGATATGCACCACTGGTATCATTGGGCAGGTGTAAAGTATCCAGAAATAAGTAAATTCTGTAGTGGAATTCATATCCACGACTCAATAACTGTTTTTGAAAAATCAGAAGTACCGGAACCTACCCATTCTCATATTCCTTTAACACCTGGAAACAACTAATTTTCCTCACTTACTTTAATTGACATATCACATAAAATAACCTATAATACTAGTCCACTAATTAAGGAGGATGATTTTGAAGCTTAAAACCGAGATTGGCTCTATTAGCCTGATCCAAACAAAAGCAGGTAATATGGTAGCGAAAACCACTATCACTCAATTCGAGTCGTATACGACTCCGTGCGTGACTGAGAAGGAGGCACTTGAGTATCTTGCGGTAGCTGCTCAGCGCGAGCTTGCTCAAGCTCAAAAGTTCGTGGATTTGGTGAGTGAGCTTCAAAAAGCTCAGGAACCTATTCCTGAACCAGAGGCTCCGGCAGAGGCTCGAGAAGAATTGGCTCAACGCTTCCATGAAGCTTTGATAGCTAAATATCGCAAACCAAAGCGGTAAAGCTCAGGCTCCGGGTACAAATGTACCCGGAGCCTTTTTCTTTAAATTGACATTTTCATAAAATAACCTATAATAACATTCCGGATTTGAAAGGAGAAATTAGTGTTATACACTCTAGACTATTTCGATCTTGTCGGCGGACGTTATATCCGACCAATCCAAACCAAGGAATACCTTGGTCGGGCATGGAAAGGCCTTTCACGAAAAGGTTTTCGTGTAAAGGTTATTTCGTACTTTACTGACTTTTTTCCCAAACCGGGAATGAAGGAAAAGGCTCTTAAAGAGCTCTGTCACCAAGCTGTTCATGAATATGATTTGCTTGGAAATTTTGAGGATCAGTATCCTCCTCTGGTCATTATTCTTGCGAATAATTCCGAGGATTATATTTTTCTTCACCAATGGTTGAATAAACTCGAAAGTGAGTTGGGACGTCGCTTCTGGAATTCACACAATTCTTTAGAAAGCGATAAGATAGTAGTTCTCATGAGATACGAGTTACTTTCGGATCCTAAAATCTAATTCTTCAGACCCCGCGAGGATTTTCTTCTCGGGGTCTTTTTTTAATCTAAATAAATTGACAACATTAATTATTAACCTATAATAACAATTCGTATCTAGCAAGGAGAGGCTATGAATTCGGATAAATTAGACTGGTTTTATAACCTACCAACCAAAAAAGGTTCGTATTGGTTGGTAGCTCCTAGAGCTTTCGAAGGTGAATTTTTTATCAAAATTACCTTCACGACTATTAAGGAAAATAATTGCTACTTGGTAGAACCAAGAGGCAAAGATTGGCTCTTGGGTTTGCTTTTCTTCTTTCGATGTTTTACTGAAACGTTTGAAACTGGAGAATTTGGAAATTCTGGAGGAGAGGACCCACTTCCATTTTATATCTGTTTTCCAACCGATATTAAATATTTTGTATTTAGAGATGCTGCAAAAGGCATGGATCTAAATATAAAATATATCCCCGTAATTTCTTTATTTGATAGTAAGTTTCTAAAAGCTTATTATTTTTTGTAAGAAGTCAGAAGAACACGGCAAACTTCGTTTGCCGTGTTCTTCTCAATAATATTTGTATATTTAAAATACATTCTTTCTTTGATAAAATACACATTATTGCACCCGTAGCTCAGCGGATAGAGCAGTGCCCTTCTAAGGCAAAGGTCGCAGGTTCAATTCCTGCCGGGTGCGCCAATAAATTTATTCATCACGGGCGAGTGGTGGAACGGTAGACACGCTGGACTTAAAATCCAGTTCCCGTCAAGGGAGTGAGGGTTCGATTCCCTCCTCGCCCACCAAATGCTAATTGATAACAATTCATCACCATTTTTAGCTGTTATTTGTAGTTTAATATGGTTACACACCATTATTTTCATCTCTTATTTAATATTTATTCCTAAAAGTATCTCTAAAGGTTTTTATATTTTAATTCCAAGGGATTAACCGTTTAATAAAAAGTTAGATATAGAAAATTAATGATTTCTAAATTACAGCCTGTCTAAATATTCAATAACTTTGTTTGCTAATTCTCTTTTTTCAATCATAAATTCTGCATATTTTGAGTTTTCAGGATTATTAAGAGAAACAGTAAATGTTCTTTGATTATTTTTATTATCTTCTGTTTCAGTTAATTTAGCGAACTCAGGACCAGGAATACAGAATATATAATCAAATAAGTCTCCTTCTGTAGTATCAAAGTAAACAAAAACATAGAGCATCCTTGCTTTTGTTATCAAATTTTTATCTTTTACAGTAGAAACGAAACCCCTACCATTAGATGGCCCGAAAGTAGTTTTAACTTGAATATACGCAGAGTCTAAGGTATTTCTCTTTTTAACAATAATGTCTATACCTTCGTCATCAGAAACAGGTCGATAACATGAAAGACCTTCATTACCGTATAAGGTAAGTAATTCTGCAATTCTAGATTCACCGATATTTCCCTTCTGCTGAGAATTAACGTAATCTCTTACTTCATTTGTAAAATTATTATCATCTTTAATTTCTTCTACAATCTGTACTTTATTTATGTATTCAGAATCCTTTAAACCATAAAAACCAGGCTCAGTTTTGTAAAAAGGTGAGTTAGATTGATTATGAATAATATCCATACAAAGAGTAGAGCTCATCGTAGCCCAGGGAGTCTTACCTTCTGATTTTAGAATACCAGTTTCTAAAGCTATTGATGTAATTTCTTTATAACTCATAGGTTTTCCGAATTTCCTTAAGATCTCAATTGCTGCATTTTTAAAAACACCGTTATTAATCATCTAGACAATTATATCAAATACAATACTATAATTAACTTATGGCAAAGATATTCGACAACCGACCTGTCCATAAATTAGGAGAATTTTTAAATGACAAAAGATTGGTTTACAAAAAATTATTAACATGACTCAAGTGCAAATTAAAAAATATTTTGAAGAAGTTTTTGAAAAAGATATTGCTGAATTTAACCACGATGTAATCTGTAAAATGACTATCAAAACTTTTTTTAAAGAAGGAGAAGTCGTTAAAAATATCAAAATAAAGAATTATTTATTGTTTTTCTATTTGAATTAAATATTATAACTCAAATAGTTTATATGAATTTTGATAGAAAATACTTTAAATTAAAGGAACTACTACCTAAGTTTCCTGAAACTCTATGCCTTAATCACTTAATAACACCTATGGAAATAATTCCTGAATTAATTAAAATTGCTAAGTCGCAAGAAATTGATTTAGATATTACAGACGAAAAAATCTCTGAAGTTGAAATTTATTTAAATGAGTATTTAGATGAATTATATAAAAATAATGAAATTGAATACATATCATGGGAATTAATTAAATATCGTTTAAATTTGAAGCCCGATTTCTATAAAATCATATTTAATATAATTAGAGAAGGGCAGCACAAAATTTCATCTCTAGAAGATTTTGAACATAATAGTGTGTACATAAATAGACTAAGAAAAAATTTTGAAGTCCCTAAAGAAATTGTAGAACTTTTATATTTAGAAAATAAAAAAGAAGAAAATAAAATAAGAGTAACAGACGGCGGAGCAAGATGTTCTTGTGGAGCATTTCATTGGGCTCCACCAAAATCAAATGTATTAGTATTTTATACTAAGGAGTACACAAAAGATCGCGACCTAATTTTATCCAATAACTTATATACAAGCCCCTGCGATAAATGTGGAAAACCATATTTATGGGAAAGCTTAACCTATATCGATCTCGATAAAAAAATAGTGGTTGGTCATTATCAACACTTTTTTGAATTTTTAAAAAATGCAGGGTATAAAATTTACGAAGTAAAATACGAGCCTGGAGGTTTGGAAGGTTATATTAAAATTATAGAAGAATTGGAAGGTATAAAAAAATCTAACCCTGGAATCAAAGAAAAACCCAAAAACTCTAAAGATAAAAATGATTTTAAAGAAATATATTTTAAAGAATTATTTAGAATAAATATAGATAATACTAAAGATTTAGTGGTATCAGAAACAGAAGATTTATTTTGGGTGAGTGAGCTTCTAAACACAGAAAGTTATATCGGATTTACAACAAAAGGATTTGGTTTTAAGAAATCTAATTTGAAAGATTTTATAGATAAATGTAATAATTCCATAATTTCTAACTCAGAGAATGAAATGCAATGGGCTAACAGCAAATCTTCAAAGCTACTAATAAACTTACATGAAAGTAGAGGTGGGGAACCATTAATAGATATTAGGCAATATATAAATCAACCAAATTTTACAGGATTTACAACGAAAGGCATTAGAGTTCAAATTGATAAATTTCAGGACCTGTTAGCTAAATTGAAAACTTTACTTTAATTAGAAATTAGATGTAAAAAATTCGAACTTCTTAGTGACAATTCTCCCACCAAAATAATAATGTTAAGAACTGAAAAATAAATAGCCATCCGAAACTCTCTATTATGTTAAAATTTAAAAAATGAATTTTTTTAATGGAAGAATTAATAGAAAACAGTATTTTATAGGAATAATATTTATTATCCCCGCTATATTTATGATGGTAATATTATCAGTTTTTATTCTTGCAATTTTAAATAGTTTAAATTTACTAGCAATTGAAGAATTCAATAAATTGATATCTCTATTCTTATCAATAATTATATTTTTTTACACTCAATATTTAGGGGTATTAAGGTTTAAAGATACAGGTAGGAGCGGCTTATTTTATTTATTTACATCTATTATTCCTGTTATAGGAGGTTTAATCCAACTATATATAATATTAAGTCCCGGAGATAGTAAAGAAAATGAATATGGACCAAACCCAAAAAGTAAAACAGCACTTGAAGCAATTTTTAAATTAGAAAAGAAAGAAAAAATTGTAAAAGAATTTGCAAAATTAGAAAAGCAAAAAATTAAACCTAAAAATAATCTTATAATTTTATATATAACTTTTGGAGTATTGGCACTTTGTTCACTTATTTATTACTTCATTATTCTCCCAACAAACACTAAAAATGAAAGAATCAACTGTATAGACAACGCCAACAAAATTTTAAATTCATTAAGAAGAGAAAGAGAACTAGATATCTGTGTTCTTAAATTTAAATAATTAATATTAAAATTTTTTTAAAAAACCATAATATAAACATAAAACAACTAGGGATTACTATCTGAGATTATAGGTATAATTATTTTAATTTAATGCTAAGAGGTGCAGAGCTTTCATAATTTAAAATTTCTAATTTGAAAATTTATTTAGTATAGAAATTTAAAACTTCTGTTATTATAAATTAAATGGTTGTTGATTACGATAAAATTCAAAAAGCTATAAATGACTTACCTAAAAACAGCTCAGATAATTTAAGTTATGCTGATAATTTTAATAAATATTGGTACAAAAGCAGAAAATTATATTTTGATTACATTGCTGAGGAATGCGAATATCCTAACGGACTTCAAAATATAAATATTAAAATTTTGAAATACGATCCTCTACTTATCGAATGTATTTACGATAGTAAAAAAAGTATTTACGAACAAGGTGCTTGGTATCTATTGCCTGCTAAAAAACTTCTTAATATAATATTAGTAGATTCAATCTTGCCAAAGCATTTTAATTCCGAGTATAATCATGTAAATCTTACTATCAAAAAAACATTATTTGGTAACAATAGGGTTGTCAAAATAACCGGTAAGAAAGTTTCACTTAAAATCAAATGTACTAAAGTCGAACTCACAAAAACAGCAACATATATTAAGGATGATAATGATAGCTGGGTAATTTATAAAAAATAAAATTATTTAAACTATCAAATTGTTTAACTTGATGTTTTTGTTATTTCTTTATACAATTTTCTAAATTTACTTTTCTTGCCACTTACTTTAAGTTTATCAACTAATTTATCTAAGGCTCTTTTACTTAAATTTTTTATATCTTCTAAGGTAATTTTATCTGCAAGAGGTTCAAAAATATCAATATGCTCATAAGATTCAATGATATTGTTAAGTATTTCTGAAGGATGTTTTTCTGATAACTCTGCAATTAATTTAAGTCTATTATACCTTCTTGTAAATTTCTGAAGATTATCTTTTTGGATAGAAATTTTATGCTCTAAAGTATTTACTGTCTCTCTTAATTCCCTTTCTAATTTATAAATATCTCCTTCTAAGTTATTAATATTTTCTTTAGTTTGCTTGATTTGTATAAGAGTAGGGTACCAAATCTGAGATTCTGCCCATCTTTGATAAGCAATTTTTTTATCATTTTCAATCTTGGCTAATTTTTTCCTTTCTAACTCATCTATTTTTGCCTTTTCTTTTGCTTTCTCAATTGGTTCCATGTATTTTTTTAAATCTCTATTTTTAAGATATTCCAATTTTTTCATTAAATATTCAGTTGATTCTGGAGATTTATTAATAGCAGGTAGGTAATAATTTCCACCGTTGTAGGAAATATAACCACGTATAAAACTAATTACCTCATTATCAATATGTAGATAATAAGTAACATCAAAAGGAATTTTCTGAAAAGGAGTGGTACTTCCGAAACCGTATCCCTTTGATTCTAGAAGAACAAACCCCATCAGAATATAAATAACTTTAATTAGTATTTCATTATCATAATTTTTATAAGCTTCTTCAATGTATTTGTGCAACAAAGGAATCTCTAAAGAATATGTATATTCCCAGGAACTCAATACGGTTTTTACTTCTTCTGAAGTTAAATATGAAGGGAATTCGTTTGTTCTTCCCAAGTGTTCAAGTATTTCTAAAGTGTCAGGTCTTAATCTATCCATAACACTATTATAATATTACAGTCCGTATTTCATCACAAATCTCCCACCAAAATAACCTATATAATTGTAAAATTGATTGATTATGATATTATCTCAATGAGATTTTATTTAGGAGGAGAGTATGAGAAGGATTCTAATTGCGTTATCGATTGTTCTTGGGCTAGGGTTTTCTACAGTTATTATGGCTAAAGGTCGTTTTGGGGTTCAAAATCCAGGACATCCAAATGTTGTAATGCTGGTTGGAGCTACTGAAACTACTTATTTCGTTCGTAGTGAAATGAATTGTTGGACTACACGTCTTGCAGGGCGAGTTGGTAATTTTGGAGGCCGTGTTGTAATTAAATTTACCCAACCTCAAATTATCAAACTTCGTTATGCTGAATGTGAAGAAAATCCTGAAGTCTCTGCACAAGCACGCGCTTTTTGGGCCTCAATTTTTTTCAACTTTCAGTATAGATGGGAGGTAGTGAGAAACAATCAACAAATTATTAGACCTAGTGTCACCCCACTTCAAGATGGATGGTATTATGAGGAATTTAATTTTCCCGATGGATCAATGGGTGAGGATGACGAAAGAGAGTACTTAGTGCCAAAAGCTTCTTTATGTGTAACCGATATTGATTCTGGAAGGGTTGCCGGAAGAGATCTTCGTAGAGCTATATTTGTGACATTGAGGGACACTAATGTTGTACTTTACGGTGTATATTGTATTAAGTGGCAGGATAATCTTGTCCTTAGGATGACTGCGCAGCAGATGAAATCGGAACTTTCTACAAGATATGGAGATACATACAATAATTCCACTGTTAGGTATATGGATCGATTCGGAAATTTTGTTACAACAACAAGAACACCTACAAAGACCGCTACACCAACAATCGGTTCTTCTATGAAAATACCATCGGGGGTTACAGCACTTCATGTTCCTAAAGCTGGGCATATTTGCTGGGGCGAAAAGGTAGGAAGCTACTCAAACGCTTTAGTGGAATATACTCGTAATCAAGGGAGGTCGATACAGATAGTTAATGGAGGTTGTCAAACTACAGGAAACTACACTGCTTGGCAAATCTTGAAGCATTTCGAATCAAAAGGAATTAAGTATAGATCATACGAATTTCCTATGATTCCAACCATTACAAACACACCAACAGTGACGATAGTTGCAAAACTTTCTCACGATTGGGATGGAGGTAAAGGGACGTGGTTGATTCCCGTGAAGGGTTCGGTTTGTTGGGGAACTCAAATTGGACCTCATGTTCTGAAGGTAGTTGAGTTCACTAAGCAAATTAACTACGCTCTTTTGTTTAAAGACGCCTTTTGTGTTCAAAACACGGTTCATTCTAGAGATGACGTGTTTAATCACTTAAAGCGAACCGGCAAAAGAGTTGATGGCAGAGAGTACTACCCATAGTTAGTTTTTGGTATTTCGGATGGGAAACAGCGAAGATGTTTCCCATCCATTCTTTTTGAAAATTAAATACTGACTTTCGTGTATATTGCCGTCCGAAATTAAGACACTTAAACATTAGATTTAAAAAAAATACTCTAAATAAAAAATCACAATTACTACCCAAACTTGAATCATTAAAAAAATATAAGATCATATTAGACTCTTTGTTTCAAAATATTTGTTCGTACTTCACAACAAATCGCCCACCATAAATAACGACTCACATTTATGTGGGTCTTTTTTTATGCCTTGGAAGAAGGGGAGGGGCAAAACGAAGACTCTTTACTTCCCAGACAGGTAGCACCCTTGTGTTGAAACCATCAAAAACATATGATATAAGACAAAATATATGAAAAATAAACTTAAATTTGAATTCAATAGTTTTAAGAAACAAACATTGTTTGCCGCCGGTATTATTACACTTTTGATACTTGGGGTTTTATTATTTCTTTATTATAGGTTAGAAAATTATTCAGCAGATAAAATTACTTGTCAGGGTCTAAAAAATATCACAAGTGACCTCTCGATTCAAAGGCCTGAACTTCAAATAATGGATAATACAGAAAATAAGGAACAATTAGATAATTTAGAGGTAATGTTTGATAGAAAAAAGCCTCTTCAAGCCCATACTGTTGAATTTGTATCCGTTGGTAATACCAATGAAAAGTTTATTGAAAAATTACTTCCTACTTACATAGATAATATTGAACCTAAAATTATAAGTTTAGGTTTTGAAAAAGAATTTGATTACTCTATAACGAACGTTAGTTATTATCAGTATAAAAAAGGCGATTACAGAGTTATTGCTGCAATCCCAACATCAAATTTAAAAAATAATGATGTCTTTATAGAAAAAACAGTAAAATTACAATGTGGAAAAATTAATCCCGACTATGTAAAACTTTATGAGGGAATTTCTTCTTTTTTTGAAGAAGAACTATATAGTTTAGAAATTTTGGAGGTTTACAACAATACTTTAAGAGTAAACGTCATATTTAAAGATTTGGCGCCTAGTGACACTGGAGTGTATACTTTTGATATCTCAAAAGAAAAATTTGAAAGAATTTATAATGATACAAATTCTAAACCATGGTTGAATGATGTAAATATCGATACCAAAAAGGAATTTTATGAATATGTTAATAGAGAACTTGGTATAAAGATGTCTGTACCTAAATTCACGATTATAACCAAAAATGAAGTCAAATGTAATGCAGAGGTGAAAGTTTTTCATAAGCCGGGCACAAACGAGCTTTATATCTATAATGAAAACTATGATAATAATTGTCAGAAGCAAAAGGTAAATACAAATAACTTTAGAATAAACAATGATGAGTATGATGGAATAATCAAAGATGGAACTGATATAGGTGTAGGTGGTTTTGGTTTAAGAGTTTATAATTTTAAATCTAAAGAAGAATTAGAAAAAATTTTAAAAGACAATTTTGGGAAATACTGCAAGGTTAAATCAATAGTAACTTCCGGAAATAAAAAGACAGTTGAAATGGATAAAAGTATTTTAGAATCAAAAGAGGAATACGAAAAAATCAACCCTGGAGGAGAATTACCTTACTGGGAATTTTGCGCTTATACTGGAAAACGGGGTTACCCTATGTTTATAAACGCAAAAGAAAATAAAGTTATTTTTAACGTGGGCTTCTATGAAGCTGTAACTTTTTGGAATGAAACAAAAGATTATATTTATAGTTATGATAACTTAATGTTTGATTCTGTTGAATTTTTAGAATAAAAAAGTTTAAAATAATTAGCAGAAATTAGAGAAATTATTCAATTTAAGGATAAAGATTACATATATACTAAATAAACCCATTTTAGAAAAAATTTACTAAATACAGGTTCCTACATCTTTATAAATCGCCCAACATTAAATTTCAGCAAAAATTCAGTTAAATATATAATATATAGGCATGAAAATTTTAATTGTAGAAGATGACTTAAAAATTGGAAATTCTCTAACTAAAGGCTTAACAGCTGAAGGATACAAGATAACTCTTATTTCTAATGGGGATACTGCTATAGATGAATCTCATAAATTTTATGATTTAGCCTTACTGGATATAATGCTTCCAGGATCATCAGGTATAGAAGTTGCAAAGAATTTAAAAGAAAATAACCCAGCAACCAAAATTATTTTTTTAACAGCCAAAAGTACTTTAGAAGATAAATTAACTGGATTTGAAACAGGAGGAGACGACTATATTACAAAACCATTTTCCTATGAAGAACTTCTTGCCAGAATTAAAGCTGTGCTTAAAAGAAATATTGAAAATAACAAATTAATTTATAAAAATGTAATTTTAGATTTAGGAAACAATACAGTAAAGATTCAAGAAAAAAATGTTGAGCTTTCTAGGAAGGAATTTGAACTTTTAAAATTTTTGATAATCAATAAAAATAAAGTTTTTTCTAAAGACGAGCTAATAGAAAAAGTATGGGGGTATGATTCTGAGATACTTCCAAACACGGTAGAAGTTTTTATTAAATCTTTAAGAAATAAAATAGAAAAACCATTTAACAATCAAAAAATAATTGAAACCATAAGAGGATTTGGGTACACAATAAAAAATGATTAAAAATTCCATAATAAAACTTACATTGAGTTACATTTTGATTATTTCAATTTTGTCATTAAGTTTAAGTACGTTTATTTATTTAAATCTGGTTAAAAACTCTACAGAATTATTTAAACAAGAACAAACAAGAATTGAGAAAAAATTTGGAATTGAGGATCCGAGATATATCAAAAAGCTTCATTTTGTTGAAGAAAGCGTATCAAATGTTCAAAATAGATTAATTATTAATCTTTTAGGATTAAATTTTTTAATAGTTACAATAGTAGGTATTTTGGCATACTTCTTTGCAAAAAGAACCTTTACACCTATAGAGGAAAGTTTGAGAAAACAAAAAGAATTTATTTCAAATGTTTCTCACGAATTAAAAACTCCTCTTACTGCATTAAAAACTACCTTTGAAATTGATTTAAAATCAAAAGATTCTGATTTAAAAGAAACAATTAAATCTGGAATTGAAGAAGTTGATAAATTAAATTCTTTAGTAAATGGTTTTTTAAAATTAAGTAAGTTTGATTCTAAAAAGCCAGAAATTAAAAATGAGGTATTTAAACTTAGCCATATTATAGAAGATATAGTTAAAAGACACCAACACTCAATTATTTCGAAAAATCTTTCCTTAAAAATAGATATAACTGAAAATAAATTAAAATCTGACAAATTTTTATTAACCGAAGTACTAACGATTATTATTGATAACGCAATTAAATTTTCTCCTGAAAATGAAGAAATTGTGATTACAAGCTATAAAGAGGGTAAGTATGATTATATTTCAATCAAAGATAGGGGAAGAGGTATTAAAGAGGAAAATTTGGATAAAATTTTCGAAAGATTTTATAAAGATGATTCATCTAGAAGCGTTGATTCTGGATTAGGAATAGGGCTTGCTTTAGCGAAAGAAATTTCTGAGTTTATTGGCTGTCAAATAACAGCTAAAAGAAATAAAGATGTTGGGAGTGAATTTATTTTAAAATTTTCAGCATTATTTCAGAATTAAATTTTAAAGTCTTATTACGTAAATAATTAGAAAGGATAATATGAAGATTAAATCTTATATTCCAGTTCTTATGTTATCAGTATTTATTTTAGGCACAACACAAAGTTTTGCTCAAACCAAAGAAGAGAGGGAAGCTTCAAAGGCTACCAAAATTGCGGAAAGCTGCACTTCAATTTCAGGAAAAATTTCTTCTAGAAAAGCTCAGCTTGAAAAATCAATTTCAAGTATTAATAATTCAATTACCAAAATTGAAGGAATTGTTAATAAAAGAGTAGCTTCTTTAAATGGAAAGGGAATTGATACCTCAGAAATTACTGCGAATTTAGCAACATTTAAAAGCAATGCTCAGGGGGTTATTACCGCAAAACAAAACTCTCTTGCAACATTAAACGCTCTTGATACAAGTACTTGCCAATCAGATAAAAAAGCTTTTTCAGAAAACTTAAAATCTTTTAATGCTTCGGTTAAACAACAAAATTCTCAACAAAAAGCACTCAAGACCTATGTTAGAGAAAATATTATTGCCAAAATTAAAGCTTTAGGAAAAACAAATGAGTAAAGGAATACTTGCAATAATTGGTGCAATTTCTGCATTAGTTATAATATATTTCGTACTTGGTTTAGGTGACGGCTCAACTGAAACTAAAACATTAACTCAGAATGAAGTAAAGACAGT
>Ga0315906_10007181_pt1 | contig 13611 bp, 13 predicted proteins | sample LakEriMetagenome_4_FD_203526 | JGI IMG/M metagenome (GOLD analysis project Ga0315906, IMG submission 203526) | Freshwater fungal communities from buoy surface, Lake Erie, Ohio, United States - Buoy 2 MA122 | ecosystem: Environmental > Aquatic > Freshwater > Lake > Lake biofilm | place: USA...
TCCATCTGTCACCAGAAGGTCTGTCCATCTGTCACCCCTCCGCCAAAGCCGGTAAGCCGCGAGGGGCAACAGGTCTGTCTTTTTGCCGGCCCCATCTGTCACCAGAAGGTCTGTCCCTCTGTCACCGCGAGGGGCAACAGGTCTGTCTTTTTGCCGGCCCATCTGTCACCCCTCCATCTGTCACCAGAAGGTCTGTCCATCTGTCACCCCTCCGCCAAAGCCGGTAAGCCGCGAGGGGCAACAGGTCTGTCTTTTTGCCGGCCCCATCTGTCACCAGAAGGTCTGTCCCTCTGTCACCGTGGAGTCTGACTGACTGGGCTTCCTCTGACGAATCTCATTGACCGTGTGCTGTGCTCCCGCCACCGTTGGATCATGAAACTTGCTGAAGCTCTAGTCCTGCGTGCGGACACCCAGAAGAAGCTTGAATCGCTCCGTCAGCGTATTGGCCGCAATGCGATCGTTCAGGAGGGAAATCAGCCGCACGAGGATCCCAATGACCTCCTGCGCGAATCCTTTGGGGTTCTTCATCAGCTCCAGGATCTCATCCGGAAGATCAACGCAACCAATGCTGCGAGACGGCTTCCGGACGGGCGGACCATCACCGAGGCGATCGCCCAGCGCGACGAACTTACGCAGCAGCATTCGCTTCTTCAGCACGCCATCAGCAGTTCCGTGCGCGACCCCGACCGTTACAGCATGTCGGAGATCAAGTGGGTGGCTTGCATTGATGTCCGTTCGCTTCAGAAGCAATCGGACGACATTGCCCGTCACGTCCGCGAGCTGAACCTTTTTATCCAGGAAACGAACTGGAAGACCGATCTGGGGTAGTCCGCTGCCCCTGGAACTCCGGGCGAGTGCGGCTCCCCCATCCGCGGCGCCGAGGGGAGGAAAACATATCGGTGCCGTCCATATGTGCACCGCGGCCAGTGCAGCCATCTTACTACTCAGGCCATCACCTCTCAGCAATCACCCGGCACAACGCATCCCTCACCACCACGCACTGACGGAGTTCCGAATTTTTCCCAAACCAGGAGCCTGTTGAAGAACCTGACCTGGTAGCGCGGCGAGGCATTCTTCCAAAAGGCGAGGTGCAACAAAGGAGAAGGTCGAGACCTTCGACTACGGCGCGACGAAGCCTTCTGGAATAGGCCCGCCGCCTGCAGGGGATCCATCCCCCAGGCACACGGCGCAGCCGCTCATCCAACCACCTTGGATTCCGGATCCTCTGCCGGGCCCGGTTCTTCAACGGGCTCCTAGAGCGCAGAGGCGCACCGATGCAGCTCTGGCGGTGTCAGTCCTGCCTTCAGGGCTTGCGCCGGGGCATCGTTCCGAATTCGAGGATTTGTCCGTCGGCCAGCAGGCGTTCGCGCAGGGTGCCATAGGGCAGTTCGGCGAGGGTCACTCCGGTCTCCAGGGCGAGGCATGCGCCGGTGGCCGCCGACTGTGCCAGAATCATGAAGACGGGTTCCATCCGGATGCTGCCATAGGCGATGTGGGACGCCGATAGACAGACGGGCACGGCCAGATTTGTGCATTCCGAGGCCTTTGGAATGATGGAACGCCAGCTTACTGGGTACGGCTTCACGGCTTCCTGGACATCGCCTTCGTTTTCGACCCGCCCGTTCCGCACGATCCGCCGGCAGTTGTGACTGTCCATGTTGTACGCCCCGATCCCGACGGGATCCTCGGCCCGCCGCACTCCGCGGCAGTCGTCTTCGGTCATGACATACGATGAAATCATGCGCCGGGCTTCCCGCACATAGAGCTGCGGGGGCCATCCGGCGGTGGCGGGCCATTCGTCTTTGGTGGGTCCCCACGACGCCACTTCTTCCCGGAGTTTCCCGGGAACCCGGGCACTGCTGGACAGAAAATAGAAGAACCCGCGTGTGTAGCGTTCATGATCGCGGAAGATCTTCGCCCGTTCCTCGTGGCTGGCTTCGGGCCATGCGTAGTTCATGCCGATCACATCCGTCGAGAATCCTCCATTGTTGTTGGTGTCTGTCTTCCGGTTCGGCATGGGCAGCGGATGAAACAACTGTCCAGCCGTGAGGGGCTTCCCGGCCGCGGCGCGCGCCTCGAGGTACCGGGCCAGCAGTTCGAAGTCGGCCTCGTCGTAGCCCTCGGGTTTTTCCCATGCCCTGCGGTTGGCTGGGTCCTGCGTCATGCACAGCCGGAAATTGTACGCCTGCACTGTGTGGTCACCACTGCCGGCTTCGCCCTGTGGGTCTGCCTGCACATGGGGCAGCAGGCCACTCGTCGGATCCCCGGGCTTCTTCCACGGGTCCACTGGCACGGTGAACTGATGCTTGGGCGTCTCTCCGCGCACCCCGTTGAGCTTCTCTCCGTAGACGGCATTGGCCTCGCGTCCCACATGATAGGAAACCCCGGCCTTTGCCATGAGATCCCCTTCGTACGTGCAGTCCAGAAAGATGGCAGCCCTCCACACATTGCCGCTGCCCGTCGTGAGCGAAGCAATTGACCGTCCCTCCCGGGCCACCGCGGTCAGGGGTTCGCCCACCCGCACCTGCACGCCCGACTCCAGCAGCATGTCCCTGTAGATCGACGCAGCGGCGCTCGGTTCGAAGAACCACAGGGTCTCCCGTCCGGTCACTTCACTGACGGGATCCCGCCCTCCCCGGTGTTTTTTCAGATAAGCATCGCGGTCCTCCAGTTTCCACACCTCCTTGTTTTCATAGTACCGGAACACCCGCTCGTAGAATTCCCGCGCGATTCCCCCAATGGCCGCCTTGTTCCCGATATCGGTCGCTCCCAGCCCGCCAGTCGTCAGCCCACCCACATGCCCCGAAGGCTCCACAAGGGATACCGTTTTCCCCATCCGCACGGCCTGAAGGGCCGCGGCAATGCCCGCCGACGTTCCCCCGTAAACACAGATGTCCGTGCGCACCTCCGCCGCGCAAGCCATGCCGCCTGCCATCAGCTGAATCAGAACTTTGGCTTTCATGTTCGCGTTATAACCCCGGCTCTCGCCGCCGCCAAGTCTGGCACGACTCCGGAATTGCGGCGGCATCCGGCATGGCTTGCGGTTGAGCGGGCGGGCGCGGGCGGCATGGTGACTTCTTCATGACGCGTCTTCTTCTCCTGCTCCGCAGCCTCCGTCATTACTGGCGCTGGCACGCCGGTCTCTTCCTCGGCGTGGCGCTCACGGCCGCCGTCATCAGCGGATCACTCATCACAGGCGACTCCGTCCGCGCAACCCTCGCCCGCCAAGCGGAAATCCGGCTCGGCAAGGTCAGTTCGGTGGTGCTTTCGCGCGATGGATTCTTCACGGCTTCGCTCGCGGATCGGTTGGCCACGCAGTCGCCTGCTGCCGGGCAGGTGGTGCCGGCGCTTCTGCTCACGGCCACGGTCACCGAACCGGACGGGCGTCAGCGTGCCGCCAATGTGAATCTCTTCGGTGTCCCGGAAAGCTTCTGGCAACTGGCCCCGGAAGCCTGGCCGCAAGCCGCAGGAGCTGCCGCGGTCAGCCGGCCACTTGCGGCGGCCCTCGGTCTGACGGGACATGCGCAGGGACGCGAAGTGATTGTCCGCTTTGAAAAGCCGAGCCTGCTCTCGCGCGACGCACCACTCTCGGGGGAATCCGACCTGACGGTGACGCAGCGCCTGACGATTGCGGCGGAGGTTCCCGACGCCGCCATGGGTGCTTTCAGTCTCAAGGCGGATCAGACCCCGCCGCTCAATCTGTACGTCCCGCTGGCTTCGCTTCAGGAAGCCGCGCAACTGCCCGGCCGGGTGAATCTTCTGCTTTGCAGCGGTGCGGCGGACCTCAGTCCGCCCGGACTTCTCACGGCTGCCGACGCCGGGCTGGAAGTGACCGCACTGCCTGATGCCGTCCGCGTGAGCACGTCCCGCATTTTCCTTGCCCCGCCCACCGCTGCCAGCATCAGCGCTGCCTACCCGGCGGCCCATGGCGTGCTGACTTACCTTGTCAATGCCATCACGAGGGAACCCGATGGCCTCACTCCGTATTCCATGGCCACCGCGACGATTCCCGGTGCCGGAGGACTTCCGAATGACTGGCCGCAGGGTTCTGTGATCCTTCATCCATGGCTCGCGGATGACCTCGGGCTGAAAGCGGGCGACACTGTCGGCCTGCGCTTCTTCCGGGTCACCAATGCCCGCAATCTCGAGGAAGCGACGGCGACCTTCCGGGTCCACGCGGTGCTTCCGGCCGGGCACCCGGCGCTCCAGCGTTCATGGACTCCCGATTTCCCGGGCGTCAGTGAATCGGAAAACTGCCGCGACTGGAAGCCTGGGATCCCGATTCAGCAGGACCTCATCCGGGACAAGGACGATGCCTTCTGGCGGGAGCAGCGGGGCACACCCAAGCTCTTTCTGCATCTCGCCGATGGCCAGCAGCTCTGGCGGAACCGCTTCGGCGAACTCACGTCGTTCCGGATCCCCGGAGAAACGGACGCCGCGGAAATCACGCGTCAGCTGGGCGCACGCCTTACGGCGGCCACGGCTGGACTCCAGACGGTCGCGGTGAAAGCCCTGGCGGACCAGTCGGTGGCGCAGAGCATGGATTTCGGCGCGCTCTTCCTGAGCATGTCGGCATTCCTCATTGCCACGGCGCTTCTGCTCGCGGCTCTGCTGTTCACTTTTGGAATCAGTCAGCGCGCCAGCCAGATCGGTCTGCTCCGGGCCACCGGATGGACCGGTCCTCAGGTCCGCAGGCTCTTCGTGAGCGAGGCTGCTGCGCTCAGCGTACCCGCCACCATCGCTGGGACGGCAGCGGGCATGGCCTACGCGCGCTGGACGCTGCACCGGCTGGAACGGGAATGGGCGGACGCCGCCCTCGGCCTCCAGTTTGTGCCCACCACCCGGCCGCTGTCGCTGCTCATTGCGGCCGTGGTCACCCTGCTGCTGGCGCTCGCCGTGGTGGCGCTGGTGTCCCGCCGCATTGCCCGGGCGGTGCCGCGCGATCTCCTCAGCGCTGGTCCTGCAGCCCTCACGGATCCGTCGGGTCCGGCCCGGCGGCGGCGTTTCCGGCTTCCTCCTCTGGTGTCGGCGGTCGCTGCGGCGGCCATGCTCGCGTTCTCGGGGAAGGTTCCGCAGGTCTTTGCGCCCATGCTGTTCTTCGGTGCGGGAGCGCTGCTGCTCACGGAAGGCCTGCGCGCCCTCGCATCGATCCTCGCCCGCATGGAACGCGGCAGCTCCGCCGGGCTCGCGTCCCTCAATGCCCTCGGCATCCGCAATGCGGTCCGACGCCGCAGCCGCAGCCTCGCGCTCGCAACTCTGCTGGCCACGGGCGTTTTCATGGTCACTGCCCTGCATGCCTTCCGGCAGGATGCCCGCTCGGCTCCTTCGACCCGCGACTCCGGCACGGGCGGCTTCGCATTCGTCGGCGAATCCACCCTCCCCATCTACGAAGACCTCAATTCCGAGGCCGGACGACGCCAATGGGACTTTGATCCCGACGAACTCAGCGGCGTCCACTTCATCAGTTTCCGGGTCCGTGATGGCGAGGAAGCTTCCTGCCTCAATCTGAACCGTGCCCAGATTCCGCGCATCCTCGGGGTTCAGCCGGACGCCCTCGCCTCGCTGCGCGCCTTCACGGGCGGTGCCTCGGTGCTCGATGGATCGGACCCATGGGAGCGCCTCGCCCAGCCCACCCCACCGAACGGCCCGATCCCGGCCGTCATGGACCAGTATTCCGCCATGTTCGCCCTCGGCAAGAAACTCGGAGACACGCTCACGGTCCCGGACAGCGCGGGTCAGCCCGTCACCCTTCAGCTCGTCGCCCTCCTCAATGGCAGCCTCCTCCAGGGAAATGTCATCGTCCCGGAGAATGAATTCATCCGCCTCTTCCCGGATACCGGGGGTTCCCGCTTCTTCCTGATCGATGCCCCGGCCGGGAAGGCGGAAACATTCCGCCGCACGGCCATCGATCTCCTCGGACCGCGCGGACTGACGCTCGTCCCGGCCGGCGAACGGCTCGCGCAGTTCCAGGCGGTGCAGAATACCTATCTCACGATCTTTTCAACGCTCGGCGGTCTGGCGCTCATCCTCGCCGCCGTTGGACTGGCCATTCTCGTTGCCCGCAACGTGCTCGAACGACGCAGCGAATTCGCGGTCCTCCAGTCGGCTGGCTTCACTACCGCCCAGCTGCGCCGCATGATCCTCGCCGAGCACTGGTTCCTCCTCGTGGCGGGCGTCGCTCTCGGGGCGCTGGCGGCCCTCCTCGCGGTCTGGCCGAATCTGAAGCTGGCGGGATCCCAAGGCCTGCCCATCCGTCTGCTGGCTTCGCTGCTGCTCGCCCTGCTCGGCGGCGGCCTGCTCTTCTGCTGGTCTGCTGCCCGGCTTGCTCTCTCCCGCCGCCTCGTCGATGCTCTCCGCCATGAATAAGCTGCTGCTCTCCCTCTGCCTGCCCGTCTTCCTCGTTCCGGCCACAGCAGACGATTCCCCCGCTCCCGCACCGCCCGCCCCCGTCGTCATCGCATTCGATGACCTCTCCAGCGGCGAAATTCCCGAATCCTTCCTCTCCACGGACCAGGAAGCGAAATTCTCCATCGCCGGTGACAACGACGGCAGATTCCTCGAACTCGCCGGACAGCCCATCGTCGATGGCGGTCTCCTCCTCGGCAAATCCATCAAGGGATCCGCCACCGTCACGGCCCGCATCAAGGCCACCGGCAAACGCCGCACCCAGCCACGCTTCGGCGTCGGTCTCCACGGCGTCAGCGGCCCGCGCCTCCGCGTCGTCCCCGCGACCAGACAGATCGAAATCGTCATCTCCACAGACAAGGAGGAGGCCATCGCCACCGCCCCATACCAATGGACCAGTGGCTCGTGGACATGGCTCGAATTCTCCATCCGCCCGGACAAGGACGGCGGCAGTACCATCGAAGGCCGCGTCTGGGCCGCCGGACAGCAGCGCCCGGAACAGCCATCCATCACCGCAACCACCAAGGAACCACCCGCTCAGGGCAAGGCTTCGCTCTGGGGCACCCCCTACAGCGAACTCCCCATCGCCTTCGACGACGTCACCATCAAAGCGGAATGATTCCTCACCGCCCGCTGCCGCCAGCGTAATCGCCGCCAACCCCCGGACGGACGCTCTGCGGCGACGCTGTTGCGGACGCAGCAAAACCAGGACCCGCCGCGAGGCTCGCCTATTCAGCGCGCGCTCAGGCCGGACGGATGTTGAGCACTTCCCGGCAGTACCGCAGCGAACGCTCGAGTTCAGCCAATTGATATTCCTGCTCGGCTTTGCGCCGGTCTCCTTCAGCCCGGAAGGGAGGCACGGCTTTCCCGCGCTTCGCCATCGCCAGAAACCGCGCGAATTCCGGCGGACGGATCTTTTCGTATCCCGACCAGAACTCTGGCTTGAGGTACCCTGATCCACGCGCAAACCCGCTGATGATCTCGAGAATGAAAGGGGCCTGCGGAGCCAGTTCCGCAAACCGGCGTGCATACGCCCGCCCATCCATGAGTCCTTCGCCCATCGCCATCCACTGCACCTGACATCCCTCGGCATCTTCCCAGATCATGCTGTCGCGGATCCCGCTGCACACGGTCACCGGACCGAGAATCTCCAGATTCTGCATGGGATCCTCCAGCGTCCAGGTGGCATTGCCACTGTCAATTGTGCACCCCGTGAAATCCCGCCCGGCTTCATCAATGAGACCAAGCAGTTCCCAAGCCTGCATGTCTCCCGCATGATTCTCGATCCCAATCTTCACGCCCCGGTCGAGGGCTTCGCTGCGCACGGCCTTGAGCACGGCGACCGTGTCCTTCATGCGGGCATAGATTCCCCCTTCGCTGCGGCGGTCGTCCGCAAATCCCTGGTAGCAGCGGGCCACCGGCGACCCCACCAGCGATGCAACCCGCAGCGTCAGCCGCAGATGCTCTTCCGCAGTTCCCCACTTCCGGTCAAACCGGACAGCACTCGGACAAATCCCGCCCGTCCCCGCATACAGAGCAATCCCAAGATCCTTCGCCCGCTTCCCCAGATCCCTCAGGTAACCTTCCTCATGGCTCTCATACACATCAAGATCGGACAGCAGCAGCGCATCAACCTTCTGCTTCGCGGCATAGTCCAGCACCGCACCAGCCTTCCATCCCAGCGCCCGAATCGAAAAATTGTCAAATCCCAGCCGCAGCGGAATCCGCGGATTCGTTTCCTCGGCAGCTCCAGCAGCAACAGGAACCGCCGCAGCGGCAGTAAGGGCAGTCTTCATGAAGTTTCGTCGGGTAGCAGATGACATGAACCCTCCCCTAATCCGAATCCGGCCCGCTTGTCGAGCGTTTCAGCGCTCCGCGATGATGGCACCCGCCCACCCAACTCAGCCCCCCCGATCGTAAAACCCGGGCCGCCACGTCCACCGCCCGCTCCGGATGATTTCGCTGGCCTCCCGGACGGTCAAACCTCCCCGCGCCGCTGCCCGGCACGCCCTCCGGTGATTCTGCCACACGGCATTCTCAGGCATCTTCCGGATCTTCGCATGCGGTACCTTCTGCCCAAGCAGCAGCGTGTAATACCCTTCCAGCTGAAACCCACTCGTCTCCGCCGGCAGCAACTCGATCTCCATCAGCGAACTCGGCCCGTTCTCCCGGTAAAATGACACGATGCGCTCAGCCCCATGCAACGCCACCCGCTCCCGGCACTCACGCCAGAAGGCCGTGTCCCGCCTCCCATTGAACCGGTAGTGCACCGACAGAAAATCCCGGATCTCATCCCACATCCTCGCAAAGAGCCGGTTGCAGGACGCCTTCAACTCCGGCCCCGGCACCCCACCACTGTGACGCAGCGCCAGACTCAGCATCTTCGTCATGTCACAGATCGCCGCAATCGCCGTGGCCTCAAGCGGTTCCACAAAACCAGCCGCATTGCCCACCGCAAAGACATTCCCCACCCAGCAGCGCTCCAGACGACCGGGCCGGAATTTCACCACGCGCAACGACCCCAACCCCGGTGCCACCTTCCGTAATTCCTCTTCGGCTTCCCCATCCCCCATAAACACACTGCTGTAAACATACCCGCGATGCACCCGCTCATCATGGTCAATCCGCCACGCCCAGCCGCTGTCCATCGTCTCCGCCACCGTAAACGGCAGCACTGCTTCGTCCTCGCCACGATCCCACCCGCCCGCCACGGCCCGATCGCAGAACAAGGTGTCGTCAAACGATCGGAAACGCTCGCCCATCGCCTCCCGCAGCAGTTCCCCGCGGAATCCGGACGCATCCACAAACAAATCACCCGCCACCCTCCCGCCACCAGCCAACCGCAGCGCCGACACTCCCTCCCCACCCAATTCCACTCCCTCCACTTCCCCTTCCTCAATCTCCAGCCCACGCGACACCGCCACCCGCTCCAGCCACGACACAAACGCCCCATTCTCCAGATGATACGCCACGTTGTCGTGCACCCGCGGGCCACCATCTCCCTGCCGCGCAAACGCCAACCCCTGACCCATGAGCGCCTGGTTCAAATCCATGTCGCTGAAATCCTCCCAGCAGTAATACCCCGCGGCCCCACTCAGCCCAGGCAACACCGTCGTCACTGGCTTCGTGAACGTATAGTCAATCCGCTCCCGCTCACCCCACAGAAACCGTACCCCCAGCTTCCACGATGGCCGCACCTCCCGGTGAAATTCCCCAGGATCCATCCCAAGAAACCCATGCAGATGCCGCGGCACACTCCCCGTCGTCCCCTCTCCCACCCCAATCACCCCAATCTCCCGGCTCCGCACCATCCTCACCCGCAACCCTCCCACCCGCAACAATGCCAAGGCCGCCAGCAACCCAGCCGTCCCCCCACCCAGCACAACAACATGATGGATCATTCATTAATTTATCAGGAAGGGTATCCGCCCGTCAAGCCCCCCGTCATTCCCAAAAGCCTCCCGCAATGCCCACCCCGGCCGACCAAATTTCCACGGATCAGAAGGTTTTCGGTTCGAATCCTAATGGGTGCGCCAGTATCCAACCCTCTACACATCACCGGGTTGTGACGGTTTTCGAGTGCTCAAAATGCCCCGTTTTCCACCCTGACAAATGCCCGTGGTGACAAAATGGTGACAAACAGGGAACCCGCTGCAGAACCCGGAGCGGGAGCGCGGCGAGCCATTTTCCCTCACGGCAAGGCGCGACGAGGGAGAAGGTTAACACCTTCGACTGAGGAGCAACGATGCCCTGTGGGAAAAGGGTCGCCGCCCGCAGGGGAACCCCCACCAATCCAACCGGCGCAGCCGCATGCTTCCCCCCACTCTCTTTCTGCTCCCGGTCCCGGTTTTGCAGCTGGTTCCCCGGCTCCCAAGTTTGCCACGGCCACCCGGAACCCATGGCCTTGGGTCCGACCACGCTGTCCTACCGCTCGGTGCCCGGGGATTTTCGCCGCAGATCCTTCGGGGGGATTCGGGTGAGTCTGCCGTCCTTCACCACGATGAGATCCGTGCCTGTCTCAATCGCCGTCCTGCGGGCCGCTGCTGCCGCGCGCTTCATCGCCGCGAAGGAGGCCCGCAAATCAGGATCTCTGGCTTCTTCAATGTTTTTCATGGCCGTAAATGCTCTCCCCATTCCTGCAGAACCGGGCTTTCCCCATCGCTATCGTACTTGGCCCACGCATCCACCGCGAACTTGTACCAATGTTCCATGTTCCGCAGCCCAGCGGTGAAGCGGCGGCGGATCACACCCTCGGGAACATGGTGCCCGCCCTGCCGCACCCGCTCCGCCACCCGGGCAATGGCCGTCTCCGCGTCAGGCAGGCTCAAAAGAACAAACTCACATGATAGCCCTTCGCCCGCCATTCCCGTATGCGGGACAAATAACTCAGACCGGAAAGTGTCGTCTCAAAGGCAAAGCTTTCCCCCTTCCGCACACATTCCGCCATCTCCTCCAGCATCAGCCGTCCGGCCCTGAAAGCGGCCGCTTCCGGCGCAAAGGGAGACAGTCCAGCCGCAATCAGGTCCGCATTGATGAAACGCGGACACTGCGCCTCCTCAGGTAAAAACGATCGCGCAAAGGTAGTCTTGCCCGCGCCATTCGGACCGGCAATGATGATGATCTTCTTGCTCATGGACTTCAACCGGCGGCACCTGCAGGCATTTCCGGAATGATCCCGCGGAATACTCTCAGGAAAGGCCTCTCATGTCCACCACCTGTTCCTGTAGCCTGCCCCCGCACGCTGTCACCGGAAATCCTCGGCACCACCGCACACCAGGTGGAATCCATGACGAATGCCGGGAGCGGCCCGACCACTGCCCTGCCTTTCCTCGCCAGTTGACGAAGTAGACCTCTCCCAACCAGCCCCCATGTCGCGGAACTCCCTGCTCGTCACCGTGCACATCCTCTTCTCCTTCGCGCTGGAGCAGAACTTCCTGCCCGCAGGCCAGCCCACCGCCTCCAGTCAGCTCCGCAAGGCGAAGGTGCCGGATTCGGAGATCGGCATCTTCACGCCCGACGAGTTCTCCCGGATCATCCACGCCGCCCCGGACCGCCTGATCCCCCTCCTGGCGATCAGCGCGTTTGCCGGGATCCGGAGCGCGGAAATCGCCCGGCTCGACTGGTCCGCCGTGGACCTCGACCGCCGCATCATCGAAGTGCGGGCCGGTCAGGCGAAGACTGCCTCCCGCCGCGTCATCCCGATCACGGACAATCTCGCATCGTGGCTGGCTCCGCTGCCCCGCCGCGGCCGGGTCGTTCTTTCCTGCACCCAGCACAAGGAAATCACTGGCCTTGCGAAGTCCCTCGGCATCCCGTGGCCGCGGAACGTCCTGCGCCACTCGTTCATTTCCTACCGCATCGCCATCGTGAAGAGCGCCGACCAGGTCGCCCTCCGCGAGCCTGTTGAAAAACCCGGACCGGGAGCGCGGCGAGCCATTTTTTCTCAGGGCAAGGCGCAACGAAGGAGAAGGTCGGTGACCTTCGACTGAGGCGCAACGCTGCCATGTGGAAAAAGGGCCGCCGCCCGCACGGGGACACCCGCGACAACACCCAGCACATCCAAATCCCTCCACACCATCAAACCCACACCCGCTCCCGGTCCCGGTTTTTCATCAGGCTCCTGAGCCGGCAATTCCCCCGCCATCATCTTCCGCCACTACCGGGAACTGACCACCGAGGAGACGGCGAAGGAGTGGTTCGGGATTGGGAGGTGAGGGCGGTGATTGTGACGACAAAGTGACGGCATCGATACCTCGCGCCGGCAGAATGCGGCGATGCTCAAATCCGAGGAACTCTGCCTTGCCAGCAGACCTCCCCAATGCGCGGAACGATCGAAAACCGTAGACTCAATCGTGCAGCCATCATCAGCAGGAACGTCGCCCGCGCAGGCGCACGCCGATATGCATTGCTGCGACGGTAACGCTCAATGTGAGTTTTCTGAGCACCAATCTGATTGAGAATATGCTGCGCAACTGGCGGGAAGCCACGGGCAATGTGATGCGCTGGAACGAGAAGGAGGACATGATACCGCTCTGGATGGCGAGCGGGCTGCTGTGGGCGGAAGCGGGGTTCCGCAGGATTCGGCACGCGGAAGACCTCCCCCGGCCGACGGCGACATGCCCCTTGTCGCTCGGGCAAAGCATGATCAATTCGCATGATAAACTGGACAACTACCTTGACATCTATCAAGGGACATCCCCTCTTTGACGATGCGTTTCCGGTGATGGAAATGCCTGAGGCGCAGGTCGGAGTGGCGGAGTGGCGGCGGTACAGGCGGGGGTGATTGGGCTAGAAATTGACGAAGAAAGGATTCAGAATTTGTGGCTCGCCGAAGGCCGGTGGTTGTGATATCTTTAAGACATGCTTTCCCTTGCCACCCCCCTTAGTTGCTCCCGTGGCTTTTGTGCCGGTGTGGTGGCTCCTTTGATGGCGGCTGTGCCGGTGATTGCTGAGGTTCCTTTCGCTGCCAGGGTGATCAAAGAAGGCGAACGGTATCTGATTCAGGTTCCGGCGCGGCCCGGGCTGATTTACGTCCTTGAGGTTCCGGATGGGTCGGGTGGGATGACATTTGCGGGTGTTCCGGGGACGGCGGTTTATGCGCAGAGCGATACAGTTAGGTGGCCGCTGGAGGTGTCGGGCACGGTGGTGGGGGCGGAAGAAGAATGGAATTCGGCCGGGGCTTCGCCACCGGCTGCTGGAGGCACGGTGCTGCTGCCGCTGACGATTGAGGTGGCGGAGTCACAGGGGACGCACGTGCGGTTGCGGGTGGATGGCGCGAGTCCGTGGGTGGCGGTGGTGGCGGCGACATTTCCGCGGGTGATGTTCGAGGGGTTTGCAGATCTTCCGACGGCGACGGGCGTGCGCAGCACGGCGCTTTCGACGCGGGTGGTGACGGTACCGATCGGAGCGACGGAGCCAGGCCGGGCGGCACTGCCTTTTGAGCAGCAGCAGGAGTTTGATGCGATTCTCGCGGGCCTGCCGCAACTCATTGCCGCGGCAACGCTGCCCTTGGGATTGCCGCCTGCGCTCGGGAATGGCAGCCCTTCTCCGCTTTCGTCGTCCGCTATTTCCGGGTAGCGATGTACCAAGTGGACACTAACGGAAACGGGTATCTCGATGCCGATGAACTGGCGAGCGGGATGAATCCGTTCGCGAGGCCGGGCGAGTCCGGTTACGTGGACGCTTCCAATGCCGGCGGAAGCAACG
>Ga0315906_10007183_pt1 | contig 13610 bp, 13 predicted proteins | sample LakEriMetagenome_4_FD_203526 | JGI IMG/M metagenome (GOLD analysis project Ga0315906, IMG submission 203526) | Freshwater fungal communities from buoy surface, Lake Erie, Ohio, United States - Buoy 2 MA122 | ecosystem: Environmental > Aquatic > Freshwater > Lake > Lake biofilm | place: USA...
GAACTCTTCCGCGATATCCCAGAAGCGTGCGATAACACCTTGCTCATTGCCGAACGTTGCAGCGTTAAATTGCGCGAGGGTGAAAATTTAATGCCTGCCTTCGCTGTTCCAAGTGGAGAGAGCGAAGATAGCTGGCTCCGTAAAGAAGCCGAACGCGGCTTGAAGGAGAAGTTCGGCGAAAACGTCAGCGATCAATATAAAGAGCGTTTAAATTACGAACTTGATGTAATGCTCAAGATGGGTTTTCCTGGTTACTTTTTAGTTGTTGCCGACTTGGTTTCTCACGCGAAAAAAGTTGGAATCCGTGTTGGACCAGGTCGCGGTTCTGCCGCTGGTTCACTCGTTGCCTATGTATTGGGAATTACTGGTCTCGACCCAATTGAACATGGCCTTTTATTTGAGCGCTTCCTAAATCCAGAACGTATCTCTATGCCTGATATCGATCTCGATTTTGATGAACGTCGACGTGGCGAGATGATCAAATATGCAACTGAGAAGTACGGGCAAGATCGAGTTGCGCAGATTATTACCTACGGAACCATTAAATCTAAGCAGTCGATTAAAGATGCCACTCGCGTACTTGGCTACCCATATGTAATTGGAGAGAAGCTCACCAAAGCGCTGCCACCATCGGTGATGGGTAAAGATATTTCTCTGTCGGGAGTCTTTGACGCGAAGGATCCACGCTATGGCGAAGCTGGTGAATTCCGTGATCTCTATAACTCTGATCCTGATTCAATGAAGGTAGTTGATCTCGCAAAAGGTTTAGAGGGTTTGAAACGCCAATGGGGAGTTCACGCCGCCGGTGTAATTCTCTCTCGTGAACCTTTATTGGATGTGATACCCATTCATCGTCGCGAAGCAGATGGCGCGATCATCACCCAATTCGATATGGGCGCTTGCGAATCCACTGGTCTGCTCAAGATGGATTTCTTGGGTCTGCGCAACTTATCTGTACTTGATGATGCGCTCCTGAACATTAAAGAGAACAAAGGAATTGATGTAGTTCTGGAGGATCTACCTCTCGCCGATAAAAAGACATTTGAACTCTTGTCGCGTGGCGATACCTTGGGTGTTTTCCAGCTCGACGGTGGACCAATGCGCGCGCTCTTGCGCAGTATGGCGCCAGATTCATTTGCAGATATCTCGGCAGTTATCGCGCTTTATCGTCCGGGACCAATGGGCGAGAACGCACACAACAACTATGCAGATCGCAAAAATGGGCGTAAGCCAGTAGAGCCAATCCATCCAGAACTCTCTGAAGTTTTACAAGAAATTTTGGGGGATACCTACGGCTTAATTGTTTATCAAGAGCAGGTTATGGCGATCGCACAAAAGGTTGCAGGTTTCTCGCTAGGTCGCGCAGATCTATTGCGGAAGGCGATGGGTAAGAAGAATAAAGAGATCCTAGATAAAGAGTATGTGCCATTCGAAGCGGGTATGAAGGAGAAGGGATTCTCAACTGCGGCAATTAAACGTCTCTGGGATATTTTGATTCCGTTCTCGGATTACGCATTTAACCGCGCCCATAGCGCAGGTTATGGCGTTGTCTCATTCTGGACCGCTTATCTAAAGGCTAACTTCCCAACCGAGTATATGGCTGCGCTGTTAACGAGCGTTCGTGATGATAAAGATAAGTCAGCGCTCTATCTCTCAGAATGTCGCCGCATGGGAATTAAGGTTCTGCCACCGGATGTAAATGAATCTAATGCGGAATACACCCCACGTGGAAAAGATATTCGCTTCGGCCTAGCTGCAATCAGAAATGTTGGAGAAGGCGTTGTCGCATCAATTAAAGCCTCGCGTACCGAGAAAGGTGTATTCACATCTTTCGGTGATTTCTTAGCGAAAGTCGATGCTCAAGTCTGCAATAAAAAAACGATTGAATCACTGATTAAGGGTGGCGCTTTTGATTCGCTCCAACATCCCCGCAAAGGACTCCTAGCCATCCATCTAGAAGCGATTGATTCTGTAATTGAAACAAAGCGCGCAGAAGCGATCGGGCAGTTTGATTTATTCGGTGGTGAGTCAATGACTCAAGTCGCGGGACTCGATATAGAGATACCTACCTTCGAATGGGATAAGACAACTTTGCTAACTTTTGAACGAGAAATGTTGGGGCTCTACGTTTCAGATCATCCGCTATTAGGCGTGGAACACATCTTGCGTTCAAATACTGATATGTCAATTAGTTCTTTGCTTTCCGATGAAAGCACGCTTGATGGAATGGTCACACTTGGTGGCTTGATTACTGGAGTCCAGCGTAAAGTCTCACGAACCGGATCCTCTTGGGCGATTGTTACCTTGGAAGATTTAGAAGGTGCGGTCGAAGTTCTCTTCTTTGCAAATACTTATAATCAATATGCGCTCACTTTGATTGAGGATCGGGTAGTCACAGTTCGCGGAAGGTTCGAACGCCGCGATGATGTAGTTCGTTTCACTGCTCTAGAAATGAAGCCCCTTGATGTTTCAACCGGTCCAGTCGGTCCACTTTTGATTTCGCTGCCAATTTCGCAATGCACTCCACCAATTGTCGATCGCATGAAAGAGATACTTCGCTCACATCCCGGAAAACGTGAAGTTCATATGCAGATCGATGACCAAGGCGTTCTAACCACTATGAAAATTGATGCCTTAGTTACCGCATCACCAAGTTTGAGCGCTGATTTAAAATCTATTCTCGGCCCGGATTGCCTAGTTCGCATATAAAAGGCTTTTCATTTATCACCGCGCAGGGTCAATCGCCCAAGCGTTAGACTTCCCTCATGATTCGCACGCTCGACCTACGCGGCCAAGCTTTAAGTAAAGCCGCTTATCAACGTGCCATTCCTCGCGCAACCCTCGATATTGCCACAGCTATGCAGAGCGTCGAGCCCATTCTTAAGCGAGTGAAAAATGGTGATGAAGCAGAGTTACTTAAACTTGCGGAAGAGTTTGATGGCGTCAGACCAGAATCGATTCGCGTAAAACAGAGTGATTTAGATAGCGCTCTCGCAAATTTGGATCCGGCGGTCCGAAGCGCGCTTGAACTTTCAGCCACTCGCATCCGAAAGGTGCACGAAGATCAGCGGCGAACAGATAAGACCACAAAGGTTGTTGAGGGCGGTGTAGTAACTGAGCGTTGGATTCCTGTCGATCGCGTTGGACTTTATGTCCCTGGTGGTCGAGCGGTCTATCCAAGTAGCGTTTTGATGAATGTTATTCCGGCGCAGATCGCAGAAGTCTCAAGCATTGCCGTTGCATCGCCACCGCAGAAAGAGTTCGGCGGCTTACCGCACCCAACAATTTTGGCGGCGTGCGCACTTCTTGGAATTAAAGAGGTATATGCAATTGGGGGAGCGCAAGCAATCGCCCTCTTTGCCTATGGAATGGAAGGCTTATCGGAGAAGTGCGATTTAGTCACTGGTCCAGGAAATATCTATGTCGCTGCAGCTAAGCGCGCACTTCGCGGCCTGATCGGAATCGACTCTGAAGCCGGGCCAACAGAGATTGCCATCTTGGCAGATGAAAGTGCTATCGCAGCTGATGTCGCAACAGATTTAATCAGTCAGGCCGAACACGATGTAATCGCCGCCGCAGTTTTGGTGACAACATCTGCAGAATTAGCGACTGAGGTAGTGAAAGAGTTAGAAGCTCGCGTCGCTGCTACAAAGCACAGTGCGCGGATTACAGAAGCCCTCTCTGGAATTCAATCTGCAATTGTCTTAGTTGACTCAATCTCCCAAGGTATCGATGTAGTAAATGCATATGCGGCAGAACACTTAGAAATCCAGACCGCTAACGCTGGCGCTGATGCCTTAAAGATTCGAAATGCTGGAGCAGTCTTTATCGGTAGATTCTCACCAGTCTCACTTGGTGATTACTCCGCGGGCTCAAACCACGTTCTACCAACTGGTGGATGCGCCTGCCACAGCAGCGGGCTATCAGTGCAAACTTTCTTGCGCGGACTTCACTTCATTGAATATTCAAAGCAAGCCTTTGTGGATTTAGTTTCCACCGTTATCACTCTGGCGAACTCGGAAGATCTGCCGGCGCACGGCGAAGCAATGTCAGTACGTCTGGAGAATTTATGAACGAAAAAGAATGGCCGAGTTGGTTACCGCTGCGCCAAGATTTACAGCCGCTCTCACCATATGGTGCGCCGCAAGTACCCGCTGAAGCGACGCTCAATACCAATGAGAATCCATATGCGCCATCTCCCGAGTTAGCGAAAGCAATCGGCGATCGGATCCATCAAGTTGCTTTAAATCTAAACCGTTATCCAGATCGCGATGCGCTCTCACTTCGTAAATCTCTGGCTGCTTTTATCAATAACTTCTCGGGTACATCGTTCAATGTAGATCAGATCTGGGCGGCTAACGGAAGTAACGAGATAATCCAATCGCTATTCATGGCTTTCGGCGATCGACCAACGCTTGGCTTTACACCTTCTTATTCAATGCATCCACTGATCGCCAAGGTAATTGGTGTGAAATGGCTAGATGGTGGGCGACGTCCAGATTTCTCCCTCGATGTAGTCAAAGCGGCTGCACAAATCTCTAAAGAGAAGCCTGCTTTAACATTTATTACTACTCCAAATAATCCAACGGGTACCAGCGTTACTTTAGATGAGATCGCTGTGCTGGCAGAAGCCACCGCGAAGGTAAATGGCCTCTTGGTTGTTGATGAGGCTTATGCCGAATTTTCTAATTTTCCGTCTGTAGTTACGTTGTTAGATAAGCATCCAAACTTGATAGTAATCCGCACAATGAGTAAAGCCTTCGCCTTTGCCGGAGCTCGCTTGGGCTATCTGATTGCAGATCCTGAGATCGTCTCTGCAATGTTTTTGGTGCGATTGCCATATCACTTAAGTTCATTGACTCAAGCAGCTGCAGAAGTAGCGCTGGAGTATCAAGGCGAACTCTTAGGTACCGTCTCTTCTATCATCCGCTCCCGCGAATTAGTTACTTCGGAGTTAGAAAAAATGGGCTTGCAAGTAGCACCTAGCCAGGCCAACTTCATTCTCTTTACTGGGTTTCGCTTAGAGCAGGGTCAACTTTGGCGTCAGCTCCTAGATCGAGGTGTTCTGATTAGAGATGTGGGATTATTGGGACACTTACGAGCGACTATTGGCAATGAGGCCGAGAACCGAAAATTTATCGCCGCCCTGCAAGAAATCTTGAATGGAGAGAGCCAGTGAGACAAGCCCGCGTAGAACGCAAGACTAAAGAATCACACGTAATCGTCGAGTTAAATCTAGATGGCGTCGGTGAAATCTCCGTCGATACTGGAGTCCCATTCTTTGATCACATGCTCTCGCAACTTGGTAAACACTCAGGATTTAATCTAACGGTAAAGACCACTGGCGATGTCGATGTTGATTCTCACCACACTGTTGAAGATACTTCTTTAGCCTTTGGCCAAGCGCTCCGCGAAGCGCTCGGAGATAAAGTCGGGATCCGACGTTTCGGCGATGCCATGGTGCCCCTTGATGAAGTTCTAGTTCAGGCAGCGGTAGATCTTTCGGGGCGCCCATACCTAGTACACCGCCAACCAGAAATCGTGGAATTAATTGGAACTTTCGATACCACTCTTGGGAAACATATCTGGGAGTCAATCATCGCTGAAGCGCGAATCGCTCTCCATATCCGTGTACTCGAAGGCCGCAACGCCCACCACGTATTTGAAGCGCAATTTAAAGCGGTGGCTCGCGCGCTTCGCGATGCAGTATCACTCGATGGCGGAATAGCAGGAGTTCCTTCCACAAAAGGTTCGCTCTAATAGTGATCGCAATCCTCGACTACGGGTCAGGAAACTTACGTTCAGCACAACGCGCCTTTGAACGAAGCGGCTCTGAAGTTGTAGTCACCTCTGATCGCGACGTTGCCCTTAACGCTGCCGGGCTTGTTGTCCCAGGCGTTGGCGCATTCTCGGCTTGCATGCGGGGCTTAGTCGCAATTGGCGGAGATCAAATTGTTCGTGATCGCATTAAAGCGCAGCGCCCCACACTTGGTATCTGCGTTGGAATGCAGATTCTCTTTCGCGATGGTGATGAGCATGTGACTTCTGAATTACATAAAGGTGTGGGAATCTGGCAAGAGAGCATTATTAAATTAGCTGCGCCAATATTGCCGCATATGGGCTGGAATACCGTGTCTGTTACAGGTCCCTCTAAACTCTTTAAAGGAATTGCAGATCAATCTTTTTACTTCGTCCATTCTTATGCTGCAAAGTCGCCGGTCGGAGCTGCGCAAGGTTGGACTACACACGGTGAAAAGTTTCTGAGCGCAGTAGAAGATGGTGCGATTTTTGCAACACAGTTCCACCCAGAAAAATCGGGAGATGCTGGTCTGGCACTTATTAAGAACTGGGTGGAGTTGTTATGAGCGAAGTTAATTACCTAGAACTTCTGCCGGCGGTAGATGTAAAAGATGGCCGGGCGGTAAGACTTGTCCAAGGCGAGTTAGCCCGCGAGAGCGTATACGGTCAGCCACTCGATGTTGCACTTGAGTTTCAAAGCGCAGGTGCTGAATGGTTACACCTAGTAGATCTTGATGCGGCATTCGGCAGGGGGGATAACAGCGAGATTCTCGCCGAGGTTGTAGGTCGTTTAGATATCAAAGTTGAGTTATCTGGCGGAATTCGTGACGACGAATCTTTAAAGCGGGCACTTGCAACAGGTTGTCGCCGGATCAATCTCGGAACCGCTGCGCTAGAAAACCCAGATTGGACCGCCCGAGTTATCGCCGAACACGGTGATCGGATCGCAGTTGGTCTCGATGTTCGTGGCCACGTTTTAGCGGCGCGCGGCTGGACAAAAGAAGGCGGAGATTTATTTGAAACCTTGGCGCGGTTAGAGAGCGACGGTTGCGCCCGCTATGTCGTTACCGATGTAACTAAAGATGGAACTTTGCAGGGACCAAATTTAGATTTACTGCGTGAAGTTTGCGCTGCAACAAGGAAACCTGTCGTTGCGAGTGGCGGAATCTCTTCGCTAGCTGATATTTCCGCGCTCTCTGCTTTGCATCAAATCGGCGTTGAAGGGGCAATAGTCGGTAAAGCTTTATATGCCGGTGCATTTACTTTACAAGAAGCGTTAGCGCTTACTAAAGGTGCAAGTTAAATGGCTCTTTCAGTTCGAATAATTCCCTGTCTCGACGTGACGGAGGGTCGAGTAGTAAAGGGCGTTAACTTTACCGATTTAGTTGATGCGGGCGATCCGGTTGAGATGGCAGATCTCTATAACCTAGAAGGCGCTGACGAGTTAACTTTCTTAGATATTTCAGCAAGTAGTTCAGATCGGGAAACAACACTAGACGTGGTTAGAGAAACCGCTGAGCAAGTATTTATTCCGCTAACTGTCGGTGGCGGCATACGCAGCGTGGAGGATGTAGATCGCTTGCTGCGCGCAGGCGCAGATAAAGTTTCAATCAACACATCTGCGATCGCACGCCCTGAATTAATTGCTGAGATCGCAGATCGCTTTGGTTCACAGGTGTTGGTGATTTCTATCGATGCTAGACGCGCCCGCACCGAATCTGGATTTGAAGTCACAACACATGGAGGCAGACAGAGCGCTGGCCTCGATGCGCTTACTTGGGTTGAGAAAGCATGTTCACTTGGTGCAGGTGAAATTCTTCTAAATTCAATGGATGCCGATGGCACGCGCGCCGGTTATGACATTGGAATGATCAGCGCGGTGCGGGCTATCTCTAAAGTTCCGCTAATCGCCAGTGGCGGCGCCGGAACCCTTGAAGATTTTGGAGCGGCCCTCGATGCTGGCGCGGATGCCTTACTTGCCGCGAGCGTATTTCACTTTGGAATCCACCGAATTAGCGATGTTAAGAAGTACTTAAGTGCACAGGGTTATTCCATTCGCAACAACCGTATCGCCTAAGGCAGAATAAGACCATGGATGCGCAGCTGCCCTCGGTTCTACCTGCCGACATTGCAGCGCTCCTGAAATCTGATCTTGATTTAATTCCAGCGATTGCTCAGGATGTAAGGACCGGCGAAGTTTTAATGCTCGCCTACATGAATCGCCAATCTCTAGCGATGACGCTGGAAACTGGCCGCGCGACATATTGGAGCCGCAGCCGCAATGAACTCTGGGAGAAAGGCGCGACTTCTGGACATACACAGAAGGTCTTATCAATCGCCTTAGATTGTGATGGCGATGCGCTCTTGATTAAAGTGGAACAGAGCGGTTCGGCTTGTCATACAGGTGAGCAGAGTTGTTTCCACAATGCGATTTCGCCTAAACCTTCTGCAGGAGCGCGCTAATGCAACGCGCAGAATTTCAAGAGTATGCGAAGAGTTTTAATGTCATTCCGGTCTACCGAAAACTTCTCGCAGATGGTGAAACTCCGATAGGTATCTACAGAAAGTTGGCTAAGAACGCGCCATCTACCTTTCTCTTAGAGTCCGCCGAGCACGGAGGAGCCTGGTCACGATATTCATTTATCGGAGCAAATAGCCAAGCGACTTTAAGTGAAAAAGATGGTAAGTCAGTTTGGGTAGGAACAACTCCAGCGGGCGCTCCAGTCGGAATAGATCCATTAGCGGCGCTCCGACTTTCTGCAGCGCACCTTCGTTCACCCAAGATCGATGGATTGCCACCACTGACCGGCGGGTTAGTTGGTTATTTGGGATATGACGCAGTACGTCGCTTAGAGAAAATTCCATCGATCGGTAAGAAAGATATTGATTTACCAGAGTTAGCCTTTATGTTGACGAGTGATCTAGCGGTAATGGATCACGCTGAAGGAACTATAACTTTAATTGCTAACGCTATTAATTGGGATGGAACTGGTGATCGAGTTGATCAAGCATTCGATGATGCTCAAGCACGGTTAGATCGAATGCAGAGCGATCTCGCTGGCTCGCTTCCAGGGTTTGTGGACGAGTTAGCGCCAAAGACCGCGCCAGAATTTTCGAGAAATATTTCTGGCGAAGAATATAAAGCCAAGATAGTTCAGGCTAAGGAAGAGATTTTGGCGGGGGAGGCTTTCCAAATCGTTCTCTCACAGCGCTTTGCAATGGAATGCAGCGCAGATGCGTTAGATGTCTATCGCATGCTCCGCTTACATAACCCAAGCCCGTATATGTATCTATTTAGATTTACTGATGGCGTTGAAGTTGTCGGTTCCAGCCCCGAAGCGCTGGTTAAGGTAACTGGCAAAGAAGTGATGGTCCATCCGATCGCAGGAACGCGTAAGCGCTCTAACTCTGCTGAAGAAGACCATCGTTTGGGAGAGGAGTTACTAGCCGACCCGAAAGAACGCGCTGAACATTTAATGTTAGTAGACCTCGGCCGCAATGATCTGGGAAGGATTTGTACTCCAGGTAGCGTAGAAGTAATTGATTTTATGCATATCGAACGTTACTCACACGTGATGCATATCGTCTCAACTGTTATTGGAAAGTTATCCGAAAAGTCATCGCCAGTAGATGCGCTCTTCGCGGTCTTTCCGGCGGGCACTCTCTCGGGTGCGCCAAAACCTCGAGCGATGGAGATCATTGAAGAACTCGAACCAACTCGCCGCGGACTTTATGGTGGAGCAATTGGTTATTTAGATTTCACCGGCAATATCGATACCTGTATCGCAATTCGAACAGCGCTAATCTCTAAGAACATTGCCTATGTTCAAGCTGGAGCGGGAGTTGTTGCAGATTCGGATCCAGAGTCTGAAAATCAAGAGTGTCTAAATAAAGCAGCGGCTGTCCTAGGTGCGATAGGCGCTGCCAATAAGTTATCTAGCGGAGTCAAGGCGCTTTAGATGAAAGATTTCGCACCGATTTTTCTTTCCATAGTTGTAATTCTCATTCTTGTCTCTCTAATTTCGCGTCGCTTCAATATCTCTTCACGTTACGAGAGAGCGCCGAAGGCTGATTCTCCTTGGAGCGCGCTAGATAAAGGTATTGATCCAAGTAAAGATGGCGGCGAGAAGTGAGCGTCTTAGATTCCATCATTGCCGGCGTTCGTGACGATTTAGCTAAGCGCCGCATTTCTTTAGGGCAGTTGCACGAAGAGATGGCGCAGGCCGCTCCACCATTGGACGCGCACACCGCACTCCAAAGTTCTGGGATGAAAGTTATTGCTGAAGTAAAACGTTCTTCACCAAGTAAAGGCGCTCTCTCAGAAATTAGCGATCCTGCCGCGCTTGCTGAGCAGTACCAGGTTGCCGGTGCCAGCGTGATTAGCGTCTTGACAGAAGAGCGCCGATTTAAAGGATCACTCGCTGATCTAACTGCAGTGCGCTCTAAGGTAAACATCCCAATCCTGCGTAAAGATTTTATGGTTGATGAGTATCAATTCTTTGAAGCGCGCGCATATGGCGCTGATGTTGTTCTCTTGATTGTGGCTGCTCTAGCTAAGAGTCAGTTACGCGATTTCTATGATCTCGCAACAGAGTTAGGAATGGCTGCCTTGATTGAAGTTCACACCGCTGATGAACTCGAGCGCGCAATGGAGATAACTCCACGGATTGTCGGTGTGAACTCTCGTAACCTAAAGACCTTAGAAGTTGATCCTGCAGCATTTGCGCAACTTATTCCACAGATTCCATCCGATGTGATCCGCGTTGCTGAGTCTGGAATAAGTAGCCGAATGGATGTGGAATTTGCGGAAAAGTACGGAGCGAACGCCATATTGGTGGGGGAGGCGCTGGTGACATCGGCTAATCCAACTTTGGCGATGCGCACCTTATTGGGTCAAGGGTAGGCTTTAACTATGTCGATTTCAGAGCGCGAAGATCTATCTGCGATCTTGGGACACTTCGGTCCTTATGGCGGGCGCTTTGTTCCAGAGGCGCTGATCGGCGCACTCGAAGAGTTAGAAGAAGCACATCGGACTTCACAACTCGATCCAACTTTTGTTTCTGAACTTGCCGAACTCCATCGCACCTACACAGGCCGCCCCAGCATTATTACTGAAGCGAAGCGTTTCGCCGAACATGCAGGCGGGGCAAGAATAATTTTAAAGCGTGAAGATCTCAATCACACGGGCAGCCATAAGATAAATAACGTTCTTGGACAAGCACTTCTTACTAAGCGAATGGGTAAGAAGAGAATCATCGCTGAAACTGGCGCCGGCCAACACGGCGTTGCTTCAGCTACCGCTGCAGCGTTAATGGGCTTGGAATGCGTTGTTTACATGGGTGAAGAAGATACGAAACGCCAAGCGCTAAATGTGGCGCGCATGAAATTGCTAGGCGCAGAAGTAGTTCCAGTAACTTCTGGTTCACGCACACTCAAGGATGCGATCAATGAAGCCATGCGCGACTGGGTTACAAATGTGGAAACCACACATTATTTATTGGGCACCGTAGCGGGCCCACACCCATTCCCAACCATGGTTAGAGATTTTCATAAAATTATTGGCGAAGAAACTCGCGCACAAGTTCTTGAACTCACTGGCCGCTTGCCAGATGCAGTTCTCGCCTGCGTTGGTGGGGGATCAAATGCCATTGGTATCTTCCATCGCTTTATATCCGACCCAACAGTTCGCTTAATTGGGTTGGAGGCCGGTGGTGATGGAGTAGAAACCGGGCGCCACGCTGCAACAATTACCGGCGGAACTCCAGGAGTTTTACACGGAACCCGTTCTTATGTTCTGCAGGATAAGAATGGTCAGACCGTCGAATCACATTCAATTTCAGCAGGCTTAGATTATCCCGGTGTTGGTCCAGAGCACGCTTACCTGCACGATATTGGTCGCGCGGAATACCGCGCCATCACTGATGATCAAGCAATGCACGCATTTGCCCTCTTATCAAAGACTGAAGGAATCATCCCTGCGATCGAAACCGCACACGCGCTAGCGGGTGCAATGCAGGTTGGAAATGAACTCGGCAAAGATGCGATTATCGTTATCAACCTCTCTGGACGTGGCGATAAAGATGTTCAAACTGCTGCCAGTTACTTTGGAATACCGCTCGATTAATGACCGCCCTAGATCAGCTCTTTGCTAAAGTCCGCGCCGAAAATCGCGCAGCGCTGATCGCATATATACCCGCCGGATTCCCATCGCAGGCAGGATGCCATCGCGTGATTGAAGCTTTTATCGCCGGCGGCGTTGATGCGATAGAAATCGGTTATCCCTATAGCGATCCAGTTATGGATGGTCCAACGATTCAAGCAGCAGCGGTGACCTCATTAGCTAATGGCACGGGTGCCGCAGAAGTTTTAGCGGCGCTAAAATTTGCCAGCGCAAGTGTTCCGGCAGTTGTTATGACTTATTGGAATCCCATCGAACGTTTTGGAGTCGCAGAATTTGCTAAAGCGATCGCCACAAATGGTGGTTCAGGTGTGATCACTCCGGATTTAACTATTGAAGAGTCAGCGGGTTGGATCAAGGCGACCAAGGAATCTTCAATTAATCCAATTTATGTTGTCGCCCCTAGCACAAAGCATGAGCGGTTGATGCAGGTAACTTCTAAATGTGGCGGCTTTATCTATGCTGCGAGTTTAATGGGAGTTACCGGAGCGCGAGCCTCGGTATCTTCGAGCGCTGCGGAACTAGTTGCACGAGTTCGAAAAACTTCATATCTTCCAGTTGCAGTTGGGTTAGGTGTATCAACACGCGAACAAGCAAAAGGTGTGGCAGCCTTTGCGGATGGAGTTATCGTTGGTTCAGCATTTATAAAGGCGCTGCAAGATGCACCAAGTGAAGAAGCAGGATTATTAGCGGTAACCGAACTAGCCCGCGAGTTAGCTAAAGGGGTACGTGAAGGAAGATGAAAGAGCACTTTGTAAAGGTAGAACCTTGGTTGGGTTTGATTGCGCGCTTAACTCTTGGCGGAGTTCTCTTCGCCGCAGGTTTTCTAAAGATTGACAAGATCCATGAATCTCAGATGGCAGTTCGTGGCTATGAAATCTTCCCAACCCCAATCTCCAATGCATTCGGTCTCTTTCTCCCATTTGTAGAGATTATTATCGGAACGCTCTTAATCCTTGGGGCGCTAACCCGTGCAATGGCAGCACTGGGCGGTCTGATAATGATCGCTTTTGTTATTGCCGTCGCTCAAGCGTGGGCTAGAGGCTTAAATATTGATTGCGGTTGTTTTGGCGGAGGAGGAGAGGTAGCTCCTGGTGAGACCAAGTATCTACAGGTAATTCTCAGGGATATTGGCCTAGCATTTCTCGCAGGCTATTTAATTCGCTACCCTTTAACCAAGTTTTCGTTAGATAATAAATCAAAAGAAGTGCACTCAGAGAAAGATGTGGCGTAAGCATGGCGCAGTCAAAGAACTCCAAGGGTGGAAAGGACAACTTCACCCGTAATTTAGTAATTGCTGTAGTTGTTGGCGTGGTTCTAATTATGCTCGTGCCAACTCTTCTTTCTAATCGCACCAACACTGAGGCCGCCGCACCTATAAGCGCTTCTGCTGAAAATGGCTATGGTGTGGTCTTCAACAAGGAACTGGTAGATGTTCCGTTTATTGAAATTTATGAGGATTTTCAATGCCCTGCTTGTGGACGCTTTGAAGCGATAGCCGGCGAATATATTCAGGATTTGATTGCAACAAAGAAAGCGAAAGTTGCCTATCACACGCTCTCTTTCCTTGGACCTGAGTCACAGCTAGCCGCTAATGCTGCTGGATGCGCGGCCGATCAAGGAAAGTTCCTCG
>Ga0315906_10007184_pt1 | contig 13609 bp, 8 predicted proteins | sample LakEriMetagenome_4_FD_203526 | JGI IMG/M metagenome (GOLD analysis project Ga0315906, IMG submission 203526) | Freshwater fungal communities from buoy surface, Lake Erie, Ohio, United States - Buoy 2 MA122 | ecosystem: Environmental > Aquatic > Freshwater > Lake > Lake biofilm | place: USA: Lake...
CGGATCATCCGGAACGCGAAGGGGGTCAACAATCCGAGCACAATACCCAGCATCCCCCCCGTTCCAGACAGCACGACGGTCTCGGTAAGGAACTGTTCGATGATGTCCCGCCGCCGGGCACCCAGCGCCCGGCGAATGCCGATCTCACGGGTCCGTTCGGTTACCGTCGCCAACATGATGTTCATGATCCCGATACCGCCGACGACCAGACTGATCGCCGCGATCGAACCCAGCACCACGTTGAAGATCTGCCGCAGTTGCTCAGCCTGCTTCAGCAGTTCCAGCGGCACAACCACCGCAAAATCCTTCTGGGGATGAAACTTCTCGAGGGTGCCACGCACCACTTCCGAGGTGCGGATCACATCCTGCACATCGCGAACCTCGAGTGTGATCTGATTCAACTCCACATGCTCCGAGTCCATTCCCCCCTGCTTCGGCGTATAGACCTGGTCGCCAATCCGCGCCCGGAAGGTTTCGATGGGGATGTACAGATCCTTGTTGAATTCCTGGCCGGAGAGGCTGCCGCCAATCGCGGCCGAGGCATTTCGCGGCTCGGTCACCCCGATCACGCTGTAGAAGATGTCCCCCACCTGGATCGCCCGGTTTTCGAGCGGATCTTCGATCGGAAACAGTTTGGCCGCCACTTCGTGCGCCAGCACCACCACGTTCGCCCGCGACGCCCGGTCGGTGTCTGAAATGAACCGGCCTTTGCTGAGCCGGAGCTGATTGAGTTCCTGGTACTCAGGGGTGCAGCCCACCAGCCGCGACTGCATGGTGAACTTGCGGTAGCGTGCCTCGCGGTTCAATTCGCGAATGGGGATGGCCGAGACCACCTCGGGAATCGTCTTCTGCAGCCGGCGCAGGTCAGACCGCAGTAACCCGTAGCGGGGTGTGCCACCGCCGCTTTGATCGTTGCTTGACCCTTCCACCGGCTTGACGCTGCGGACGATGATATTGCGGGCGCCCAGTGCCACGATCTGCTTTTGAGCCTGCTTGCTGGCCCCTTCACCAATCGCCAGCATCGCGATCACCGAGAACACACCAAACACGATGCCCAGCATCGTGAGCCCCGAGCGCAGCTTGTGCAGCAGCAGGCTCTTGAGCCCCAACTGGATGGTGCGAATCACGCGCGAAAACATGGCTCAGCCCATGGGGATCGGGTTGCAACACACTCAGCGCCAGTCTGATCGCGACCTGTACGCTACTTCTTCTTCGACGAATTGTCGTTCTTCTTCGCACCACTGCCCGGCGCGACACCGACACCCGGATCGGCGGAAGCCGACTTGGGGAGTGCCGCGAGAGTCGCCTTGGCCACCTCGTCATCGACAAAAGCCTTGTCTTCCTTGGCGGCCAGAGCCGATTGCGGGGTGGTGCGGACCTCGTTGATGATCTCTTTGAACAACACACCGTCACGCATCACCAACTGCCGCTTCGCCCACATGGCAATGTCCGGTTCGTGGGTGACCATGATGATGGTGCGTCCCTCATCATTGAGGTTCCGCAACAGGGTCATGATCTCGATACTCGTGACCGAGTCCAGATTTCCCGTGGCCTCGTCGGCCAGGATGATCTCGGGATCATTCATCATCGCCCGGGCGATCGCCACACGCTGCTGCTGACCACCCGAGAGCTGGAATGGCCGGTGATCCAACCGCTGTCCCAAACCCACCCGCTGGGCCATCCGCTCGCATTTCTCACGATCCGTGGGAGAGAGCTTGGGGTGCCCCGGCCGGTAGTGCAGCGGCAGTTCAATGTTCTCCAGCACGGTGTACTGCGAGATCAGATTGTACGACTGGAAGATGAATCCAATCTTCTGGTTTCGCACCGTCGAGAGCTGGGTGTCGTCCATCTGGGAGACATCTTCGCCCCCCAGGATGTACTTGCCGGAGGTCGGCCGGTCCAGGCCCCCCAGGAGGTTGAGCAAGGTACTCTTGCCACTTCCTGAAGAGCCCATGATCGCCACGAAGTCTCCCTCGGGGAAGTCGAGCGACACTCCCCTCAGAGCCTTCACCACCACTGGCCCAAGATCGTAATGCTTCTGCAGGTCGATCACCTGCGCGGCCATTTTCATGGGTCAGCCTCCCGGCCCGCCCGCTCCGCCGCCGCCCCCTTGCTGGAAGCGCTTGCGGAACTCCTCCATGGCCTTCATGAATTCGTCCTTGTCAACAGCCTTGTCGCCATTCTTGTCCATGGTCTCAATTTTCATGAACTGGCGGGCCTGCTCGGGAATTTCGTCGGCGACGATCTTCCCGTCTCCATTGGCATCCATGCGGGCAAAGGACTCAGCCGGATCCCGGCTTCCCCCCCCCGCGCCCCGGCCCCCACCACCCGCGCCTCCCGCTGCAGCTCCGCCGGCAGCGGCTCCCGGTCCGGCCCCAGCCGCCGGGGCAGCTCCCGCACTTGGAGCTGGGGGCTTCGGAACAGGAGGCAGCGCCCCCTTGGCAGCATCCCCCGCGGACTGGGCCGCGACAGCGGGAATCTCTTCTTCCAGCTTCTGGACTTCCTTGGGAATCAGCGTCCGGGGGGTCTGGACGACCCGCTCACCCTCAGCCAATCCTTCGATGATCTCGGTCTTGTCCTCGCTGGAACGCCCCACCTTCACCTTGCGGCGCTCAATGGCACCGTCTTCTCCCTGGATGAAGGCAAACTGCTGTCCGCCGCGCTCAACGAACGACTGCACCGGCGCCATCAGGACCTGCTCGGCCCGGTCGATCACGATCTCCACCTCGGCTGTCAGACCAGGCTTCAACGCCGAGACCTTGTCGACGTCATCGATCAACTTGATGTAGCAGAGGTACTCCTTGAGGTTCACGTTAGGCCAGTTGGCCGACATCGGAACCGTCGAGACGCTGTCGACCACCCCACGGAAAACCTCTCCCGGACGGGCATCCACATGAACGGTCACCGGCAGGCCGTCGCGAACCATCGAAATCTTGGACTCATGAATGCGGGCGTTCACCTGCATGCGGGTGATGTCTGGCAGATTGATGATCGCCTGCCGCTCCCGGACCTTGGCCCCTTCGTAAATCAGCGGCTCGTTGCTCGAACCGCGGAAGCCACCCGACCGGTTGTTGGCGTAGACCACCAGCCCGTCCCGGGGAGCCTTGATGATGCAGGCTTCGATCTGCTTTTGCAATTTCTCGTACTTTTCCCTCTCGACCGTGTAGGTCAGATCCTTGGCCTTGAAGTCGGCCTGCTTCTGCACCATGGCATTGGCCGCCTTCTGCTTGACCCGCACCAACTCCCGCTCGTAGTCCTTCACGTTCGCCCGCAGTTCAGACAGCTGCCGTTTCCGTTCGAAGTTCTGCAGCACATGCAGCTTTTCCTCGGCGGCGGCGAGTGCAATCCGGGCCTTCTTCTCGGCGATCCGGTCGGCATCCAATTCGGTTTGGGTGGCATAACCCTTGGCGATCATCCGCTCCTGATAACGGAGCTTCTCGATCGCCCGGGTCAGGTCTTCCTGGGCAATCTGAACCTGCCCCTTCTGCTCGTTCTCCTGCTGCGTGTACTCGCCCCGTTCATCCTCGTATTTCTCGAGGTCCAACTTGGCGATCTCCAGCTTCAGTTCGGCATCGGCGATATCGGACTGGTTCTGGCTCTCCTGGATCTTCAGCTCTTCTTCCGCCTGGGTCTTGGCGGCGCTCGCCTCCTCGACCTTGATCTGCTGGCTCGTCAGATCGTTCTTCAGACGGGAGGAATCCAATTCCACCAGAACCTGGCCGCCGGTGACCCGGGCCCCCTCGTCCACAATCTTGAGAATCCCCGTTCCCGATTCCCCCTCGACCATGCACGAAAGGGTCACATTGTTGGCACTCTCGAGGTTTCCCCGCTCGACAATCGTGATCTCCAGCATCCCCTTGGTGACGGGAGCCGTACTGACCACTTCCGCCTTTTTCTGGGTCCCGCCGATCAGGCCGTTATTGAACGCGGCGGCCAAACCACCGCCAGCCAATCCGAGAATGACTAGGGTTCCGATCAGCTTCTGGGCTGCTCCCCCGAACCGTGAGCCCATCCTCTGAGGGTGTCCGGCCGTTCCCTTCCAACTGGGCGTACTGGATCCGTTTCTCGCGACCAGGCTTCCGCCGGGCTTGGGGCGGCAGCGGCCCCTGGGGAACGAATTGCGGCGCTGCATTGTTCAGATCCTCACTCGGAAGGGGAATGTACTCGGGCGTGCCGGGGGGCAGCACGTTGAAGTCAGCAGGGAGAAAATCGGGGCCAAAGCCGGGGCGGTATACTCCATTCGCATCCAACCCCGCCAGATCTTTTTCCCGCTGGTAGAAATCATCGGTCCAGAAGCCTTGTTCGTCCAGAGTCAACACCCCCATCGAGTTGTGGATGTTGATCCGGTTCTGCTCGTAACCCACCCAGATCTGGATCAGCTGGTTTTGGGCATCCAACAGCGACCGCAACGCATTGAGGATGTTCAACCCCTGGTTGCCTCCCCCCATCCCGCCGCCACCACCCGCCGGTGTCGCCCCTGTCGGAGCATTGCTGCGGTCCACAGCAATGTCGTACTGGATGACGGCGGCCCGCAAGTTCGCTTTCGCGGTCTCAAAGTTCTGGCGGAAAAGCTCAATGTTGCGCCATGCTGTGCGCACGTCAAGCTTGACCTGATCCTCCACACGCATGAAGTTCCGCCGGGACTGCTGGTAACCAATCAGGACGGCACGGTAGGTGTTCCGCTGTTGCACCAACTGGATGGGAGTCGTGAACTGGATCCCCAACCGGATGTTGCTCTCATCCCCCCGGAAGGCAAAGGGATTATCTGCCCCCGCACCGATGGGCTTCGTGCGAATGTCACCTGCCGCTGTAATGTTCAGTACCGCTTTGAGCTGGTTTGCCGCCACTTCCACCTTGCGGCGGGCATCCATCACAAACGCCTGGGAGTTTTTGAGGTCCAGACGATTGTCGAGCGCAATCTCTACCGCCTCTTCCATCTCCATGTCAAACGGGTTCAGCTCGATCAATTCCATCCGCAGATTGACTTCCGTACCCGTCACCCCCTGTGACAGTGCCAGCATGTCTTCCCGAATGTCATTGATTTCGGCCGCGATCGCCTTGCGGGCCTCGGTCGAGAGTCCCCGCTCCAACACCTTGTTCCGCAAGTTCTGCAATTGCTGGTCGAGCAGATCAAACTGCACCACCTGACGATCCCGCAATTCCCGGAACTTCTTGGAGTCGTAGGGCTCCAGACCGGCATCCTTGATCGTGTTGCCCCCCCGCTTTTCGAGCACCTTCACGGCATCCTGGAAATTGCTCTTCATCGGATCGATCGCATCCCGCGAGATGTCATCCCGCAGCACGAACAACTCCAAAACCAGGCCCTGCAGCACCTGCTGATCGGGATCCGCGGGATCGAGCCGTTTCATCAACTCGGCCACCCGTTGCATGGTGACGTAGTCGGGGTGGGACGGATCGAGATCCGGGGGATCGGGGACAAACCGGTCGAGTCGATCGGCCAATCGTGTCAATCGGGGGTCCACCAGCTCGAACGGCCTGAGCAGGTCCCGATTCATCGAAATCGGCATGCTGGTCGGCAGTCCCAGGGTGATCTTGTAGTTATCGATGTTGTTCTGCAGCGTCGTCCGGTTCTGACGCAGCGAGGTGTAGAGCGACGCCAGCTGGGTTTCGAGCTGCGCCACATCCTGGTTTCTTGTCGCCTGGCCAGACTTCTCCGCCAGTTCCTGTACCACCGAACGCCACTTCGGATCGTTGCTCAGAGCCACCAGGCTCTCACGCTGATCATCCGTCAGCCGGTCGGTAATGTACAGACGCCCCTCCATTTCGAGATTCCCCTGCTCATCCCGAATGGGCTGCAGCGACTCATCGAGCATCGGTTCCCTTCGGTAGAACACCACATCGCTCAGGTCGGCGGGAATTTCCAGACCGGCAGGCAATTCATCGAGAGTGGCATAGGGGCGTCGCGGTTGCGAAACCCGGTTGCGGGTTTTCTCGAGGTTTGACAGCAGCAGCCGGATGTTGAACTCCTGGTTCGCAATGATCTGGGCCTGCTGCAGAAGCCCGAGATAGCCGTTGGCCAGTACGGGGGATCCCAAGGGAGTGACGCCTGTTCCCACACCGGCGGAAACACCTCCAAATCCCGACGCCGCCCCGGCAATCGGTCCCCCGACCACGATCTGCCCGAAAAAGCCCATGCGATAGCGGGCGAAGTCGCGGACCGCGTAGAGCATGCCCCGCTCGGCCTGGGTCAGGTTTTCCAGCACCACCCGCTTGCCGGCTCCGGCCAGCAGAGGCTGCACCAGAGAATAGGACAGCGTCGAGGTGCTGGCGTCGGTGGCCTTGCCGTCGGCCCAGAACCACAGGGTGTTGTTGGCCAGTCCCACCAACCATTGACTCCCCCAGGGGGTCAATTGCTGAATACCGGCGGCAGGCCCGAATGTCACCCCATCATTGATCCCGGGAACATCACTCCCGGTCGTTCCAAACCCAGGCTTGTTGCCATTGCTGATCCCGATCGGTGTGGTGGCGGTCAACCCCACGAACTGGACCTGGAACCGGAACCGCTCGAAAGAGACCGCCAATGCGGTCAGGAAGACGTTCTCCACCTGGGTCTGGTAATCGCGGGAATGCAGATAGGCGAGGTCGAGTGCCTCCCCCAATCGCATGTCGCGAATTTCGGGATAGGTTCCGTTGTGCTTGAAGTTATCCGTCACCGTCTGGGGTCCGTACCCAAACGGGTCGAGCCAGTTCGGATTCTCAATCGCGTCGAGATCGCCGAAGTCGTGCCACTTTTTGTAGCCCTTGATCCCCCAGACCCGATGCATGTACAGATGGGCCGATTCATCGTCGGGCGGCAGGGGAGCACAGTCGGCATCATTCGCGTCGTAGAACCGACTGCGAGGATCGGCGATGACGTCCATCCGGGGATTGGACCACCGCTCGTCGACATACCGTTCCTTGACAATTGCATAGGCGGTGTCGTCGGCTTGCTGATGCCACTTCTGGCGAGAGCAGCCCGAGAGCAGTCCCAATGACGCCAGCAGCAGCGATGCCGAACTGCGGGAAAGGGTCGGTGACGCCCCGCGAGAACCCAGAAACTGGGCCAGGATTCCGATCATCTTTGCGCTCCTATCGGTCGGTCGAAGGGGACGGAGGAAGCGGATCCCGCCCGATTCGCATCGGGTGTGGTTCCACTCCGGACGGTACGGCAGGCCAGTCAGTCAGAACCCCGCGGAAACCCTGGCCGAGCGGCCACAGCCGGCGGCAAAGGCTCTTGGATCATGGATTCCAGCCAGCGAAACATCCGCAACCGGTTCCGGATCACGCGCTGCGCCTTCGGACGGAGTTCCGTCCTGGTGCACAGCAGTCCTCTCCGGCGGTCGCGGATCCTCTGCTCCCGGTGCAACTGACCCTCTGCGGTCTGTTGAACGACCAGGAAGCTCAGGAACGACTTCCCATACGGCAGTTTCCCGGCCCGATCGGGCTGGGTGCTCACTGGCCCCCCGTCCTCAGCCAACGCCTGCAGCAGTCGAAGTCGCGACTTATTCGTTCCTTTCTCAGGGCTCCATTCCACATGGATGCATTGCAGAGCCTCGGCAACCCGCCCAGAGCCGACAAACAACCGCTCGACCTGTTGCGGGCAGGTCGCTGCGGCAGCCGGCGAATGGGGATCTGACGGTTGTGCAAGGCACAAGGCAGATTCCGGTTGGCAACGAACATCCGGCATGTGGCGATGATGCCCAGAGAAGGGAAGAATCCTGACTTGCAGAAGAATTCGGCCCCGAATGATCCGCACCCGCAGCATTCACGATGCCCTAGGATCAACCGCTACAACGCTGAATCTCAACTTCAATTACCCTTCCCACCCAGGCGTCCCATTCTGACTCAATCGTTGATCCTGGTCGGTCGCCAGACGGACATCTTGGATTGCATCGGACGAAGGGAAACCTGGGAGGCCTGGAGAAGAGATTCCGATTTTTCCCAAAGTTTGGGGCCTGGATTGGTCGATTCACAGAAGACAGGGTTCACCCGGAATCCACTCCCTCCCGTCACCGTTCCCCGGTGTCTCCATGCAGCCTCCCCCACGCCCTTCCCGCAACCCCCTTGACCTCGCCTTTTGGGCCCTGATCGTTGCCATCTGTGTGGTCATGGGGGGAGGTATTTACGCGATGGGAGTCCGTGGCCGCCCGAACCGCTCAGTGACCAGCACTGGTGGCCAAGGGGCCAACAACTCCCTCGCCCAGTCGACCAGCGACTCACCGGTTGAATTTGACGGTTCCATCGAGGCCGATCCGTCATCGGGGCCGCGTCGATTCTCCAAGCCCAGCGCCAAGGGCGTAAGCCACCCCTCGGGCGATCTCGCCGGGATCGAGGAGCGCCTCGATGCCATCGCGTCGAACCTTGGCGAACTGAAACAGTCTGTCCACCGCCAGGGTTCCAACGGCGGCAGCCCGAGCCTGGAGCCCACGGTCGAATTTGTGAGGGAGTTCCGGCACTTGCTCGAAACCGGGCAAAGACATTTGCAGCCCCTCGCGACCGAGTCCGAAAATCGCCGGACATTGCCCCCGGCGCCCCGCCACGCCAACCCGGTTTCCGACGATTCCCCCGCTCTGAATGACCTCGCGCCTCCCCAGGCGTTTCTCGGAGAAGAAGAACCGGCAACGGTGACCGCCCAAAATCCCTCCCTGAGCACCAAAGCGTCTTCCGGGGAGGAAATGCCTGAAATCACCATCCCGCAGGAGGAGCCCACTCCCTCCGAAGCGGACGATTCGGAAAGTCTTCCGCCAAACGACGATTTCCTGCGGGATGACGTTGAACTGCCGACGCGCGAAGTCGTACCCCAAACCACACAGGTGGAGATCGGTTCCGACCCCGTCGCGCAGATTCAGACCGAATCCGCAAACCTCGAGGAGCAGTTCGGCAACGACGAGATTCCGGCGCTTCCCGGAGATCCCGTCGACACTGCTCCCGCCCTGACGGAGACAGAAACCACGGAGAGCGTCCTGCGGGACCCGGCCAATCCCGACCCGCAGCCTCACCAGCAGGAATTGCAGGACCTGGAAGCGGACGATCCCAGCCATGTCTCCCGACGGCTCCCTCCACCTGTTCCGGGGCGAACCACATCGACACAACCTCCCGGCAGCCAACCCGACAAACCCGACGATCTCGCTGACGAACTCTCGCTGCCGGAAGCCCCCAAAACCCAGAAAGAGACGCCAGTTACGGCTATTCAGCTGTTCTACCCCAAGCATCGCACCGCTGAGCAACTTGTGCCCGAGATTCAGAAGTACCTGACTCCCGGCATCGGAAAGGTCACGGCCACCGACAATCTGGTCAGTCCCAAGGCGCGGGGGGTGGGCCCGACAACATCCAAGCGGCAAGCAATCGCAGTGAAAGACACCCATGCAGCGCTGCAACAGATCGCAGAACTGCTGGAACGGGCAGACGTCGCACCGCCCCAGGTCCCCGAGTCATCGCCGGAGGCGGAATTCACAGTGGATGTCACGGCGGTGGGCGTTCGTGTCAGTCCCCAAAAACGACGTGGCGTCGATCTGCAGGATCTCAGTTCCGCGGGCGGCCCCTACACCCTGTGGGCCCATCCGTCAGACCGGATTCTCAAGTGTGCCGCCGGGCTGCCCAACGAGCGCGATGGCCGCCTCAAACTCGCCGTGTTCAATGGAGAAGAAGCCGCCTTGTTGCGGGATCTGCGGGACCAGGGACCACTTCAGGCCGTCGCTCGGTCGCGGGTGACCATGAAAAGCACCGAGGCATCACGTCTGGTGGTCGAGCAGGAGAGCGACGCCGGAAGGAGAGACCGGGTGCGGGACCACAGCATCGGTGTGCGCCCCATGATCCATTCGGATGGCAGTCTCAGACTGCAGGTGCTGCCGGGAACCGATGCCCAGGGCCGCCCGATCGAGCAGGCCCGGGAGACGCCGGAACCCATTGGGGAAGTGGAGTTGCGCGACGGAGAAACCGCCGTGCTGGCGGGGATTTTTCAGTCGCAAACGCAGACCGGAAACAACCGGGCAGCCTCGAGCCGTGGACGCCTGGGGATTGGGGGCGAGGTCATCGAATGGATCTACCTGATCACCCCCCAGAAGCAATCCGGAGTGAAGACGACCGCCCGGCCCCGCCAGGACCGGAAGTCCAGCCCGATCGTCCAGCGTCTTCGTGACCAACGGCAGACCGCATCCCGCTGATGCACCGCGGAAACCCTCTGCGAAAGCTCTTTCGCAGGGGGCGGAGACTCTTCCCACTCCCCTGCCTCCTGTGCCATACTGCGGAGAGACCAGTGTCCCTCCCGCGTACAGGAGCTGCCTGCGATGCGTCCTTCGCCCCTTGGTGACCGCGCTGCCGTCTCGCGCGGTCCCGGTTTGAGCCGATTTGTTGGAATGCGGTGTCTGGTTGTACTTCTGGCAGCCATCACCTCGGGAACCCCGCTGTGGGGAGCCGAGGGGGGCAAGGGAAGCGACAACGAACCGCGCCAACTCAAGCTCCAACCGGCAGCGGTCTGGACCGGGTTTTCGGAGCCGGTTTCCGCCGCGGCGATTTCGCCCGACAATCGAAAACTGGCCGTGGGCAGCTATGGATTGGTCCGGCTGATTGACCTGGAAACCAAGTCGGATCTGGCCACCCTGTCCGAGCCCAAGGGCTTCATCAAGGCCTGTGCGTTTTCTCCGGACGGAAAGCTGCTCGTCACCGGGAGCTATCAACAGCTCACCGTTTGGGACCTTGATCAAAAGCAGATTGTCAGGCAGCTGCGCGGACATCGCGGGTATGTGACGGCGATCGCTTTCGCTCCCTCCGGCCTGCAATTCGCAACCGCCTCAGATGACGAAACCGTCCGTATCTGGTCAGTCGAGAGCCAGGAAGCGATTTCCAAGCTCACCATGCGTCTTCCAGCCAACGGGGTCGCCTTCGATCCCAGCGGAAATGTGTTGGCCATCGTCACCGGCGATGTGAATCGTCCCGCCAAGAAGGGGGAGACGCTGCTGGTCGACACACGGGGAGAAATCGTCCACCGACTGGAAGGCCACGATCGCAGTGTTCAGTCTGTGCGGTTTTCGCCCGACGGGAAGCTGGTCGCCTCGGCCGGGATGGACGAGACCGTGCGGCTCTGGGATTCCGCCACAGGAGAGCTCCACAAGGTCCTGGAGGGACACTCCCGACCGGTCAATTCCCTGCTGTTCCTCAATGGCGGTCGTTACCTTGTTTCCGTCAGCGGTGGCCGGGCCCAGGGTGGGAACGAGTTGATCCTCTGGCGGGTCAACGATGGCCGCAATCTGGGTGTGCTGCCGGCTCACAAGGCCCCCATCCTGAATGTCACAGCCTCCCCGGATGGCAAATGGCTGATCACCACGAGCGTTGACAAATCGGCCCGCCTCTGGGACGCGGCGGCACTTTTGAAGGCGACCGGCGACAATCCTTCCCTGGTGGCCTCCGATCTGCTGGGATTCGGGAAATCGCTCCTCGAATCCAAAACGTCGGAAAAACCTTCCCCCCAGCCAGTCTCGCCCCCACCTGCGAAGACCGTTCCCAACACGGTTCCGGCAGAGGATTCCGATCCCAACCAACGCCCAGCCCCTCCGGAATTGCCCCAGGGTTCAGTCGGATTCGCACTGGGGTTTCAAAATGCGGCGGCGGCTGACAATCCGCCGAAGGAGCTGCGGGTGGGAATCATCGGCCTCGATACCTCGCACTCGGTCGCATTCACCCAGATTCTGAACGATCCGCAGGCCAAGGAGGATGTCGCCCGCTGCCGCGTGGTGGCGGCCTATCCCAAAGGCAGCCCAGACATTGCCTCGAGCACCTCCCGGGTTCCCGGGTACACCGAGGAAGTCAAGAAGCATGGTGTCGAGATTGTCGATTCGATCGAGGCCTTGCTGACCAGGGTCGACGTGGTCCTGTTGGAGACGAATGATGGCCGCCCGCATCTCGAGCAGGTCCTCCCCTGTCTGAAGGCTGGCAAGCCGGTGTTCATCGACAAACCGATTGCGGGCTCACTGACCGACGCGGTCGCCATTTTCGAGGCGGCCCGACACTACAAGGTCCCGGTCTTTTCCTCCTCTTCACTCCGGTTCTCCAGCGGTGCCCAGGCCCTGCGCCGGGGTGAAACCGTCGGGGAAATCAAGGGGTGCGATGCCTACAGTCCGTGTTCTCTTGAAGCGACACATCCCGACCTCTTCTGGTATGGAATTCACGGTGTGGAAACCCTGTTCACCGTAATGGGTGCCGGTTGCGAATCGGTGACGCGGCTGTCGACACCGGGGGTCGATCTCGCGGCGGGAGTCTGGAAAGGAAATCGAATTGGCACCTTCCGTGGCATCCGCTCTGAGGCCGGGGGGGGTTCAGCCGGGTACGGCGGCCAGGCCTTTGGTACCAAGGGCATTGCGCCGGTCGGGACCTACGAGGGCTATCGTCCGCTGTTGGTTTCCATCGTACAGTTCTTCCGCGATGGAAAGCCCCCGGTCACCGAAGAAGAGACTCTCGAAATCTACGCCTTCATGGAGGCGGCCGATGAGAGCAAACGAACTGGCGGAGTGCCAGTCAAGCTGTCCATCGTGTTGGAGAAGGCGAAGTCGCAGGCGACCGAGAAGCTGCAGCCTCTGTTGAGATAACCCCGGCCGCCATGAATGATCTGGCTGAATCGCTCGATCTGCTGATTGGTCGCGAGGTGGTGCTCGACACGGCGTCGCCTTATGTCATTCTGGGTCGACTCTCGAATTGGAATGCACAGTTCCTTGTGCTGGAACAGGCCGACGTTCACGATCTGCGGGATACCTCCACAACCCGCGAGAACTACATTGTCGACTCCCTGCGACACGGGATCCGGATCAATCGCCGCCGGGTCTTCGTGTCGCGTCGTGATATCGTCTGTCTCTCCGCTCTCGACGACGTGATCTGCTGACGCTCCGGGACAACCTGTGTAATCGGTGTGTTCAGGCCCGCCGCTGACCGACGACCGGCCACTCTCGAGGCCGCCAGTCTCGGTCTCATGATGCGATGGCGGCAGCCCCCCAGAATTGCTCTCCCCTGCCTGTCGCCAGACAAGGGAGTTCCCGCAGGATGAACAAGGCTCGGATTCCGGGCTCTGGTTGCGGCCGGGGATCTGCCTCGATTGAGAACCGGTCCCGCGATGGCCGACTGCAGCCGCTGAATGAGACCTGCGAAATGAAAAATTGCCCCGTCACCGCGGGTATCGGGACGGGTTTGCAGGACTCAAATCGCAACTCGGGCAATCGTGACATCCGCAGAACCGACGGCCGACAGTTCAGCTCACAGGCTCGCCAGCGACCGGCGGAATCCGCTGCTGGACGAAATGTTCTCCCGGCGCTCCATCGCCCGCTCCTGAACCGGATCCCCAAGACTCAGACTTCTCCCTGAATTGTCCGAACCGTCATTTCCCGTTCCGACTTCCCTCGTGAGTCGTCCAAGGGGTCACGGACATCGGGCCGATTTCTGGCCGTTGCAAAGCCGCACTGGTATCATCTGAGATGATGTTGTTCCGGAGAGGGTTCCGCCACGCCAGCGAACTCATTTTCCTCAAGAGATGTCAACTCTCCGGGAGTTTCCTGAACAGGCCGGATGGCGAAACAGGCAGACGCACGGGACTTAAAATCCCGTATCCCTCACGGGGTGTGCGGGT
>Ga0315906_10007185_pt1 | contig 13608 bp, 14 predicted proteins | sample LakEriMetagenome_4_FD_203526 | JGI IMG/M metagenome (GOLD analysis project Ga0315906, IMG submission 203526) | Freshwater fungal communities from buoy surface, Lake Erie, Ohio, United States - Buoy 2 MA122 | ecosystem: Environmental > Aquatic > Freshwater > Lake > Lake biofilm | place: USA...
CGGATAAAAGTTCGTGTCGATGGAGAAGTTCAGCTGCGAGAGGCGGGTGAAATGCCGTACCGCATCGAGCTCGCTGACCTCGGGCAGCCGCGGCGGCGTGCGCCGGCGCAGCGCAGGCGGCAGCGTATCGAGCACTGCCGCACCGTCCGCGACCGGCGGATGCTGGGCGAAGGCGCCGCGACCGGGCTGCGAGTATTCGAAGATGGACTTTTCGAGTGTCTGGTTCATGCGGCCTCCAACACACGGCGCAAGGAATCGACAAAGCGCTGCAGATCGGCTGAGGTCTTGGTCTCGGTGGCGCAGACGAGCAAAGCGGGACCGAGTTCGGGGTAATCGGCGGCGAGATCGACGCCACCGAGAATGCCCTGTGACTCGAGTCGTCGCAGTACGTCGGCGACCGGCCGCTCGAGCAACACCACAGCCTCGTGAAAGCGGCTGCCCGCAAAGGCAACCCGCACGCCTTTGACTTGTCCGAGCGCCGCGACGAGTGCCGCCGTTTGCGCCATGCAGCGCTCGGCTACGCGTGCGAGTCCCGTGGGACCGACCAGCGTCATGTAGATGGTCGCCGCCGTCATCAGCAATCCCTGGTTGGTGCAGATGTTCGACGTGGCCTTGCCACGCCGGATGTGCTGTTCGCGCGCCTGCAAGGTCAGGGTGTACCCGGGTCGCCCTTCGAGATCGACCGTGCGGCCGACGATGCGGCCCGGCATCGAACGAACGTACTCCATGCGCGTTGTCATGAAGCCAAAATACGGACCACCCGAGGACAGCGGCACGCCGAGGGGCTGCCCCTCGCCAACGCAAATGTCCGCACCCTTCGCGCCCCACTCGCCGGGCGGCTTGAGCACCGCCAGAGAGGTCGGGTTGACCACGGCAATGACCAGCATCCCCTGCGCGTGAGCCCAGTCGGTGAGCCGATCGACATCTTCCAGCTGACCAAAGAAATTCGGCTGCTGGATGACGAGGGCGGTGATGTCCTCGCCCGCGTAGGCCTCGAGCGCCACCGGGTCGATGCAGCCGCTCTCGCGCAGGTACGGCACGGTCTCGAAGCGCACGCCCTGATTCCCTGCAGTGCTCTGCACCACACGCCGATAACTCGGATTGACGGTCGAGGGAATGAGTAACCGCAGACTTCGCGACCGGCGGTGCGCGCGCACCGCCATAAGCGCGGCCTCGGCAACGGCCGAGCCGCCGTCGTATAGCGAGGCGTTCGACACCTCCATGCCAGTGAGGCTCGTGATCATGGTCTGGTATTCGTGAATGAGCTGCAGCGTGCCCTGCGAGGCCTCGGCCTGGTACGGCGTGTAGGCGCTGTAGAACTCGCCGCGGGTGGTGATGGCCCAGACCGCCGAGGGGATGTGGTGCTCATAGGCGCCTGCACCCAAGAACGACAATGGCCGACCATCGAGAGCGGCGCGCTCGCTCATCAAACGGCCGATCTCCATCTCCGAGAGGCCGGGCGGTATGCCCTCAAGCCCCTGGATACGCAGGCTCTCCGGGATCTCGTCGAACAAGGCATCGATCGAGTCGGCGCCGATCGTCTGCAGCATGTGCTGCACGTCGGCTGCAGTGTGAGGTATGAACGGCACGGCCTAGGCCTCTGCGCTCGCAAGCACTGCAGCGTAGGCCTCGGGCGAGAGTAGCGTCTCGAGTGCCGTGGCGGAGGCTGGTTGCACGCGCATCAGCCAGCCGCGGCCGTAGCAGTCCTGATTGATGAGCTCGGGATTCGCGGCGAGCTCCGCGTTGCCCTCGACCACGGTGCCCGCGATCGGCGCGTAGACGTCGGATGCGGCCTTGACCGACTCGACCACCGCACACGCCGCACCGGCTTCGAGCACTCGGCCGGTCTCCGGCACCTCGACGAAGACAAGATCACCGAGCGCCTGCTGCGCATGGTCGGTGATGCCAATCTCGATACGACCGTCGGGCAGCAATCGCGCCCACTCGTGGGATTTGGCGTATTTCAGCTCTGCGGGGACCTGGCTCATGACTCGCCTCCTGAAAAGATTAAGTCGACGATGCGAACGTCAAAGATTGATGAGAATTCGGCCGTGACGCACGAAAGGCAGCTTGACCACGCGGGCCGGCAGCAACTTGCCGCGGATGTCGACCTGCACGACATCGGGCACCGTCCGCGGCACGCGGGCAAAAGCGATCGAGCGCTCGAGCGTGGGCGAAAAACTGCCGCTCGTGATCTCGCCCGCGACGGCACCCTCACCGTTGCCGGCGTCCTCGCCATTGCCAGCGGCTGGGATCATCACGCGCTGATGCGCACGCAGTACGCCGCGCTCTTCGAGCACGAGGCCGACGAGCTTGTGCGGCACACTGCCTGCGCGCAGCCGCTCGAGCGCCGCGCGCCCGACGAATTCGCGATCGGCCGGTTCGAACGCCACCGTCCACGCGAGATTCGACTCGAGCGGGTGATGGCTTTCGTCCATGTCGTTGCCGTAGAGGTTCATGCCGGCTTCGAGCCGCAGCGTGTCGCGGGCGCCGAGACCGCAGGAGGCGACTCCCGAGGCATTGAGCGCCCGCCAAACACTCGGCGCTTCCTCGGCAGGCAACATGAGCTCAAAGCCGTCCTCGCCCGTGTAGCCGGTGCGCGCCACGAACCAAAGACCGCACTCGCGTGCCTCGTAGGCCCCGAGCGATAGCGCAGGCTCGCGGTCCTCCACCTCGAGCAGCGACGCCACTTGGGTGCGGGCCTGCGGACCCTGCACGGCCACGATGGCGAGATCGGTGCGCTCAGTGATCGATAGCTCCGCCTGCCACTCGCTTGCGCAGCGCCGCATCCAGGCCAGATCCTTATCGCGCGTGCCAGCGTTGACCACGAGCCGCCACCACTGTTCGCCCTGGTAATAGACGATCAGATCGTCGATCACGCCACCCGCGTCATTGAGCATGCAGCTGTAGAGGGCCTTGCCGCTCTTCCAGAGCTTGCCGACGTCGTTGGCGAGCAGCCGCGATAGAAAGCGCCGTACGCCCGCGCCCCGCAAGTCGACGACACACATGTGCGAGACGTCGAACACGCCCGCTTCGCGGCGCACCCGGTGATGCTCCTCGATCTGCGAGCCGTAGTTGACCGGCATGTCCCAGCCGCCGAAATCGACCATGCGCGCACCAAGCGCCACATGCAGGTCGTGGAGAACCGTCTTGCGTCCCATTTGCCCTGCGCCCTCCCAAAGGAATGCACCGGACCTTCCGCAAGGCCAATAAAAAAGGCGGCAGGAGCCCTATGCCCCTGCCGCCCCTCTGTCCTTGAACCTGAGAGATCGGGCCCACTGGCGCGGACCGCTCCCCTTCGGTGGACCCGCCACGGCGCACCGCGTGGGATCACTCTCCAGAATTCGCCTGCGACCCCCCGTTTATTTGCCTGAGCGTTTCCGGGCGGAAACTTGCGCCTTCGGCGTCTGCCTGACCCGCTTTGCGGGCCCGCAGAACTCTTCGGCAAGGTCGGAATGCGCGAACGGGCGAGATCATACCAGTCGTCGCAGCTCCTTGGTTAGACTGTCGAGTCATGAACATTGCAGTCCGCCGCAATCCTCCGCCCGCGCAAAGCGCGGCCCGCCCGTCACGCTGGCGCGCGAGCGCGCTCGCACTGGTCTGCGCAGTGTTGACGCTGGGTGTATCCGACCCCGCAGCCGCCGCCAACGCTGCGGCAGCGGCCAACCCTGCAGCCGCAACCAGCGCCGCCGAGCGGCTGCACGCACTGTTCCGCGACAGTTGGCAGACGGAACTGGCGGCCGATCCGCTCGGCGCCAACTACCTCGGTGACAACCGCTACAACGACCGCTGGCCCGACCTGTCGGCTGCCGGCATTGCAAAGCGCCAGCAGCACGATCGTGACACGCTCGCGGCACTGCGGGCCATCCCTCGCGGTGAACTGTCGAGTGCCGATCAGCTCAACTACGACCTCTTTGCGCGCGAGTACGAGCAGCGGATTGCCACGCAGCCGTTCAAGCCCTGGCTCTATCAGATCAACCATCAGGGCGGCATACAGACCCTCTCCGAGGTCACCGAACTGCTGAGCTTCGCGACGATCAAGGATTTCGAGGACTGGATCGTCCGACTCGACAAGGTCGGTACGCTGGTCGACCAGCACATCGCGCTGCTCGATCAGGCAGTGCGCGAAAAACGCACCCAGCCACGCGCCATCATGCAGCGCATTCCGCCGCAACTGGCCCTGCAGACCGTGGCTAATGCCGAGCAGAGTCCGTTTTATGCGCCGTTCAAACGCTTCCCGGACAGCATTGGCGAAGCCGATCGCGCACGCTTGTCGGCGGCCGGACGCGCGGCCATCGAGCGCACGGTGCTGCCCGCCTACGCCCGACTGAGCAAGGCCTTCAACGAACGCTACTTGCCGGCGACGCGCGAATCGGTCGGCATCAACGACACGCCGGAGGGTGCGGCCTTTTATCGTGAGCGGATTGCCTTCCACACTACGAGCAGCGCCCTCACGGCCGATGAGATCCACGCCATCGGTCTCGCCGAGGTCGCGCGCATCCGCGGCGAAATGCTGAAGATCAAGGATCAGGTGGGCTTCAAGGGCAGCCTGCAGGAATTTTTCGTGTTCCTGCGCACCGATCCGCAGTTCTACTACAAGACCGGTCAAGAGCTGTTCGAGGGCTACCTCGCCGTCTCCAAGCGCATCGACCCGAACCTCGTGCGCCTCTTCGGCACGCTGCCACGTACGCCCTACGGTGTGCGGCCGATCCCGGCAACGAGCGCACCGAACACCACCACGGCCTACTACCAGGGTCCGGCCGCCGATGGCACACGGCCCGGCTTCTACTACGTCAATCTTTATCGACCCGAAGTGCGGCCGAAGTACGAGATGGAGGTGCTCTCGGTGCACGAGGCCGTGCCCGGCCATCACCTGCAGATCGCTCTCGCCATGGAACAGGCCGGTATGCCCGACTTTCGCCGCAACGCCGGTTACACCGCCTACGTCGAGGGCTGGGCGCTCTACTCGGAGAGCCTCGGCGAAGAACTCGGTCTGTATCAGGATCCGTACTCCAAGTTCGGTCAGCTGACCTACGATATGTGGCGCGCCGTGCGGCTCGTCGTCGACACCGGCATGCACGCCAAGGGCTGGAGCCGCCAGCAGGCGATCGATTTTTTCAAAGACAACGCCGCCAAGACCGAGGCAGACATCGTCAATGAAATCGATCGCTATATTTCCTGGCCCGGGCAGGCACTGGCCTACAAGATCGGTCAGCTGCGCATCCAGAGCCTGCGGGCCGAAGCCGTGCGCGAGCTCGGACCGCGCTTCGACCTGCGCCGCTTCCACGACGCACTGCTCGGCAGCGGTGCCGTACCCCTCGATCTGATGGAGCAAAGAATGCGCAGTTGGATTGCCGCGAGGAAAGCCGAATGATCCGCCGACGAGCAAGCATTGCGACGAGCGTCGGTGGCGTACGCGTCGGCGGTGGTGCACCCATCGTCGTGCAGTCCATGACCAACACGGACACCGCGGACATCGACTCCACCGTCGCCCAGGTACGGGCGCTTGCCCGCGCGGGATCGGAGCTCGTCCGCATCACCGTCAACTCCGACGAGGCCGCAGCCGCCGTGCCGCATATCCGCGACCGGCTCGATGCCGCCGGTGTCGGCGTGCCGCTGATCGGCGATTTTCACTTCAATGGGCACAAGTTGCTGAAGGCGCACCCCGCCTGCGGCGAGGCGCTCGCCAAATACCGCATCAATCCGGGCAATGTGGGACGCGGCAGCAAGCGCGATCCGCAATTCGCCGAGATGATCGAAGTCGCCTGTCGCAACCGCAAACCGATCCGCATCGGCGTCAACTGGGGCAGTCTCGACCCGGAACTGCTCACGCGGATGATGGACGAGAACAACGCCTCGGCCGAGCCGCTCAGCGCCAACGAGGTGATGCGCGCCGCGGTCGTCGAATCCGCACTGCAGAGCGCGGCCCGCGCCGAGGAGCTCGGACAGCCGCACGATGCGATCGTGCTGTCGGCAAAAGTCAGCGGCGTGCAGGACCTCATCGCGATCTACAGCGCCCTGGCCGCGCGCTGCGACTATCCGCTGCACGTCGGACTCACCGAAGCCGGTATGGGCAGCAAGGGCATCGTCGCCTCGACCGCCGGCATCGGCGTGCTGCTGCAGGCGGGCATCGGTGACACGATCCGCGTCTCGCTGACGCCGGAGCCGAACGGCGATCGCACTCAGGAGGTCATTGTTGCGCAGGAAATCCTGCAGACCATGGGCTTGCGCTCGTTTGTGCCCATGGTCATCGCCTGCCCGGGTTGCGGTCGCACCACGAGTACGTACTTCCAGAAGCTCGCACAGGACATCCAGTCGCACATCCGTCACCGCATGCCCGAGTGGCGCAAGCAGTACGTCGGCGTCGAGGAGATGAACGTCGCGGTCATGGGCTGCGTCGTCAACGGCCCCGGCGAGAGCAAGCACGCCAACATCGGCATCAGCCTGCCGGGCACGGGCGAGCGGCCGGTGGCCCCCGTGTACGAGGATGGCGAGAAGACCGTAACGCTCAAGGGCGATCACATCGCCGAAGAGTTCCAGCAACTCGTCGAAGCCTACGTGGCTCGCCGATTCAGTCCCCGATAAGGATCACCGACATGAGCACCACACCGACAAGCACTTCGAGCACATTGACCGAGAAGAAGTGTCTTCCCTGCGAGGGCGGCATTCCGCCGATGCCACCCGAGGAGGCCGAGCGCCTGCTCGCACAACTGTCGAGCGAGTGGCGTCTGTCACCTGACGGTCGCGAGTTGCAACGCGAGTTCGTGTTCAAGGATTTCTACCGCACGATGAGCTTCGTCAATGCGCTCGCGCACGTCGCCAATCGCGAGGATCACCATCCCGATCTCGCCATCGGCTATAACTACTGCCGCGTTCGCTACACCACCCATGCGGTGAACGGCCTCACCGAGAACGATTTCATCTGCGCGGCGAAGATCGACCGTCTCGACTGAGAGGTCTCAGGCGCGTCGCGCCACCTGCGGCAGCTCACCACTGAGCCCAAGCGCGCGCTCGGCAAATGGCCGGCGCAGCACGGCGCTGCGGCCGACCCAGCCCATGCCCCGCTCGGCCCAGCGCCCAAGTTCGCCATCGCCGAACGCCAGAAACCGGTTGAGCAGACTGAGCGCGAGGGCCAGTGATTCGTTCTCGCTCTTGCGCCAACGTTCGTAGCGGCGTAGCAACCGCAAGGCGCCGGGATCCTCGCCGACCGCCCGACCCGCGGCGAGGGTTTCGGCGAGCGCCGCGGCATCCAGGAAGCCGAGATTCACGCCCTGCCCCGCCAGCGGATGCACCGAGTGGGCCGCATCACCGACGAGTGCGCAGCGTTCGCGCACGTAGTGCAGTGCGCTCGTCCGCCGCAACGGAAACTGCAGCCGCTCGCTGACAAGTTGTAGCCCGCCGAGGACGCGATCCGAGGCCGCGGTGAGTTCAGCGGAGAAATCTTCAGCGGGCAACGCCAGCAACTCGAGAGCTCGCGCCCTCGGCAACGACCAGACGATGGAGCTCTCGCCGCTCGAGAGCGGCAACAACGCAAGCGTCCCTTCGCCGAGAAACCGCTGCCAAGCCGTATGCTCATGTGACTGCTCGCTGCGCACGTTCGCAACCAGCGCCAGCTGCCCGTAATCCTCGCTCTCGCTGCCGAGACCTGCCTGCTCGCGCACCACCGAGCGACCGCCGTCGGCCCCGACGAGCAGAGCCGCCGTCACGACACCCGCCGAACTCTGCAAGCGCACCCGATCGGCGAGGAACTCGACGCCTTGCAGACTGCCCTGCTGCACGCAGCCGCCTGCAGACTCGAACGCCGCGAGCGCAGCGCGCTGCAGCGCACTGTTCGTAACGATATGACCGAGGTTGGGCTCGCCGAGTTCGGCGGCATCAAAGCTCAGCGCACCTTCACCGCGTGGTCGGCCCCGCATCGGCCACACGTGCATCCGCTCGTAGGCCGCCAGTGAGGCGGGCTCGGCGGCAAGCGCTTCCCAGCCACCGATGGCCCGCAGGATGCGCTCGCTCGCGCGCGAGAGCGCGAAGACACGCAGGTCGGGCGTGAACGCTGCGTCGACGGGCGATCGCGAGCGTTCGGGCGACAGAGCACGCTCGGCCGGCAGCGCTCGCTCGAGCAGCAGCACCCGAGGCGTTCGGCCGGCCGGCGCCTGCCGCAGCAGTGCGCCGAGCGTTGCACCCACGGGCCCGCCACCGACGATCACTACATCGAAGGTCGAATCGCGGTTGCTCATTCGCGCACCGTCACGCCGACTTCACGCCCGGCAATGGCAGGCCACGCGCCAGGCGCGGGATCTGGCCGGAAAATCCCCAACTCAAACGCGACATCGCCTGCTTGGCGCTGGGCGACAGATCAAAGAGCAGCAGCCCGAGATCGCGCAGCAACGGCACGCCGGGTCGCGTGTCGCCAAAGAGCTTCACGAGCCCGTCGGTGAGGCGCGTGACGCCATCCCGATCGCTCGATCGACGGGCGGCAAACTCGGCGAGCACGGCGTCGCTGCCGACATCGACCGCGGCGTCTTGACGACAGCGCTCGGCCAGCACTTCGGCGAGCGTTGCAGCATCGCGCAGGCCGAGATTGAAACCCTGCCCCGCGACCGGATGCAGCGCCTGCGCGGCATTGCCGATCAGCGCCACGCGCGGACCCGTCACGACGCTCGCGCGCGTGAGCTTGAGGGCATACGCGCTGCGCTGCCCGACCCGCTCCAAGCGACCGATGCGCCAACCGAATGCGCGCTGCAAGGCCGCGAGATATTCGGCATCGGGCAGTGCCATCACGTGCTCGGCGGCCTGCGGCGTGAGCGTCCACACCACGCCGTAATGACCGTTCTGCAACGGCAGCACCGCGAAGGGCCCATCCGGCGTGAAGCGCTCGTAGGCGATACCGGAGGCGGCGCGAGCGGCGGCGACGTGCGCCACCACGGCGACTTGTTGATAGTCCTCGATCTCTGCGGGCAAGCCTGCAGCACTGCGGACGAGCGAGTTCGCTCCATCGGCCGCGACCACGAGCCGCGCCTGCAACGGCGGTGCGGTCGGGGTGGTTTCGAGTTGGACAATATCGGGCCCCAGAGTGACCGCACTGCAGCGGGCGGGACGTCGCAGTTCGAGTGCGGTAAGTGCGCTCAAGCGCTGCTGCAACGCAGCCCCGAGCACACGATTGGTGACCACGTAGCCGAACGCGTCGATGCCGTGCTCGGCGGCCTCAAGCCGCGCAAAGCCGTAACGCCCGGCATCGGACACGTGGATATGCCGGATCGGTGCCGCAGCAGGAGCGATCGCAGACCAGACGCCGAGCGCCTCGAAGACTCGCCGCGTGCCGTTACCGAGCGCCGTGGTGCGATCGTCGAAACTCGGCTGCACCGCAGCCTCCGGCGCCACACCTTCGATGAGCGCTACACGCAGTCCGGTCGGTTCGAGCGCGAGGGCGAGACTCGCGCCAACGAGCCCGCCGCCGACGATGGCGACATCCACCCTGAGCGCATCGACGCTCATGATCGCTCCGCCATCAGTTGTTCGATCTCTCGTGCGTGCTTGGGCACGCCCGAGGTCAGCACCTCGTGGCCCTCACGCGTCACGAGCACGTCGTCCTCGATGCGGATGCCGATGTTGCGAAACTCGGGCGGGATGCCGCGCGTGCCGGGCGGAATGTACAGCCCGGGTTCGACCGTGAGCACCATGCCAGGCTCGAGCTGACGCCAGGCATCGCCGATCTTGTAGTCACCGACGTCATGCACGTCCATGCCGAGCCAGTGGCCGGTCTTATGCATGTAGAAACGTCGATAAGCGAGTGACTTGACGAGCGACGGCACGCGACCCTTCAGCAAGCCGAGCCGAACCATGCCGGCCGTCAGCACCTGTACGGCCACCTCGTGCGGTCGATTCCAGGAGGCACCGGGCCTCACGGCCTCGATCGCCGCGAGGTTGGCTTCAAGCACCACGTCATAGGCAGCGCGCTGCGGCGGCGTGAACCGACCGTTAACCGGAAAGGTGCGGGTGATGTCGGAGGCGTAGCTCTCGTACTCGCAACCGGCATCGATGAGCAGCAACTCCCCATCGCACAACTCATCGGCGTTTTCCCGATAGTGCAGGATGCAGCCGTTGGCCCCGCCACCCACGATCGGCAGGTAGGAGATGTCGGCGCGCGCGCGCATGAACTCGTGGCGAATCTCCGCCGCGATCTCGTACTCGAAGCGACCGGGTCGGCAGGCACGCATGGCCCGCACGTGGGCCCGAGCCGCGATCTGCGCGGCATGGCGCATCTGCGCGCACTCGGCTCGACTTTTGAACAGCCGCATCTCGTGCAGCTCGTGCTCAAGGGCCACCATCTCGTAGGGCGCATGTCGACCCTGCTTGGCTTGCGCGCGCAGGCCGTTGACCCAGCCCACCACGCGCTGGTCGAACTCGCGATGAATGCCGACCGTGTAGTACACCTTGGCGCGACCTTCCATCAGGCCGGGCAGAATGTCGTCGATGTCACCGATCGGGAAGGCATCGTCGGCGCCGTAATCGCGTCGCGCACCGACGAGCCCTGCGCGACGACCATCCCAGGTCTCCCGTGCAGGGTCGCGGTCGCGCACGAAGAGCAGATACTCGCCCTGGGGCCGTCCCGGCACCAGCACCGCCACCGACTCAGGCTCGGCAAAACCCGTGAGGTAGAAAAAATTGCTGTCCTGCCGATACGCGTACTCGACGTCGTTATTGCGCAGATGCACAGGCGCCGCGGGGATGATGGCGATGGCCTCGCGGCCCATGGCCTTGATGAGTTGCCGACGGCGGCGAGCAAACTCCTCCCGCCCGATCGGCGCGGGTGCCGGCGGCACGACGATGTCCGGCTCAGTGGAGCGAGCGCGGCGCATCGTCCACCTCGGTGTTGACGCCCTGATCGCGGAACCGAGCGAGTTCATCGTGCAGCAACTGCACGCCGACCCGCACGAACTCGACGAGTTCGGCATAGGCCTGCTCGCTCTCCTCGAGCGGTTCGTCGGCATCGACACCGATCTGGGTGAGCGCAGTGAGATCGCGAACGATCTCGGCCACTTCCTCAGGCAACTGTTCGACATCGGGCAACGGGCTCGAGCCGAGGCCATACAGGAAACCCTGACACCACTGACCCAGGGCTGTCGCCCGCTCAGTCACCGGGGTCTCGTCCCCGGGCAGCAACAAGCGGAACTCCAGCTGCCCCCTGGTGAGCACATGCCGCGTCCACTCAAAGAGCGCGAGCATCGTCGACTCGGCCTCGCCCGCAACACCGTCGGCGAAAACCTCGCGCAACCAATCCTGCAGGCTGACCGCGTGGGTCGCGCAGAGCGCCCCGGCCAGCGTGCCATGGGCCTCGGGCAGGTCGGTCAGGGCCCTCGAGGCCGCCAACCGCAGCTCGATTTCGTGGAATTCGGGTTCGCTCATGAAGGAATTATGCCTCACGGGGCGCCAGGTCCATTGATCGGCGCCGACTCCGGCCTATAATTTTCCCCATGAGCGAGAAGCCCACTGTCGACAAGAACGGCCTCGATGGCGAATTGCGTCGCCTCGAGAAACAGGTCGATGCGCTGCTCGCCACGATCGGCGCGCTGCGCGAAGAGAACCGCGCATTGCGGCATCGGCAGGACAACCTCGCCAATGAGCGGGCCAGTCTCATGCAACGTAACGAGCAGGTCCGTACCCGGGTCGAGGCGATGATCGGTCGCTTGAAGACCCTGGAGCACGGTTCGTGAGCGGCACCGACAAGCCCGGCGACAAGGACTCCGCGCGCGTCAACGTGCGCATTCTCGAAAAGGAATACCTCGTTGCTTGCCCGCACGAGGAGCGTTCGGCGCTGCTCGATTCGGCCGAGTTGCTGAATACCCGCATGCGCGAGATCCGCGACAGCGGCAAAGTGGTCGGCCTCGATCGGATCGCGGTGATCGCCGCGCTCAATCTCGCCAACGAGCTCATCAAACTGCAGAACCGCGACCAGCGGAGCGAGGCGGAACTCGGGAATCGGGTTCGCGCCCTGCGCGATCGCATCGAAGGCGAACTCGCCCGCGGCCAACAACTCGAATTGTGAATTCTGGTGTAGAGTGACCGGGCGTCGCCTGCGGTGTTCGATAGTGGATCGGGTTACCTCTCGACCCTAAGTTGGAACGCCCCGGGGCACCAGGACTTGCTGCCAGCACTGTGCATGTCCGCCTCGAGCGGAAAGCCTTACCTGGCGCAGTCCGCCCCACTTGTTGCTCTGTGTCGAGAGCAACGGTTCACACCGGCACAGGCGGGCGACGCCCTTTCTCCCCACGCGGTGCATCCACGGAGTCTCTGGCCTTGAGCGACCGGGCGATCGAGCGCAAACGCCTGCGTGCCGCGCGTGCGGCGCTCCCTCCCGCCGCGCGTCGCGCGGCGGAGCGGGCCATCGCCCGCCACCTCGAACACAGTGGCCTGATCGCACCCGGTTCCCGGATCGCCGGCTATGCCGCCTTGGGCAGCGAGATCGGCTGCGCGCCGGCACTGAGACTGGCCGAACAGCGACACTGCCGCATCTACCTGCCGCGCATCACGCACTTTCGCAAGCGCCATATGCGCTTTGTCGCCGTGACCGGCCGCTGGCAACGCAACCGCTACGGGATCGCCGAGCCGCAGGGCGCGGCCTACGCCCCGCTTCGCAGCCTGCACGTCATCCTCGTACCGCTCGTCGGCGTCGATGCCCGCGGTAATCGGCTCGGCATGGGAGCAGGGTTCTACGACCGCGCTCTTGGCCGACTGCACGTGGGCGCCTGGCGTCGACCGCGACTCGTCGGTATCGCCCATTCCTGCCAGCAAGTGGCGCAACTTCAGGCGCAGCCCCATGACGTACCGCTCGATGCGCTCGTCACCGAGCGCGGCATCGTTTTCTTTCGCGGAGACATTGCATGAATCACTGGCTGATGAAATCCGAGCCCTCGACCTTCAGCATCGATGATCTGGCGGCGGCACCGAAACGCACGACGTGCTGGGACGGCGTACGCAATTACCAGGTGCGGAACATGCTGCGCGACCAATTCGCGGTCGGCGATCTCGCCTTCATGTACCACTCGAGCTGTCCGGAGCCGGGCATCGTCGGCGTGATGAAGGTGGTCAAGACCGGTTATCCCGACAGCACCGCATTCGATCCGAAACACGATCACTACGATGCGGCATCGACACCGCAACAGCCACGCTGGTACATGGTCGATGTGCGTCTGGAACAGCGTTTTTCCCGAGTGATTACGCTCGATGAACTGCGTCGCCATGCGACGAAACAACTGCGTGGTTTGCTCATCCTGCAACGCGGCAATCGTCTCTCCATCACGCCGGTGAGTGACGATCATTGGCGCTTCATCATGTCGCTCGCCACTGCGTGAGTGGTGCGCGCGAGGTCACGCGCGTACACCCCCTTGCTTGTTTTTTGCAATCGCGTGTATATACTCACCCTCGGACTAACCCGTAACTGGAGAAATACCATGGCTAAGGCCAAGAAGAAGGCGAAGGCAAAGGCTAAGAAGAAAGCCGCCAAGAAGAAGTAAGATTCCTTGAGAATCTTCGGCGGGCTCGATGCAAATCAGCCCGCCGTCTTCTAAAAAGAGGATGCCCGCGAAAGCGGGCATCTTCGTTTCTGGCCCT
>Ga0315906_10007188_pt1 | contig 13606 bp, 8 predicted proteins | sample LakEriMetagenome_4_FD_203526 | JGI IMG/M metagenome (GOLD analysis project Ga0315906, IMG submission 203526) | Freshwater fungal communities from buoy surface, Lake Erie, Ohio, United States - Buoy 2 MA122 | ecosystem: Environmental > Aquatic > Freshwater > Lake > Lake biofilm | place: USA: Lake...
GGCGATGGCGTGGTGAGCGGCTCTGACCTCGGCATCCTGCTGGCTGCCTGGGGCACCTGACTCCTGCAGCCAACGCATGAACGTGAAGAACGCACCCCCGCGGGTGCGTTCTTCGTTGGTACGGGCTGAATCGCCGTTCAGCGCTTGGGCAGGCGCTTCATGAGGTCGTCGACGGCCGCATCGAGTTGGGCATCCACGCCGGCGGCTTCGTCCTGCGGCAGCTGCGGCACCACGAGATCGGGCATGGCGCCGTTGTTCTCCATGTCGGTGCCATCGAGCAGGTACCAGCCACGGAACGGCATGCGGCAGGTCGTGCCATCGAGCAGCGTGATGCCACCAGTGGAAATCACGCCGCCGTAGGTCTGCTGGCCCACCAGCGTGCCGCGCTTGATCGCCTTGAACGCATGCGCGGTGATCTCGGCGTTCGAGAAGCTCTTCTCGTTGCAGAGCATGTTGGTGGGCAGAATGCAGCGCTGGATGAAGAGGCGATCCTGCGGGTAGCCCGTGGTGACCTTGCCATCGCCGCCGCGCGGAATCGTGTACGCGTGGGTCGGCGTGGCGAGCGACGCCATGAGCCGGTCCGCGGTCCATCCACCGCCGTTGTTGCGGACATCGACGATGAGTCCGTCGCGGCCGTAGCCGGCGGCATAGAGGCCGCGCTCGAAGTCATCGAGCGACGGCTGGTCCATGCCCTTGATGTGGATGTAGCCGATGCGGCCGCCCGAGCGCTCATGCACGGCCTTCTCCATGCGCCGCCACTCGTTCTCGTACGACTGCGCCGACGCCGAACCCGACATCGCCGGCACGATGAACGAATCGAAGGTCACGATGCGACCGTCGGCGAGCGTGCGCTCAACGGTGAGCGCCGCCTCGCGGCCGGCGAGGCCCGGCAGGTGGCTCTCGAGCGTGCGGGTGAGATCGACGGGCTCGAACTCGACTGCAGTGATGACATCGCCCACGAGGAGCGGCACCTTGGCCTTGGCGGCGGGCATCTCGGGCAGCACGGTCTTGACCACGAAGCCCTTGGCGCCCGGCTCGACCCGAACGCCGAGTCGCCCCTGTGGCGGCAAGGACGATCCGGCGCGTTCACGCGGCGACCGGATGCCCAAGTGGCTCGCGTTGAGCTCGCCGAGGAATCGGTTCGCGACGTGGTCGAACTCCGCACCCGTGCGCGACTGGCACGCGAGCGCGTGGTAGCGCTTGGTGAGGGCATCCCAATCGAGCCCCTTCATGGTCGGGTGATAGAAGCCCTCGCCGATCGCACGAGCTGCTTCGAGGAACTTCTGGCTGTTGAGTTCGCGACGATCCACGCGGATGGTGCCATCGAGGTCGGTCGACTTGACCTCGCCGCCGGCGAGGCCGATCGTCGCGGCCTTGCCGGCCGAGACGGCCACCGCCGCATCGCCCGCGAAGTTGAGCCCGAGCACGTTGCCGGAACCCGTGAGCTTCTTCGTGTCGGTGCCGTCGAGCTTCATCGTCTGCAGGCCGTCGCCCGCGGAGACGAGGATGCGATCGCCAGCAGGCAGCAGCTCGAGGTTGCCCTCGTTGCCGGGCGCGCTCGTGATGCGGCGCACGCGAAGGTACGCATCGTCCAAGTCCCATGCGGGCATGGTGGCCTTCTTGGCGTCGTCCTTCTTCGGCTCGTCCCTCGCAGGCGCCGCGTCCGCAGGCTTGGCGGCCTCCGCGACCACGGGTGCGTCGGCCTTCGGCTCGGGCTTGGCATCGGCCTTCGCTTCGGCCGCGGCATCAGGCTTCGCCTCCGACTTCGCTGCCTCGGTGGGCTTGTCCTTTGCCTTCGCAGCCAGCGGCTTGCGCTTCTTCGCGGCTTCACCGGCATCCTTGAAGTACTGCTCGAGTTCGTGCTTGGGCAGCGACTCGAGCGAGCGGTCGAGGAAGACGTACCACGCGTCGAGCTCCTCGTTCGTGCGCTCGCTGAGGAACGCCAGCACCTTGCCATCGGCGGAGAAACGCGGACGCCCATCGTTGTCGGGGTGGCGCGTGATGTTGACGGCGGGCTTGGAGAGGTCGCTCGGCACGATCCAGAGATCACTGTTGAAGTCCATGTCCGACTGCGCGAAGCAGATCGCGGTCGAGTCAGGGCTCCAGACGTACTCGATGCCTGAGTCCCATCCGGGCTGCACGACCGTGACGGCCTTCGTGGCCAGATCGAGCATGCAGAGATCACCTTGGTTGCGACGGAAGAGCAGCCGCGTGCCATCGGGGCTCGGCACGATCTGGCGATCCTGTGCAGGATCCTGCAGGAGCGCCGTCACCTCGAAAGCGACCGCATCGGGCCAGCGGTTCGGCTCGTCCTTCTTCTCTTCGGGCTTCTTCTCGTCCTTCTTGTCTGCCGGCTTGGCGTCATCTTTGGGGGCGTCGGGCTTGGCAGGTTCCGCCGGCTTCGTTGGTTCGGCGGCGGGGTCCACCGGCTTGGCTGGTTCGGCTGTTGGCTCAGCAGGCTTGGGCTCGGCTGCGGCCGCTGGCTCGGTCGGCTTGGGATCGGCCGGTGCTGCCGCGGGTTCGGCGGACTTCGCACCATCGGCCGAAACGGGTTCGGCCGGCTTGGGCTGCTCGACGGGCTTGGTCGCGGCCTCGAAGCTCTTCTTCACGTCGTCACGCGTCTTGGTGACGGTCGCCTGCCAGAGGTCCTCGGTCCCCGCATGGTCGCTCGTGAAGTAGAGCGTTTGGCTGTCAGCGCTCCAGGCAATGTCCTTCTCGCGACTCGGCCAATCGGTCACGCGGCGCGCAGGGACCTTGCTGTCAGTGCCCTTGACCCACACATCCCCGAACGCGATCACAGCCATCACCTTGCCATCGGGGCTGAGGGCCGCCTCGCTCGCGAGCGAGGCCACCGACTTCTGCTCGAAGAGGTCACCGGCATCCTCGGTCGCGGTCACGGCCACGAGCCGAGGCTGACCGCCGCCCGACAGATCGAGCGTGTAGAGGCGGTCCCAGACGGTGAAGACCGCCTTCGATCCATCGGCCGAGACGGCAAGGTCCTTGATGTCCTCACCCTTGAAGCTCGTGAGCTGCTCCACTGCGCCGGTCGGCGTGCGACGGAAGAGATTGACCGTGTCGTCCTTGCGGTCCGACAGGAAGACAACGGTCGCGGGAGCGGTCCAGAAGGCGTGGCCGTCGTTGCCGGCCCAGTCGGTCAGGCGCGTGTACGCCTTGGCGGGCTCGGCGGCGCGATTGAAGGTCCACACATCGCGCGAATCAGGGCCGCGGTAGTGGCGGCGCGACCACTCGCTGCCACCGCGCTCGAACACGACGATCGAACCATCGGCATAGGGACGGGCATTGGCGCCGAAGGCATCATGCACCCGGCGCGGTTCGCCGCCGGCCAGCGGCACCATGTACGAGCGAGGGCTGCGATAGAGATCGCCCTCGAGGAACGCATCGAAGTACGCCGCGCGGCCCGCGGGCGAATCACCGATACCGGTGAGACGCATCGACGGGACATCGAGCGTGGTGATCTGCCGGAGACCCGAGCCATCCGGCTGCATGAACCAGAGATTCGGCCCGCCCTCGCGATCGCTCGTGAAGACGATGCCGGATCCATCGGGAAGCCAGGCGCTCTCGGCGTCATCGGCAGGATGGCTCGTCAGTCGCGTGGCCGCACCGCCCTGCGCACCCACCTTCCACAGGTCGCCGCGCCACGTGAACGTGATCTGCGATCCATCCGGGCTCAGGGCAGGAAGGCGCGGCAGGTCGACCGTGCCGGATGTCACGAAGGCAGCGAGGGCAGACGACACGGAGAGTGCAGTGAGCATCGTGGAAATGTAGCCACCCGGACGCACAATGCCTGAACAGCCCTGACCTTGCGCGCGTATGGACTGCTGGCGATGGGGGCCGAACGCCCTGACCGAGTCCACTCGATCCGAGTCCGGCCCTTGATCCGCCTCGTTTCTTCGCCTTCTTTCTCCGCCTTCTTTCTCCTCCTGGATCGCGCCGTGATGTCTCCAACACGGCGCACGCCCGCCGCAGCAGTCACCGAGCCCACCGCGCAGCGGCTCGCCTGATGCGGCGGTGTCGTCTGCAGGGTGGTCGCGCACACCCGCATTACGATGCGCGGCCCATGCGACCCGAGAGCCTTTCGTTCCTCACCCGACTGCTTGAAACGCCTACGCCCAGCGGGTTCGAAGGACCCGGCCAGCGGCTTTGGATGGAGTACGTCAAGCCGTTCGCCGACCGCGTCTGGAGCGATGCCCACGGCAACTGCTTCGCGGCGATCGAGCCAGCCGGTGCCTCGCGGACGCTGGCCATCTGCGGTCACTGCGACGAAATCGGCCTGATGGTGAACCATGTCGATGCGCAGGGCTTCGTGTACTGCCGTGCGATCGGCGGGATCGATGCCGGCAGCATCGTGGGCAAGCGCATCTGCTTCCAGAGCAGCGTGCCGGGCGTGACCGAGCCGGTGACGGGTTTGATCGGTGCCACGGCCATCCACCTGCAGGACAAGTCATCCGAGGGCAAGGTGCGCAAGCTGCACGAGCTCTTCATCGACATCGGCGCGAAGGACCAAGCCTCGGCGCTCGCTCGCCTGAACATCGGCGACCCGGGCGTGTTCGCTGATGGTCCCATGGCCATGGGCGACGGCTTGCTCGTGGCTCGCGCACTCGACAACCGCATCGGCATCTTCGCAGCAGCGGAAGCGCTGCGGCTCGTGCACGCCGAGCGAAGCAGGCTCAAGGTCCGCGTGGTCGCGGTCAGCACGGTGCAGGAGGAAGTCGGCCTGCACGGCGCAGCCATGATCGCGCAGAGCCTGGCCCCCGATCTGGCATTCGTGACTGATGTCGGCCATGCGACCGACAGCCCCGGGATCAGCCATGCGCAACATGGGCACTTCAAGCTCGGTGGCGGCCCCAAGCTCGCCGTGGGCCTGCCGGTCCATGCCGCCTGCACGCGCATGCTCGCGGAGTCCGCCGTCGCCCAGGGCATCACCGTGCAGCGCTCGGCCACGGCCGGTCGCAGCGGCACGGATACCGACGCCATCTTCACGCGCAACGGCGGCATTCCCTGCGGGCTGCTGAGCCTCCCGATCCGCTACATGCACACCACGGTCGAGCTCTGCGCGCTGAAGGATCTGGAGCAGATCGGGCAGGTCTTCGCTGGCGCCGCGCTCGCCATGACCGGCAGCGAATCCCTGCAGGCCATCGGCCCTGCCTGAACGGATCGATCGCTAGCATCGCACGCCCATGCTCACCTTCCTGCGCCAGTTCTTCCGGGACGCCAGGAACACCGGCTCGATCATGCCGTCGTCGCCGGCGCTCGCCCGCGCGATGGTGCACGGCATCGCCACGGGGGCGCCGCAGCGATGGCTCGAGGTCGGGCCGGGGACGGGCCCCTTCACGCGCGCCCTGCTGGCTGCCAAGCGCCCCGGCGATCGGCTCGTGATCGTGGAGCTGTCGAAGGAGTTCTGCGTCAGGCTGGATGCCGACATCCTGGCGCCGTGGAAGCGTGCCAATCCTGAACAAGCCGCTGAGGTGGTCTTGATCAACGCCCCCATCGAGGACGCGAAGCTCGAGCCCGGGTTCGACCACGTGGTCTGCGGCTTGCCCTTCAACAACTTCCCGCCGGAACTCGTCGAACGAATCATGGTGCAGCTGCGCGCGCTGATCCGGCCTGCGGGCTCCTTGCGCTACTTCGCCTACGTCGGTGCACGCACGTTGCGCGATGGTCGCGGAGCGCTGCGCGGCGATGCCCCGCTGGCTGCGATCGAGGATCGCGTCTTGGCTGGCTGTGCGCGCACGAGCGACGTGGTCATGGCCAACATCCCCCCGGCCAAGGCCACGACCGTCCTCCTGCCCTCCTGAACCCACCACACCATGGCACGCATCAACGAGCACTTCCTCAAGCTGTCGGCCGGCTACCTGTTCCCTGAGATCGCACGGCGCGTGCAGGGCTTCGCCGCGGCCCATCCAGCGCTCGCGCCACGGATCATCCGCTGCGGCATCGGCGACGTGACCGAGCCGCTTCCGCAGGCTGTGATCCAGGCGCTGCACGCCGCGGTCGATGACCTGGCGACGCACGAGCGCTTCAAGGGCTACGGACCGGCGACCGGCCACGAGTTCGTGCGCACGGCGATCGCCCACGGCGACTTCCGTTCGCGCGGCATCGAGATCGCCGACGACGAGATCTTCCTCAGCGACGGCTCCAAGCCTGATGCGAGCGCTGCACTCGAGATCCTCGGCAGCGGCAATCGGATCGCGGTGCCCGATCCGGTCTATCCCGTCTACGTCGACACGAACGTCATGGCCGGCAACACCGGCCCCGCGCTCGAGGGCGGCCGCTACCAAGGCCTCGCCTACCTCCCTGGCACGCCCGCCAACGGCTTCGTCGCCGAGCCGCCGAGCGAAGCCGTGGACGTGGTCTATCTGTGCTTCCCCAACAACCCGACCGGTGCGGTGGCCACGCGCGCGCAGCTCGAGGCGTGGGTCGCCTATGCGCACCGCCACGGCACGATCCTGCTCTTCGATGCGGCCTACGAGGCCTACGTGCGCGATCCAGCGGTGCCGCGCTCGATCTACGAGATCCCCGGCGCGCGCGAGGTCGCGATGGAGTTCCGGAGCTTCTCGAAGAACGGTGGCTTCACGGGCCTGCGCTGCGGCTACACGGTCTGCCCAAAGTCACTGATGGGCACGACCTCCACCGGCGAGCGCGTGCCGCTGCATCGGCTCTGGTCGCGGCGTTGGGCCACCTGCAGCAACGGCGTCTCGTGGCCGGTGCAGTGCGCGGCCGCAGCGCTCTACACCGACGAGGGGCAGCGCGAAGTGACGTCGCTGACCGACTTCTATCTGGCCAATGCCGCGCTGCTGCGCACGGCGGTCCAAGGGCTCGGGCTGCGGTGCTGGGGCGGCACGAACGCCCCGTACGTCTGGGCTGAGTGCCCAGAGGGACTGCTCTCGTGGCAAGCGTTCGATCTCCTGCTCGAGAAGGCGCAGGTCGTCATCACGCCAGGCGCGGGCTTCGGCTCCTGCGGCGAGGGCTTCTTCAGGATCAGCGCCTTCAACAGCCGCGCGAACATCCACGAGACCTGCGAGCGGCTCGCCGTGCTGGCGGGATGATGCGGCTGGGCCGAGGCCCGACCGTCACGGATCGATGATGTATGGACCGACCTCGTACGGGTGGTCGTCGACGCTGATGCGGATGTTGCCGTCGACGGTGCGCAGGAGCACGCGATTGCGCCCGCCGTTGAGCATGGAGACGACCGAGTCGTGGTCGCTGAACTGCCCGGGCAGGTCCTTCCACTCACCCTTGGCGATGCTCGTCTTCACAGTGCCCCGCACGGTCGCCAGGTCGAACGTGCCGGCCGAGCGCTCGGGAAGACGCAGATCGATGTCGCCGTCCTCGTTGATGACGCGGCAGTCGGCCGAGAACGGGAAGTCCGTGAGGATGCGCACATCGCCGCCGCCGCCATCGATCTCGATGCGGTCGCGACTGCCGTAGACCCACACGTGGCCGCGCGTGGTCTTGATGCGCACGGCGCCCAGGCGCGGAACCTTGAGGTCAACGTCGACGCGCTGGTACCAGGGTTCTGCATGGCCGGTGATGCCCGTGATGCGCATGAGCGTGCGCTCGGCCGAAGGCTGGGTGACCGACAGGTCCTGGCGGATCTGGCCGATCGACGCTTCGGCTTCGTCATTGCGGCCGATCCCATGCACGGCCTTGCGCGTGACCGTGAGTTCGGCGTACTCGGCATCGTCTTCGGTCGCTTCGATCGTCACGTCACCGGCGAAGAGTTCGATCTCGACATCGACGACGGGCCCCACCTTGACCTCGGTGGTCTCGCGCGACGAGGCGCCGCCGGCGAACCCTGCACGCCAGACATCGACCACGTCACGCTGGATGCCCGGCGGCGGATGCGCCGTTTCGCATGCTGCGAGCAGGGCCACGGCCAGCGAAAGGAAAGCGAGCGATCGCATGGCGGCGAGTGTATCGGTGCACCGATCACGCGCGCGTAGGATGGCCTCATGCTCCACATGGTCCTGGCCAGCGCGTGCATGTTGCAGGTCCCTCCACGCCGCGTCGATCCGCCGATGCCGCAGCCGGCACCAAGCGAAGTGCCGATGGGACTGCCGAAGCCGGCGACGGAGCCGCCTGCGAGTTCACCGACCAGTGCGCCAGCGAGCGACTCGACGAGCGATGCAGCGCCCGCACCAGACGCTGCGGCGGCGGCCAGCGCCGGCCCCACGCGCGACTACGTCATTGATGGCGCGAAGCCGATCCTGCGTGCACGGCCCGTCGCGCCGACCGAGCCGCCGGCCAAGCCGGATCGGCTGCGCGTTCGCGTTCCCGGCGACAAGGTCGACCTGCTTGCGGCAGGTGCGCCAAACGGGCGGATCCTGGTCTTCTTCGTGGCCGAAGGCTCGCGCATCGATGGCGATCCCGTCGAAGCTCCGTTCTTCGAAGACCCCCAACCCATCGCCGGGATCGACGTGAAGGACCTCGCCGCAGGCGTGCCGATCGAGCTCGGCGAAGGCACCGCGTGGTACCCCTACTCGATGAGCGAGTTCGACGGCACCTTCCGCGTGCAGGCGGTGCTCGATCGCGACTCGACGGTGCGCGGGCACATGGGCCCGGGCAACCTGATGGGCCGACCCACCACGGTCACGCTGTCGCGCACGGTCGAGGATGACCTCACGCTGGAGCTCGATGCACTCGTCCCGCAGGAGGCGATGCCCGAGGGGCAGATCGGCGAGGACCCCGATCGGCCGCAGCTGGTCTGGGTCAACGTGCCGAGCACGCTGGTCTCCACGCGCGGCGTGCCGGCCGTGCACCGTGCAGGCGTCATTCTGCCGCCGGGCTATCACGACACCGCACATCCACGGCGCATCTGGCCGACGATCTACGTGATCCCGGGCTTCGGTGGCAGGCATCTGGGCGCTGCGTCGCTCATGAAGGTGGTGCACAGCGAGATCGGCGAGGCGGCGCTGCCGCCCGCGGTCTGGGTGGTGCTCGATCCCGATGGCCCGCTCGGCCATCACGGCTTCGTCGACTCAGTGGCCAATGGCCCGCGCGGCACGGCGCTCGCGACCGAGCTGGTGCCGTGGCTCGAAGAGCGATTCCGGCTCGACGCGCGCCCGCAGGGCAGGCTCGTGACCGGTCACTCGAGCGGTGGCTGGAGCAGCCTGTGGTTGGCGCTGACCTACCCGGAGACCTTTGGTGCATGCTTCTCCAGCGCACCGGATCCGATCGACTTCTCGGCGTTCCAGACGGTGGACCTGTACGCCGACCCCAATGCATTCGTGGATGCCGCGGGCGCCGAGTTCCCGAGCTTCCGCGAGCCGATGCGCGATGCGTTCGACCGCGTGTGCATGAACAACCGCGACGAGATCATGATGGAGTGGGTGCTCTCGCCCGCAGGTCTGAGCGGCGAGCAGTGGGATGCATGGTGCGCGATGTGGAGCCCCATCGATTCCATCACCGGTCATCCGCGTCGGCTCGTGGATGCCGCGACTGGCACCATCGATCCGGTGGTGGTCGAGGCGTGGTCCACCTATGACCTCGCCCGACGATTGCGGCGCGATCCGGAATCCATGCTGCCCCTGTGGCGCGAGCGCGTGCACCTGGTGTGCGGGGATCGCGACAACTTCTACCTCGAGCGTGCGGTCGAGCGCGTGCGGGTGACGCTGGCCGAACTTCCGGGAGCGGGCGCGCCCGCTGACGCGGCCATGGTGCCGGGCTACGTGGATCTGCTGCAGCGTGCGGACCACGGGACCGCGAGCGCGCTCTCGAGCCTGCGCTTCTATCCGGAAATGCGACGATGGATCGAATCGCATGGTGCGCCGGTTGCTGCACCGGAGAAGCCATGAAGGAAGTCCAGGACCACTTCTTCCGCCTGGCCAAGGAGCAGGGCTTCCGGGCAAGGAGCGCCTTCAAGCTGATCGAGATCGATGATCGCAAGAAGCTCATCCGCAAGGGTGATCGCGTGCTCGACATGGGTGCAGCCCCTGGCTCGTGGACGCAGGTGGCGGCCGAGCGGGTCGGACCCAAGGGCGCCGTGGTTGCCGTCGACCTGAAGGCAATTGACCCACGTGGGTTGCCGCCGCACGTGACGTTGCTGCAGGCCGACCTGATGGAGCTGGCACCTGAGCACTTTGGGGGCGTGCCCTTTGATGTGGTGATCAGCGACATGGGGCCAGACACGAGCGGCGATCCCTTCGGTGATTCGATCCGCAGCGTGAATCTGTGCAATGCGTTGCTGGATCGCTTCCCACGCTGGCTGCGCAAGGGCGGCCATGCGACCATGAAGGTCTATGAAGGCAGCGAGTACCCCGCGCTGCTCAAGCGCTGCGCCGCACTCTTCGCCGAGAGCAAGGGCTTCAAGCCCAAGTCGAGCCGTGCCGAGAGCGTGGAGATGTTCGTGACCTGCAAGGGCTACAAGGGCCCGGCAGCCGACGACGATTCACGCGCACCCAAGGCCAGGCCCCGCGGCTGGGGCGATGCTCCCGTCACGGGACCGTGATCTGAACGCCCTCGAGACCGGGGATCGAGAGACCCCGGCCCTTGCGCTGCGCTGGCAGTTCACCGATGGCCTTCGATCGCTCCTCGCCGAGCGCGGCCTGAAGCTGGCGCATGGTGCGCCGGTTGAGCTCGTCACGATCGGTCTTGAGTTGCTTGAGCTGACGCTGCGCCGCCTGCGATGCATTCATGCGGGCCTGGAAGTCCTCGATCCCGCCCGCATCTGCGCCGCTGAAGTCAGGCATGGCGGACTTGGGCCGTACCTCGGCGAGTTGGTCGCGGAGCTTGGCATAGGCCGTGCGATACTCGGTGCGCTGTGCGGTGATGGCGTTCGTGACCGCCGTGTCGAGGCCCTCAAGCGCGAGCGCCTTGGCGAACATGGGCTCCATGTCCGTGGGATCCTTGAAGGTCTCGGGGTAGCGGACCACATCGGCCGCGCGCAGGAAGCCCGGGCGCTGGGGCTCCTTGAGGAGCGCTGGAAGCGCATCGAGGACCTGGCGAGCACGGGACGCGGCCTCGCTGCGGGCGTTGCCCATGGCTTCGGCAGCTTCTTGCATGCGCTGGCTGGCTGCATCGTCGATCGTCATGGCGACGCCTTCCTCGCCACCGGCAGCCGGCTTGAAGAGGTCAGCTTCGAGCAGTGCCAGTTCACGACCCTTGGACATCGTCACCTCGAACTGGTTCTTCAGCGCAGCGAGCATCGACTCGTGACCTTGCGTGGACACCTGGTCGCGCAGCGTGGCGGCGGCAGCGGCATCGACGGCGCCGTCGGTGACCGCAGCACGGATCACCGACTCGGGATCGACGAACGGACCGGAGCGGTTGCCGCTCGCCATCCCGAAAGCCATGCTGCTGCCCGCCCCACCCGAGCCGGCGCGGACCAGGCTGCGAGCACGGAACTGCGCCTGCTGGCGCACGCAGGCCTCATCGACCACAGCGGCCAGATCGGCGAAGAAGTCCGCATCGGCGCGCTCCATGGCACCTACTGCGGTGCGGAGGGCTTCGTACTTGGCGGCGATGTCTTCCTTGGACGGAGGCGTCGCGCCGTTGGGACCGAACGACATCTGTGCGCTCGGTGCCGCATCGAGCTGGTCCTTCACGCCCGTGGCGACCTCAAGGTAGTCCGCATGCAGCTGCTTCACGACCGGTGCGACAGACTCGGACGAGCCACAGAGCTCAAGCAGCTCCTGGAGCTCCTGCTTCGTGATGGGCTGGATCGTCGGACGGCCTGCGCCCTGCCACACCATGGGCCCGCCATCCTCACCAGCGATCACGCCCTCGAGGCCATCACCGGCCATCTCGAAGACGACGGCATCACCGCCGACAGCGACCGCACCATCGGCTGCTGCCGCCGGGGCCATCGCCACGCCCACTCGGACCGCAACGCCAACGGGCTCACCGCCATCGCCTGCTGCCGCGCCACCATCGGGCACATCCTGCACGATCTGCACCGGCTCGGGCTCAGGTGACAGACCAAAGGCAGCGCGGACCGCGGTCTTCAACGCCGTGGTGCGGGCTTTCGATTCCTCGGCGCGCTTGCGGAAGACCTCTTGGATGTTGTCGGCGTCATCGCCGAGGAACGCGATCGGCCCCTGCTCATTGAGTGCGCCGAGCACCGATGCCTGCCACGTTGCGAACGCCGCCGCAACAGCCTGATCCTGCTCGGGTGTGAGCGGCGCCTTGGTGGCCATGGCCTCGACCATGCGGACCGCCCCGCCATCGTCGATGCCGTAGGCGCCCATGCCGCTGGCACGGATGAACGCGAGCCAAGCGGAAGCACCGCGGGGTTGCGGGATGCCTTGGAAGGCGTCGCTCAGGATGGTCGCGCCCAGGCGCGTGGCGCGGGTGCGAGCAGTCTGAACCGGCTCGCGGGACTGTTGGTAGGCCCCGGCCATCGCACGGAAGTGGGCTTCGAAACCCTTGGAAAACTCAGAGGGATCAACCTCACCACCCTGCTCCTGCGCCTGCTCCATCTGCTGCTGCATCGCCTCGGCCGAGGGGCGCGGATGATCCGCCATCGCCTTGGCGCGGAGTTCGATCAGCCGCTCGGGTTGCTCGAGGGCGGCCGTGCGGATCGCACGGACCGCATCGACGTACTCGGCCTCGCGCGCGCCGATGCGATCGTCGATCTGCTTGAGCTGCGAGGGATCGAGATCCTTGGTCGAACGCTCCGCGATCGACCACAAATCGGCCTGGCTGCCGGCCCGCATCATGAATCCATCGGATGTGGACTGCTCGATGCGACGCAGCTCAAGGGCACGCCGCACGCGATCGAGCTTCGTGCCATCGGCACCCAGCGCCACCAATGAATCGACCAGCGCATTCTCGAGCGTGTCCCACTGGGCAAGGAGGCTGCGATAGGCGCGAACCTGATTGCGAACCGCATCAGCGGGCCGTTCATCGTTGCCCATGCCGAACGCCATGCCGCCTTCAGGCTGGTCCTTGAGGTAGCGCTCAATGGAACCGGAGCGAAGTTCGCTGGTGGCCCGCTGGTAGCGGTCGTACTCGGCCATGGCCGCAGCGCGCTGGGCATCGGGCACGCCGACCCGGGGCAGCAGCGCCTCGAACTCGGTCGACGTGAGTGCGGTGGGAAACTGGGACTGCGCCGAAGCCGGCGCCACGGCCGGCACGAAGAGCAGCGCGAGCACCACAGCCCACGCCATACGGGACAGGTTCTGGATCATGATGGCCTCCTGGATCGCTGGACCCGCGCAGGCTAATGGACGGACGTTCGAACGGCCTCGATAGCCGATTCATTTCGGTTCAAGTTTCAGCGACCACCGACCGCAATCCTGGCCCCGGACGCGATCTCGCGATCATGCGCTCGTCCTTGCGCTCCCTCGGGTTCCGGCTTCGCGGACGCGAGATGGACGTTCTGCAATCTTGACCCCCGAAAGTGACTTCGGAGTGATGTCAACGAGAAGTTTTTTGCGCGACAGGGTTCGCGGCGGGATCGTGCGCTCGTCCTCCCGCGACCTCGGGTTCCGGCTTCGCGGACGCGCGCGCTGCACCCGGCTCCGCGCGCGCTCCTCCTGCGTCGCTCGGCGGGGCTAGCACCCGCCTCCGATGGTCGCACAGCGTGCCGCCTTCGCGACTCCGCAGGCCGCGCAGCTCGGAACCGCTCGGTCGCTCCGGACGAGCG
>Ga0315906_10007192_pt1 | contig 13600 bp, 9 predicted proteins | sample LakEriMetagenome_4_FD_203526 | JGI IMG/M metagenome (GOLD analysis project Ga0315906, IMG submission 203526) | Freshwater fungal communities from buoy surface, Lake Erie, Ohio, United States - Buoy 2 MA122 | ecosystem: Environmental > Aquatic > Freshwater > Lake > Lake biofilm | place: USA: Lake...
CTCCACCAATATGGATGTATTCTCCGGGAAATAACTCAACGACTTCACTAAGAACATCTTGAAGAAATAAAATACTCTTCTCATTCGAACAAAAAATATCATCAAAAACGCCCCATAATCCTTCAATACCTTGTGTTTTACCCGAGCAAGAAAGTTCAGGATATGCTGCCAGTGCTGCTCTTGCGTGACCAGGCATTTCAATTTCAGGGACAATGGTGATGTATCTATCTGCCGCATATTGAACAACATCTTTAATCTGTTCTTGCGTATAAAATCCTCCATAGCGTTTACGTTCAAATGTTCTCGGATGTGTTGAAAAATGATTCTCAACTGTGCTATCACGCCAAGCGCCAATTTCAGTCAGTTTCGGATATTTCTTGATTTCAATTCTCCAACCTTGGTCGTCCGTTAAGTGCCAGTGAAAGGTATTGAATTTATAGAGCGCCATTAAATCGATAAAACGCTTCACTTCTTCAACAGTGAAAAAATGACGTGCAACATCCAAATGCAATCCGCGCCATTGGAAGTTGGGATAATCCTTTACAAAACATTTATTTATTTGCAATTCTTGTTCTTTTCCCTGAATCAACTGCATCAATGAATGAATTGCATAATAACAAGAACGTTTCGATGAATAAGAAATTATAATGTTATCTCCGACATTGATGGAATAAGAGTCTTCTTTAACATTCTTGAGTTTTCGAAAAACGATTAGTGATTGTTCTTTTGAAAGCGTGAAATTTAAATTATGATAGGTCTTTCCAAGTTCTTTGAGTTGATTGAAATTGTTCACACTCAAATTTGTTGTATCCAAAGTTATCGTCCTTGAAATGCTAATGAATTCATTTGTAGTTTGATATGTAACAGGTGTTGGAAGAATTGGGCATCCTTTTTCTTGTCCAAAAGAATGGAAGATTAACAATGTCAGAACAACCAGAAAAATCGATTTTTTCATCTTTAAACTGCTTACAATGATACTTATAAAATGGGAATAAATTCAAATTAAATGTTCTATTACCTTACTTCGTTTCGTTATCTTTGCCAAAACAATTTGAATGAAAGTTTACAACAACATCCTCGAAACCATTGGCAATACCCCATTAGTTAGAATCAATAAGTTAGCGGTTGATGTTCCTGCCCAAGTTTTTGCAAAAGTAGAAACTACTAATCCAGGAAACTCTGTTAAAGATCGAATGGCGGTTAAAATGGTTGAAGATGCTGAAAAAGCAGGTTTGTTGAAACCAGGTGGAACGGTAATCGAAGGGACTTCTGGAAATACAGGAATGGGACTGGCGTTGGCTTGTATCATCAAAGGATATAAGTTAATTTGTGTCTTAAACGACAAGCAATCCAAGGAAAAAATGGATATACTTCGTGCCGTTGGTGCTGAGGTTGTTGTTTGTCCGACTGCTGTAGAGCCAACTGACCCACGATCTTATTATTCCGTTTCACGTAGATTGGCGACTGAAATTCCAAATTCGTGGTATGTGAATCAATACGATAACCTTTCGAATCGACAAGCTCACTATGAGCAAACAGGGCCAGAGATTTGGGAGCAAACGGAAGGGAAAGTCACGCATTTTGTGGTTGGAGTTGGAACAGGAGGAACTATTTCCGGAGTTGGTAAATATTTAAAAGAGAAAAACTCAAACATTAAAATTTGGGGAATTGATACCTATGGTTCGGTTTTCAAAAAATATAAAGAAACTGGAATTTTTGATGAAAATGAGATTTATCCGTACATCACGGAAGGAATTGGAGAGGATATTTTGCCTGCGAATGTAGACTTTGATGTGATTGATTTATTTGAAAAAGTAACGGATAAGGATGCAGCAGTTTACACGAGAAGATTGGCAAGAGAAGAAGGAGTTTTTGTCGGAAACTCTGCAGGAGCTGCCATCAAAGGTGTTATTCAATTGAAAGATCAATTGACACCTGACGATGTTGTTGTTGTTCTTTTTCACGATCACGGAAGTCGTTACGTAGGGAAAATTTTCAATGATGAATGGATGAAGGAACGTGGTTTCTTGGAAGAAAATATCATTACAGCTGGAGACTTAATTGCAAAACATGCCGATAAGCCACTGGTTTCACTTTACGCCGAAGAATTGGTTTCTCACGCAATTGCGAAAATGCGCAATTTCGGAATATCACAGATTCCTGTTATGAAAGATGGCAAATTCGTTGGTTCGATCGACGATAGTCACGTATATCAGTTATTGGTTGATGAGCCTCAATTGCGTGATGCTCCAATTTCCTCGATTATGAATCCGGCATTCCCAGTTGTGAAAACGACTACCTCGATTGAGGACGTTTGTAAATTAATAAATAAACAAACACCAGCGGTTTTAGTCGAATTGGCAAATGGTAAATTTCATATCGTTTCGAGATATGACGTAATTTCAGCAATGTCTTAATGGAAAAGCGCATCTTCGTCGACCATATGGGACGAAGTGTTGAGGTCCCTATTTCTCCAAAACGAATTGTTTCTTTTGTTCCTTCGCAAACTGAATTGTTGCATTATTTCGGTTTGGAAAACGAGGTCGTTGGAATAACCAAATTCTGCATTCACCCTGATTCTTGGTTTAAATCTAAGTATCGAATCGGAGGAACAAAGCAATTGAAAATCGATCAAATCATTTCTTTGAAACCTGATTTAATCATTGGTAACAAGGAGGAAAACACCAAAGAAGATATTGAGAAATTGGAACAAAACGGATTGTCTGTTTGGATGAGTGACATCGATACATTTGATCAAGCATTAGAAATGATTGAACAAGTGGGACTGATTTGTGGAAAAGAATTTGAAGCAATAAAATTGTCTGCCGAAATAACTCAAAGATTTAAAGAAATCTCATCAATAGGGAAGGGTAGAAGCGTTTTGTATTTTATTTGGGATGAACCTTCTTTTGTTGTTGGAAAGAATACATTCATCGATTCAATGATTGAAAAAATCGGATTTGTCAATGCGTGTGATTTAAATCGGTATCCTAACTTAAGTGATTTACCAAAGCCAAATCCAGATCTAATATTCCTGAGTTCAGAACCTTTTCCGTTCACCGATCAGTACATTGAAAAGTATCAAAAGTTTTTTCCCAACTCTAAAATAATGCTTGTTGATGGCGAAATGTTTTCGTGGTATGGTTCCCGAATGTTGGAGGCAGTGGGGTATTTTGAAAATGTCTTTAATCGCTGAAAAAACAGAATGTTTGACGATTTAATTCCCTGAAAATACATCATATTTGGTGACTGTAATCACTATAAATATATAATAATTGGTGATTATAATCTCTAAAAATATACTATAAATTTGGATTGTATTCCCTAAAAAAGTATTATATTTGGTGAATTAAATCCCTAAAAATATATAATAATTGGTGATTATGATAGGAAGAATTTTAAATAATACCATAGAAAATCGACTAAATAAAGGAAAAGCGATTATTTTGCTTGGACCACGACAAGTCGGTAAGACAACCTTGGTAAATGACTTTTTGAGCAAGAGAGATTTTCTCTTTCTTAATGGTGATGATGCTGATGTTCGTGAACTATTAGAGAATGCGGGAACTACCAAATTAAAAGCAATTTTAGGAGGTCATAAATTTGTTTTTATCGATGAAGCTCAACGAATTAAAGGAATTGGAATCATTGCAAAGCTTATTATTGATCAGTTTAAGGATGTTCAACTTTTTATTAGTGGATCATCAGCTTTGGAAATCAATGATCGTATGCAGGAACCATTGACCGGACGAAAATTTGAATATTTGATGTTTCCAATTAGTTGGGAGGAATTTCAAGTAAATGTTGGATATCTAGAATCTGATTCCCAATTGGAAGAGCGATTGGTTTATGGGATGTATCCGGATGTGATTAATGAAAGACATGATGCGCGTGAAATCCTTAAACAATTGACATCAAGTTATTTATACAAAGATATCTTGTCTATTTCAGGAATCAAAAAGCCTGATTTACTTGTGAAATTGCTCAAAGCACTTGCGCTTCAATTGGGAAGTGAGGTATCTTATAATGAACTTTCAAAATTGCTTGAAGTCGATAAGTTGACTATTGCTAAATACATTGATTTATTGGAGAAATTATTCATAGTGTTTAAATTGAATAGTTTTAGTCGAAATCAACGAAACGAAATCAAACACAACCGAAAGATTTATTTTTATGATAATGGAGTTCGGAATATGATTATTAATAATTTGAATCCACTGGAATTAAGAGCAGATAAAGGTGCGCTTTGGGAAAATTTCTTGATTTCTGAGCGAATTAAATTGCAAAATTACCATCTGCAATACACCAATAATTATTTTTGGCGAACGGTTCAAAAACAAGAAATTGATTTTATCGAAGAGCGAAATGGACAAATTGATGCGTTTGAATTTAAATGGAAAAAGAGGCCAAAAGATAAAATACCGGGCGTTTTCTTAAGAGAATACGATGCGGCCGGAACAATCATAGATAGAGATAATTTTCGTGATTTTGTATTGCCTAATGAACAATAGAAAATTTAGTGTTCTTTCCTGAAATTCGTTGATAACTACTCTGAAAATCACTTGAATTAAATACGTTTGTTGACTATTTTTGATACTTCGTTCAGAATGAATTAAATGAAAGTTTGTATTGCGGAAAAGCCAAGTGTGGCAAGGGATTTAGCAGAGATTTTGGGTGCGCGAACTCGCAGAGATGGATACATTGAAGGAAATGGGTATTGCGTAACGTGGGTTTATGGTCATTTGTGCTCACTGAAAGATCCTGAGGATTATAATCCCAATTGGAAATACTGGAAATTGGAGGATTTACCAATTATTCCTTCCCAGTTTGGCATTAAACTTCGGGAAGACGAAGGCGCTCAAAAGCAATTTAAAATCATTGAACGATTAATATCTGAAGCCGAAGAGGTAATCAATTGCGGTGATGCCGGACAAGAAGGAGAGTTGATTCAACGTTGGGTTTTGTTGAAAGCGAAATGTAAAGTCCCGGTAAAACGCCTGTGGATTTCATCCTTAACCGAAGAAGCTATTCGAGAAGGATTTAATAAACTAAAGGACGCTAAAGAGTTCGACAATCTTTTTGCTGCGGGAAATTCCAGAGCCGTTGGTGATTGGGTTCTAGGGATTAATGGAACGCGACTTTACACTCGGAAATACGGAAAGGAGAAGATGACGCTTTCTGTTGGTCGAGTGCAGACCCCAACTTTGGCAATGATTGTGCAGCGACAAAAAGAAATCAATGCATTCAATAGTGAGGAATATTGGGAGCTGAAAACCATTTATCGCGAAACTGAATTTCTTTGTCAGATTGATCGTTTGAAATCACAAGAAAAAGCCGACAAAGGTTTAGCATATTTGAAAGACAAACCTTTTGAAGTTACATCTTTTGAGCAAAAGGAAGGGAAGGAAGGCAATCCGAGATTGTATGATTTGACATCACTTCAAGTGGATGGAAATAAACGATATGGATACAGTGCCGAGGAAACATTGAATCTAATTCAAAGTTTATACGAAAAGAAATTGGTGACTTACCCAAGAGTTGATACAACTTATCTTTCTGAGGATTTGCATCCGAAAATCCCAGGAATAATGAATGGTTTAAGGCATTACAAACGTTTTACGGCAGATTTGCTTTCGAAACTCATTCCGAAGTTGAAATCCGTTTTTGACGATAAGAAAATAACAGATCACCATGCCATCATACCAACAGGAATTGCTCCAAGTGGCATTTCACCTGATGAACAACGTATTTATGATTTAATAGCTCGGAGATTTATTGCGGTTTTCTATCCTGAATGTAAGGTTTCAAATACAACAGTTCTTGGAAAAGTCGATCAATTGGTTTTCAAAGCTACCGGAAAACAAATCATTGAAAAGGGATGGCGTGTAGTCTATGAAGACTTAAAAATAAAAGAAGAAGCAAAGAGTATAGCTGATTCTAAAGGAAAAGAAGAGGAAGAAAAGATTTTACCAATTTTCCGAGAAGGAGAATCTGGTCCGCACGAACCATATGTTCACAAAGGAAAAACTTCCCCGCCAAAACCTTATACTGAAGCCACTTTGCTTCGGGCAATGGAAACAGCTGGAAAGATGGTAGAAAACGAAGAAATGCGTGAGTTGATGAAAGATAACGGGATTGGTCGTCCTTCAACTCGAGCCAGTATTATCGAAACGCTTTTCAAGCGGAAATATATTGAAAAGAAAAAGAAGAATATTTTCGCAACTGAAACTGGGATGTCTCTTATTGATACAATTAAAAATGATTTACTGAAAAGTCCAGAATTAACAGGGATTTGGGAACAAAAACTACGTAAAATAGAACGAGGTAAATACGAACCTCAAGCTTTTAAAGAGGAATTATTCAAAATGGTAAGAGAAATTACGGATGAGGTGATTTTTGGATAAATTGTTTTATTTTGAAATTTTCAAGATATTTTTGGGAGTCTTTTTATATAGTTATTGATTGTCTATTTTTAGTGTTTTTTTTGTGAAATAGTAATTGTCAGATTATTTCGTAGATCATAATATAGTCATTCATATAATATCCATTTCCAATATTGAAATCTTGCTCATCGATGATTTCAAAACCAAATCTTTTGTAAAAATCAACAGCCTTATTATTTCGGTTAACCTGTAAAGACATTGAATTCATTTGATTCTCTATGGCGAAATTCATGGCTCTCTGAATCAGTTCAAATCCAATTCCTTTTCCTTGATATTCAGGTAAAACATAGATCTTGTGAATTTTAATATTCCCTTCTTCAGGGTAATTTATTTCCACATCTAAAAATCCGACATCAATTCCATACGATGAAATACAGAAATACGTATGATTTTTAAATAAATTCGATTCCAAGGTTTCAATGGAATACATCCAATTAAGCATGTACTCCATTTGTTCTTTGCTAATAATATGTCCGTATGTTTTAGGCCAAATTTGATAAGCCAAATTTTGAACGATCTCAAGTTCTTCTTTCTTGAGAATTCGAATTTTCATTATTGTTTGATGAATTTATCTTGTTGAACCTTACCGTCAATCAAGATTCGAATGAAATATTGCCCGGGTGTTAGGTCGGAAACGTAAACTTTGCCATTGATTATAGGCTTTACAACGTAGCTACCGGTAATATCAAAAATGTCAACTGTTTTTGGTAGTTCCTCAACAATTGTAAAATGTAATTCATTCATTACAGGATTCGGATATACACTCCACATTAACTCTTGCGGAGGGTTTTCCATTCCTACCATCTCGAGTGCCATTTTCACTGCGGCATAAGCATTTATTTTTCCCGCTCCCCATTTTGGACTACCTCCAGCAGGAATAACTCCTGTGTAATTATCTTGACGCGCAGTTTGCATAATGATCTCTTTTACTTGTCTCGCTGATAAATATGGATTTGCATCAAGAATTAAAGCTGAAACACCCGCTACCATTGGGGATGCCATTGATGTGCCGGACAATTTTGCAAAGTGATAGGTTCGTCCATTGAAATCTATTGAGGAAGTAGAAGTAAAAACTGCATCTGTGAATGATGACATAGAAGAAACAACATTTACTCCAGGAGCAGAAATGTCTGGCTTCATAACTCCATCATAACGCGGGCCATTGCTTGAAAAAGATGCACCACCACCACCGGTTAAACTACCACCTGCAGTAGTATATTGCGCGGTATATGCTGCAACACTAATTACATCATCCGAACAAGATGGTTCACTTATTCCATTTTGATTATCACCTGCAACTGTTCCAACGCCACTAGCAGAGAAATTCATTCCCCAATTTCCAACGTCGTTAGTTAATTCTGTGACATTCCAATAATGAACTGTGCCTGATTCTGCTGTTGATTTTAATAAAACACGAAGTGCTGAATTCAAATTCTTTACCCGAATTCTCATTTGTGGTTTAAAATTCAAAGGATGAGAGCTATCAGCCGAAATGTTGTACCAAATCGTGTCAGCATTTGCTAATAAAAATGTATCAATGTATGTATTTGTCGATAATGTTGAGTAATACGGACTTTCTGCTAGAACGCTTCCGGTATTATTTGTAATTATAATTCCATTCGAAAAACGCTTTCCAACTTCTCCCCAAGCATGAATACTTTGACCCCACATATTTGAATTTGCACTGTATGAATAAAAATCAATTTTCGATTTCAAGACATCATTATTAAATGTTTTTTTGAGGTGAAAATTCACATTTCCATTATTTCCACCTGAATTTGAAAATACAACTCCTAAATCAGTATACGCTGAAATTGCCTGACTCAGAAGTGAAGTTCCATCGAGCGTTCCAAAATGGTAAAGCCCCCAACTCATATTGATTACAAGTCGCTTACCATCTGCATTTGCTTTTTGATACATCCATTCCCATGCATCCAGAACAGCATTTTCATCAACTAAAAAAGTCACGAATAAAAACTTCGAATCAAAAGCTACACCGCGATAAATTGTGCCTGCAACGCTTCCTCCAGCAATTCCCGCTACATGTGTGCCATGTGTTGCATAAGAATAAATATTGGCTGTATCCGATCCGGCTGCAAATAAATCGGCAGGGTTTGAATATTCCGTTCCATAATCAAATCCATTCGGTGACGGTCCACTTCTTTTGTATTGATCCCAAGCAGCTAAAATTCGCGTTTGCTGAAGAGCAGTATCATAAAACATCGGAGAAGTATAATCAAATCCCCAATCGGTGATTCCGATATAGACATCTTTTCCTGTATAGCCTTCAGGTAATCCAATTCCCTGTTGAACGCTGTCTGCGCGCACATCAATTACGGCCTTATCCAATTGATTTCGAATCTTTCCGGCAATCTCTAAATAGTCAAATTCATCTGCTGTTTCGATTGATGCCAAATCTGAAAATGGAACTTTTATAGGAGCAACTTTTCCAATTTGTTTTCCAGCTAGCCATTTTTTTTCACGCAAACACGTTTGATCAAAATGCTCATTCGTTTTACCAAGTAAACTTAAATAATACGTATTGTTTATTTTTTGAATCGGCAGTTTACTTGTAATAGCATCGGTCGGTTGCCAATTGTTTTGTGAAAGAGTTTTTATCAGAAGTCGAATTTCATTTCTGTCCTTAGAAGATAGTTTTTGCTGTCCAAAAGTGAAAATGGAAATTAATAAAAAAAGAAAAATCAGAATTTTCGACACCATGTTCAAGAGTTCCTCAAAAATAAGGATTTTACCTCTTTTATTGATGTGAATAGCTTGATTTTATTCTGTTTTTATTCACTTCGACTTGTGAATAATTACATCATCTAACATCAAAAAGACTTTCTTTTGAATGTCTTACTTTCTTTAGAAATTGATTTAAATCTTCTTCTGATCGATATCCCATCGGACAAACCAAAACAACCTGAAGGCCTCGTTTTTCCAGATCAAGAATTTCGTTGTATGCTTCTTTTTCAAACCCTTCCATGGGTGTAGTATCAATACGCAAACTGGCGCAAGTATGAAGAAGTTGACCAAGCGCTATATATGCTTGTTTAGCGTTCCATTCGGCTACATAATCATCTTTCAGGTGAAGAATTTGTTTTTTTACGTAATTGCCAAATCCAGAAATACTCTCGATTGAAACAGATCGAATTTGTGCCATGTTTTGAATGTGCTTATCCATATATTCCTCTGAAATTTTTGTCAATGAACAAATAACGAGAAGGTGGGAAGCATCGGTAATTTGAGATTGATTGAATGATTTTTCTCTCAATTGCTGCCTTAAACTTGGATTTTCAATAAATAGAAATTTCAGTGGCTGTAAACCGTAAGAAGAAGGAACTAAGCGCAATGACTCTTTGATCGTTTCTAGATCTTCATCTGATATTTTCTTTGTAGAATCAAATTTCTTTGTTGCGTAACGCCAATTAAGGTCTTCGATAATTTTGTTCATTTCTTTTTATTAAAAGCTCATCGGAACTTCGATTGCTAAAATTTTACCTTTGGCTGTTGCTGAAATTTTAATTTCGTTTTCACCCCAAACTCCAATTGCATCTCGTTGATTCAGGTCATTTTCTAAAACATCAAATGTTCCTTCAATGTTCATGAAATAAACACCATTAGTTGGATTATTTAGTTTATAAGCTAGTGTTTCCGCCTCTGAAATTTCGGCAAGATGAATCCAGGCATCTTGATGAATCCACGTTCCATCATCAGATGAATTTGGTGAAACGAGTTGTAAAAATTGGTTTTGGCAGTCATTCCAGTCGTAGGTAATTTGATCATAACGCGGTTCTACATTTTGTTTATTCGAGAAAATCCAGATTTGAAATAAATTTATTTCCTCCGTTGGACTTGCATTGAATTCACTGTGGTAAATTCCGGTTCCTGCAGACATCACTTGAACTTCTCCCGCATGAATTACCTCTGAAAATCCCATACTGTCTTCATGTCGAAGCGAACCTTTTAAAGGAATAGTAATGATTTCCATGTTATCGTGCGGATGTTTTCCAAAACCCATTCCTGGGGCTACAATGTCATCGTTCAAAACCCTCAACGCACCAAAATGAATGCGTTCAGGGTTGTACCAACTTGCAAAGCTAAAGGAATGTTTGGCGTTCAGCCAACCGTGATTAGCGTGACCCCTAGAATCCGATTTATGTATGATGTATGGCATAATATGACTGCGAAATTAGTGAAGAAATGAAAATTATCGTTGTGAGAATTATTAATTAAATACAACTCCGAAACAAACTTCGATTATAAAAAGTTCGGATTGCCTGAACATTACTTAGCGTTTTACCTTATAAAATTGTTATTTATACTTTTCCATGTTGGTGACCAATTAAGCAATTAACGGTTTTGTAATCCAGAATTCCAATTTTTCAATTCGAAAGGTAATCTCAGAGGACTAATAATACGCAACCCTGCTAGGCGTTTTGATTGAAATCGGCTTATTTGATTTTACTTCCGATACGGTTTTGTTTATGATCTTCACTTGCATATTTGTTCGATGGCTTCATCCAAATTACATTAGATCTTTAATCTGATTCGCGGGGGTTTTTCGGTAAGTATATTGTTGTTTAAACGATAAAAAAAGATAGTTAAACAATATATATTCAATTGATTAACCAATTTTTAGTGAATATAGAGTTATTCTACTTTTAAAAAAAAGAGGTTATCAACTGATATCCTCTTCTCGATTTTAGTTAGTTTGAATCTTATATATTAATGATTTTGTCTTTCGCATGCTTGACCTTGAAGTTGAAGTCAAATTTCTTGGTTTCTTTTCCTTTCAAGTTTAACGACCATTCAATAAGTCCTGAAACATCATCCAATTTTCCACGTGATAATTCTATTGCTTCGATTGTAATATCTGCATTTTGTGTAATCGGAAGTTGATCTTGTATCACCAATTCAATTGCCGTTGATTTTAAGTTAAGAACTTCTATTTGGTGTGCGAAAGTTCTTTCTTTCTTATCACCAATGATTTTCTCTTTACTATCCTTTTTCAAAAGCGTTCGCTTTACCACGATGTTCGGATCTTTTCCAAGAGAAAGATTCAGTGTATCGTCCATTTTTGTTGGATCAATGTACGTTTCTCCTATATAGGAACCATCGAAATAGATATTTGCTTTTGCGGGAACGAGTTGTAACTCATCCAATTTCGTCATTTGTGCTACCAAATATACTCCAGGATCCATTTTCTGAACACTGTAATATTTGAATTTAGTATCCAATTCAGCTTGTTTAATGAGGACCATGTGCTGTTCATTATTTGACTTAATGTTGTAGGGTAAATCAATTTTAAATTCAGCGGCAATCAAGTGATGAACAACTGTTGTGAATTGATCCGCGGTCATTGCATCACTATCAAGTGCGATATTGTTTAAGGCAAATCCTTGATTAAAAGCAGCTTGAGGAATCGCGGTCGTTTCTGTAAGGTATTCCATTTTTGACTTTTTCTCTGTAACCTGACGATAAGCCGTGTAATCAATGTACCATGGATTTAATTCAGGCTTTGTTTTATTTGCTCGTGGGTTATTTGTAGAAATGTTCAATTTTACTTCATTCCAATCCAAACCGGTATTTTGGTAAACTTGTGCTTTGTAAGTCAAATTTAATTTTCCCGTAGTTGCTTCACTTCGCAAATCATAATATGGCGTCCATCCTGCGTTGCTTACAACATAAGATAGATTTAATTTTCCGGTGACCAATTCTTTGCTCGAAACGGTTATGGTTACTCTTGGGATTGGCTTTGTATTCTCTTGTGGGTTGTAATTTCCATTGTTTTCGTAATTCCGATAGGCTTGTAAACGTTCATCCATTCCGCGTTTTTTCTCAACTCGTTCTTGTTTCTTCTTATTTAATACGAGTAATTTTTTATTCAATTCCACCATTTTCATCGAGTAATAATCCACCGCTTGTTTCAACAGATTCAAAGAGTCATTTACTTTTCCTTGGCCGCGTATAACGCCGTTATTAGATAGTATATTTTTGGTAGCGTTCAATACATCTATTTCATCTTGAATCTCTTGTATGTCAAAACCAATTATTTTCAAGGAATCTTCCAATAGTTTAATATCCTTCTTAATTTTTAATGGAATTCCATCAACGGAGACTGCAGTTGGCTGTGGATAGAAGGTCGAATACTTGCTATCCAGAATGACAACATTTCCTGTTGCTTTTACCTGAATACTTCGAGGATCAATGTACGGACTGATGCCTTCAATAATGATTTCCGTGACTCCAACTTTTACGTTGAAGTTTGCCTTGTGGTGCAATTGCGCACCTTGCGAGTAGACTGTAACTTCTGTTAAAGTTGACTTTACAATTTCCTTTTCCGTGGCTCCGGCCTGAAAAATCATTCCACCCAAAACCCATGCTGCTAATATCCGTTTCATAATTGATTATTTTGTGGTGCTTACATCTTCAATTTAAAAACGTTCATTTCAGTTTTGAAATTGATACCTTTGTTTAAATGAAATTCAAGGATTATAACATTGCGAAGTCGATTAAGGAACAACTCGATGAGTTGGGATTTAAGCGTCCGACGGATATACAGTTTCGGGCTATAAAACCCATACTAGATGGTGAGGACGTGATGGCGGTTGCTCCGACAGGAACGGGAAAAACGGCAGCGTTTGTGATTCCAATGCTTCATCAGTTGATCGTGAAAAAACGTGGTGCTTACGATGGCATTCGAGCCTTGGTTTTAGTTCCGACGAGGGAATTGGCAAAGCAAATTTCGAAAGTTGTAAATGAAATAGGGGGGAAGACCAATTTGAGTGCCTTGGGTTTATATGGTGGAGTTGAGCAGGAGTCTCAAATAAAAACGTTAAAAAAGGGAATTGACATTCTTGTGGCGACACCCGGAAGAATGTTTGATTTGATTTCGCAAGGATATGTAGACATCTCTAGATTGGAAATTTTGGTTTTAGATGAAGCCGATTTGATGCTTGATCTCGGATTCAATAAAGATATCAAAGATGTCTTGAAAAAAGTTCCGAAGAATCGTCAGACCTTATTTTTTACGGCTACAATTGACAAGAAAATCAAATCCTTGGCTTACGATACAGTAAAAAATGCCATTCGAATTCAGATTTCACCTAAAAATCCGGTTTCAAAAAATGTGGCACATGCCGTAGCGTTTATCG
>Ga0315906_10007194_pt1 | contig 13598 bp, 13 predicted proteins | sample LakEriMetagenome_4_FD_203526 | JGI IMG/M metagenome (GOLD analysis project Ga0315906, IMG submission 203526) | Freshwater fungal communities from buoy surface, Lake Erie, Ohio, United States - Buoy 2 MA122 | ecosystem: Environmental > Aquatic > Freshwater > Lake > Lake biofilm | place: USA...
GTGATCGCGGCGGAGCTCGTCGCGCCGTGGCTCGTCGCCTCGACCGGCGGCGACGGCGCGCGCGCCTCGGGCGGCATGGGCCTGCGCCTTGCGCGACCGGCCGAGTCGCCCGTCATCGAGACCTTCCCGATCGCCGGCGCGGCCGCGCTCAACGGTCACTCGGGAAACGGCCACTCGGGAAACGGCGTCGCGTCGACCTCGTCGTCCTCGTCGCACTCGAACGGCACCGCGCACGCGAACGGCGACGGGCTGCCGACCCTCGTCTGCAACGGCTCGCTGACGCTCGAGGAGATCGAGCGCCGCTCGATCGTCGCCACCCTCGAGCACAACCGCGGCCACCGGCAGAAGAGCGCCCGCGCGCTCGGAATCGGCGTCCGCACGCTCGGCCTCAAGCTCAAGAAGTGGAAGGAAGAGGCGCTCGTCCCCGAGGAGCTCTGAGCCATGATCGACGGCCTGCTCAACACCTCGACGCTTCCCGCCCTCGAGCGCTCGCTCCAGTTCATGTCGGCGCGCCAGCGCCTGCTCGCCGGGAACCTCGCGAACGCCGAGACGCCGGGATTCCGCCCGGTCGACGTCGATCCGCGCGCCTTCCAGGCGGCGCTGCGCGACTCGCTCGAGCAGGGCCGCATCGACTCGCGCGGCTCGCTCGTCTTCGACGACTCGGCGCCGGTCGCCTTCGGCCCGGGGGGGACCGAGCTGCGGCCGCAGGTGCTCGCCGAGAACGTCCTCTTCCACGACGGCAACGACCGCAGCATGGAACGGCTCATGCAGAAGGTCACCGAGAACGTGTACGCCTTCCGCATGGCCGCGCAGATGCTGCGCGGGCAGTTCGACACCCTCAACACCGCCATCCGCGAGCGCCCCTGACCGGGTGTCCGTGAACGGGCCGGAGCCAGACCATGTTCGGATCCCTCGATATCTCCACCTCGGGCCTCGTCGCGCAGCGCACCCGCCTCGACGCGATCGCGGCGAACATCGCCAACGCCGATGTGCCGGTCGACCCGAACTCGCGCGAGGTCCCGTTCTCCGAGCGGCTCGTCCACTTCGCGCAGGGCGACCCGGCCAGCGGCTCGCTGCTCGGCGTCCATGTCGCCGAGATCAGCGCCCGCGGCGACTTCCGCAAGGTCTACGACCCGAAGCACCGCTTCGCCGACGCCGAGGGCTACGTCCGCTTCCCGAACATCGACCCGGTCGTCCAGCAGGCGAACGCGATGCTCGCGACCCGGGCCTACGACGCCAACCTCGCCGCGGTCGAGGCCGCGAAGGCCATGATCGAGGCCTCGCTGCGCATCTCCGCCTGACCCGCCCGCGCTGGCACGCCGTATGCTGATGGAGTTCCGAGGAGCCCGGGCCTGACCCCGCGGCAAGGAACACGAAGGCCATGACCGACCCACTTGGCATCATCTCCCGCGTGAACATGCCGGCCGGCGCGCCTCAGAAGGCGGCGCAGGGCGGGCAGGGCGGCGACTTCCGCAAGGAGCTCCTCGACGAGCTCCGCAAGGTCAACGAGATGCAGCAGGACGCCTCCAAGGCGACCAACGAGCTTCTTACCGGCCAGCGCGACGACATCGAGGGCGTGATGATCGCCTCCCAGAAGGCCGACAGCGCCTTCCGGATGCTGGTCGCCCTTCAGAACAAGGTCGTCGCGGCCTACGACGAGGTCCGCAACATCCGCGTCTGACCCGGTCGCCGCCGTCCCGCGAACGGCAATTTCAGCCTCCTGACCCCGCAGACTTTGCGGGGCGAAACATGCGCGCGCCGATGAGCCTTGTCTGAATGCGCGCCGACAGGATGTCGGCGCCGGCAGGTCCGGACGCCCCGCGCGTCCGCGACCACGAGGCATGGAGGCTTCGCGTGCAGGCATTGCGGAACACGCTCGAACTCGTCCGGACCCGGCTCGCGGATCTTCCCGCGTCGGCCAAGCTGCTCGCAGGCAGCCTTGTCGTCATCCTCGCCCTCGGGCTCTTCCTCGTCGCGCAATGGTCGGCGCAGGTCGAGCGCGTCCCCTTCGCGGTGACGCCCGCGCGCTACGAGGAGGCGAAGCAGTTCCTCGGCCAGCGCAACGTCGAGTTCGTCGAGGAGGCGGGCCGCCTGATGGTGCCGCCCGACCGCCACGCCGAGCTCCTCGCCGGATTCGCCGAGCAGGGCGGCGGCAGCGACGGCGGCATCGACTTCACCAAGCTCGTCGAGCTCGACAGCCCGTTCGACACGACGCGCCAGAGCGAGACCAAGAAGCTGATCGCGCTGCAGAACGTGCTCTCGCGCACGATCGCGGGCTTCCGCAACGTGAAGAGCGCGACGGTGCTGATCTCGCCGCGTCCGTCGACGCCGCTCGGCGCGTCGCGCTTCGTGCAGACCGCGAGCGTGCACGTGACCATGCGCGCGGGCGGCCTGAGCCAGGAGCAGGTCGACTCGATCGCGGCGATGGTCGCGGGCACGCAGGCCGGGCTGAAGCCCGAGAGCGTCTCGATCACCGACGGCCGCCAGCGCTACGAGCCGAACTTCGGCCGCGGCGCCGCGAGCGGCGAGAACCTCGAGCAGTCGCTGCGCGTCGCCGACGCCGTGCAGGCGCGCATCGCGACCTTGCTCGCCGCGATCGACGGCGTGCGCATCGCGGTGAACCCGCAGGTCGTGACCACCGAGCGCACGCGCACCACGACCGAGTTCGGCGAGGGCAAGTCGGTGCCGGTCAGCGAGTCGTCGCAGGCGAGCGAGACCAAGGGCGCGACCGCCGCGCGCGAGCCGGGCACTGTTCCGAACGTCGGCCTCTCGCTCGGCGCGCCGGGCTCGCAGGGCCCGCAGACCTCGACCGAGCGTTCGGAGAACCGCTACGAGGCCGTCATTCCCGGCAAGCGCGAGACCGAGATCGATCCGACCGGCTACGCGACCAAGATCGACGTCGCCGTCACCCTTCCGTGGAGCTACTTCGTGCAGGTCTGGCGCCTGCGCAATCCGGCGCCGGAAGGGCAGGAGGCGAAGGCGCCCGACGACGCGGCCATCGCCGCGGTCCGCGACGAGGAGGTCGCGCGCATCCGCAAGCTCGTCGAGCCGCTCGTCACCACCGACGCCTTCGAGGGTTCGAAGAAGGGCGTGGTCGAGGTGGGCTGGTTCTACGACTTCGCCGAGTCCGAGCCCAAGATGACGATGGCCGGCGGCCTCGGGCAGCTCGTCCTCGGCGACGACGGCTCGGGCGGCGTCGGCGGCGGGCTCGGCGGGCTGGTGAAGCCGGTCGGCCTCGGCCTGCTCGCGCTCACGAGCCTCTTCTTCATGTTCAACATCGCGAAGAAGGCGTCGGTGCGCGAGGAGCTGCCCACGCCGGAGGAGCTCGCGGGCGTGCCGCCGAAGCTCGAGTCCGACGACGCCGAGATCGTCGGCGAGGCCGACGAGGCGACGCCGGCGCTCGAGGGCATGGAGCTCGACGACGACAGCCTGCGCCGCGCGCAGATGCTGAAGCAGCTGAACGAGATGGCCGACCGCGACCCGGCGGAGATCGCCGGCGTGCTCAAGCGCTGGATGCGCACGACCACCTGATCCGAGCGAGGAGACCGAGCGATGGCCTACCGACCCGGCATGAAGCTTCCGAAGTCCGCCGACGAGCTCGACGGCGTGCTCAAGAGCGCGATCCTGCTGCTGCTGCTCGACGCCGACAGCGCGGGGCGGCTCCTCAAGGAGATGCCCACCGAGACCGTCGAGGAGGTCACGCGCGCGCTCGCGGCGCTCGGCGACGTCCCGCAGGAGCTCGGCATGGAGGTCATCAGCGAGTTCTACTCGCTCGCGATGGCGCAGGGCTACGTCCGCGAGGGCGGGCTCGACTACGCGCGCAACCTGCTGAAGAACTCGCTCGATCCGAAGATCGCCGAGAAGGTGATCCAGCAGATCCAGACCCAGGTGCAGAAGACGCCGTTCGCCTTCCTCCAGAAGGCCGAGAGCGAGAACCTGCTCACCTTCATCCAGGACGAGCATCCGCAGACGATCGCGCTGATCGTGAGCCACCTCGCCCACCACAAGGCGAGCGAGATCCTCGTCGGACTGCCGCAGCAGAAGCAGATCGAGGTCGTGCGCCGCGTGGCGAACATGGAGCAGACCAATCCCGAGGTGATCCGCGAGGTCGAGCTCGCGCTCGAGAGCCGGCTCTCCAACATGATCGGTACCTCGAGCGAGAAGGTCGGCGGCGTCGAGACCGTCGCCGAGATCCTCAACCTCGTCGACCGCTCGACCGAGCGCTCGATCATGCAGGGCGTCGAGAGCGAGGATCCCGACCTCGTCGAGGAGATCCGCCGCCGCATGTTCGTGTTCGAGGACATCAACAACGTGAACGACAAGGGCATCCAGGCGGTGCTCAAGGAAGTCGAGAACGACGAGCTCTGCCTCGCGCTCAAGACCGCGTCGGACGCGCTCAAGAACAAGATCCTCGCCAACATGTCCTCGCGCGCCGCGGAGTCGATCCGCGACGACATGGAGTTCATGGGCCCGGTGCGCGTCAGCGACGTCGAGAGCGCGCAGCAGCGCATCGTCGACATCGTGCGGCGCCTCGAGGAGGCGGGCGAGATCATCATCTCGGGCCGCGGCGGCGCGCAGGACGTGGTCGTCTGACCGAAGGGGTTTCCGGCGATGGCAGTGCTCAAGGCGACATCCACGAGGACGCGCGGCGCGGAAGGCGGCGTGTTCGACCTCGCCGACCTGCGCACCGAGGCCGAGGGCCTGCTCGCGTCGGCGCGCGCCGAGGCGGCGCGGATCGTCGCCGACGCGCGGCGCGAGGCCGACGCGATCCGGCGCGCGGCGCATGAAGAGGGCCGCTCCGCGGGCGAGGCCGCCGGGCGCGCGGCCGGCGAGACCGCCGGGCGCGCTGCCGGCGAGGCGGCCGGACGCACCGAGGCGCGCGCGGCGCACGTCGAGGAGCTCGCCCGCATCGAGAACGGCTTCGGAGAGGCGCTGGTCGCCTTCGCTTCCGCGCGCGACGAGCGCATGCGCGAGTGCGACCGCGAGCTCGCCGGCGTCGCCATCGCGATCGCCGAGGGCGTCGTCCGCCGCGAGGTGCGCTCGGACCGCGCGCTCGTCCTGCGCGAGGTCGAGGACGCGCTCGCGCTGTTCTCACGCGCGACGCGCCTGCGCATCGAGATCGATCCCGAGGACGAGGCGGTCGTGCGCGAGGCGATGCCTTCGCTCTCGGCCGCGCTTCCCGCCGATGCCGACATCGCGCTCGTCGCCGTGCCCGGCGTCGGCCGCGGCGGCTGCCTGATCCGCTCGCCCGAGGGCGCGGTCGACGCGCGCATCGACGTCCAGTTCCGCCGCATGCGCGAGGGCATCGTCGGCGAGGAAGGCGCGGCATGAGGCTCCTCGACGCACGCGCCGCGCTGCGCTCGATCGAGCCCCGCGAGATCCGCGGCACCGTCCGCGCCGTGAAGGGCCTCGTCCTCGCCGTCGAGCAGCTGCCGCTCCCGGTCGGCTCGCTCGTGCGCGTGCTCGTGCCCGGACGCGCCGAGTCGCCGCGCGGCGAGGTCGTCGGCTTCGAAGGTTCGCGCGCGCTCGTCATGCTGCTCGCCGAGGCCGACGGCGTCGCGAGCGGCGTGCCGGTCGTCGCCGAGCGACCGGTCGCGACCGTCGGCGTCAGCGAGGCGTGGCTCGGCCGCGTCGTCGATCCGCTGGGCAGGCCGATCGACGGAAAGGGCCCGATCGCGCCCGGCTCGCCGCAGCCGCTCTGGCCCGCGCGCACGAGTCCGCTTGCGCGCGGCGTCGTCCGCGACGTGCTGCCGACCGGCGTGCGCGCCATCGACTCGATGCTGACCGTCGGGAAGGGCCAGCGGCTGGGCATCTTCGCCGGCCCGGGCGTCGGCAAGAGCACGCTGCTCGGCTCGATCGCCCGCGGCAGCGCCGCCGAGATCAACGTGATCGGCCTCGTCGGCGAGCGCGGCCGCGAGGTTCCCGAATTCCTCGAGCACGTGCTCGGCGAGGAAGGCCTGAAGCGCTCGATCGTCGTGGTCGCGACCGGCGACGAGAGCCCGCTGATGCGCGTGCGCGCGGCGACCGTCGCCTGCAGCGCCGCCGAGTTCTTCCGCGACCGCGGGCTCGACGTGATGCTGATGATCGACTCGGTGACCCGCTTCGCGCAGGCGCAGCGGCAGATCGGCCTCTCCGCGGGCGAGGCGCCGGCGACGAAGGGCTTCACGCCGAGCGTCTTCGCGATGCTGCCGCGGCTGCTCGAGCGCGCCGGCGCGATCGCCGGCGGCGGCTCGATCACCGGCTTCTACACCGTCCTCGTCGAGGGCGACGACATGACCGAGCCCGTCGCCGACGCGGCGAAGGGCATCCTCGACGGCCACATCGTGCTCACGCGCCGGCTGGCCGAACGCGGCCACTTCCCGGCGATCGACGTGCTCGCGTCGATCTCGCGCGTCGCCGACCAGATCTCCGACAAGAACCACGTCGCCGCCCGCCGGCACCTCTCGCGCCTGCTCGCGGCCTATCGCGAGGCCGAGGAATTGATCCAGATCGGCGCCTACGCGCGCGGCGCGAATCCCGACGTCGACGCGGCCATCGCGCTCCGGCCGCACATCGAGGCGTTCCTTCGCCAGGGCTCCGACGAGCGCTGCGAGCTGCCGCGGACGCTGCGCTCGCTGATCGAAATCTCCCTCGCGGCCGAGCAGGCCGCGCGCAAGCCCGCGGCCGGCGCCGCGCGATCCGGCTGATCGCGCCCGCCTGAACCACCGACCTGACGACCGATGCCCAAGTTCCGATTCGCACTCCAGCGCGTTCTCGACCGCCGCCTCGACGAGGAGGAGGCGAAGCGCGCCGCGCTCGGACGGATCGAGGCCGAGCGCCGCCGGCTCGAGGACGCGCTCCGCGACCGCCAGCGCGAGATCTCCTCCGGCCGCGACGAGTGGCGCGCCGGCCTCGTGGGCGCCGTGGATCCCGCCTCGCTGCGGCACCACGCCGCGTCCGGCATGGGCATGATGCGGCGCGCGCAGCGCACCGTGCTCGAGCTCGCCGGCCTGCAGAAGGGCCTCGAGAAGGCGCGCGTCGAGCTCGTCGAGGCCGCCCGCGCCCGCCGCGCGCTCGAGATCCTCCGCGAGCGGCGCCTCGCCGCGCACATCGCCGACGAGTCGCGCCGCGAATCGGCCGATCTCGAGGAGATCGCGCTCGGCTTCGCGCGCCGCAACTCGGGCGTCAACGACATCCACCAGGAGATCGCGACATGAAGTCGATCGTCCGCCTCTTCACCATCCTCGCTTTCGCGAACCTCCTCGCGATCGGGGGCTTCATCGGCTGGCTCGCAGCGAGCGGCCGCCTCGACGAGGAGCGCATCGCCCGCGTTCGCGCGACCTTCGCGCCGACGATCGTCGAGGAGAAGCGCCTCGCCGAGGAAGGCGCCACCAAGGCCGACGAGGCGGTCCGCCTCGCCGCCGAGGAGCGCCGCCTGCTCGAACTCCCGCTCTCGCGCAGCGAGCAGATCGTCACCATGGAGCGCTTCGAGCAGCGCGCGGCGCTCGCCGTGCGCGCGCTCGAGGAGGAGCGTCGGCGCATGCTCGCCGACCTCTCCGCGCGCGAGAGCGCCGTGACCGCCCGCGAGCAGGCCCTCGACACGCGGATGAAGGAGTGGGAGGCCTCGATCGCCGATGCCAAGGAGCGCACGACCGACGAGCAGTTCCGCAAGGCGGTCCGGCTCCTCGAGGCGATGCCGCCCAAGCAGGGGAAGGAGTGGATCATCGAGCTCATGAACACCGACCGCGCCCCGATGGCGGTCGCCTATCTCGACGCGATGAACCCGGCGAAGTCCGCGGCCCTCCTCAAGGCCTTCAAGGACGACACCGAGTCGAAGATGGCAACGGATTTGCTTGAGCGCCTGCGACTGCTCGGTCTCGAGTCCGAGACCGCGCCGGAACGCACCAATGGCGCCAATCCTGCCCAATCTCCTGCCGAATCTGCCGACCCCGGCCGCGCCTCGCGCGCAGACGCCGGCGGACCGAGCGCGAACGGACCGCTCGGAGTTCCGTGAACTGCTCGGCCGCGAGCGCGGGTCCGAGCGCGGCCGAGGCCTGAAGCTCGGCCACGATCCCGAGCACCGCGCGATCGGCCGTCGCCGCAAGGAAGACGGCTGCACGTGTCCGGGCGACGAACCCGCGACGCAGCCGACCCAGCCGACCACGCCCGTCGACGATGCGCCGACGAACGACGCTCCGGCCGACCCGCCGACCGGCTCGGCGGCAGACGGTGACACTGGTGGCGCGCAGACGGATGCTCCGAACGGCGATGCCACCGGCGGCTCCGCCGGAGGAGCCACGGATGGATCCACGGATGGATCCACGGGTGGATCCACGGGTGGAGCCACGGATGGCGATACCGCGAATCCGACCGACGGCGCGGTGAAGCCCGATGCGGGCACCGTCGTCGTCGGCACGCCCGGCACCTCGACCATCGACGCGACCGCGGGCGTGAAGACAGATCCGGCCGCGACGGACGGTGCGGACGCGACGGCTTCCGTGACGACCGCGGGCGGCACCGCGCCGACGAACGCATCGACGAACGCGCCGATCGCGGCGCCGACCGACGCGCTGGCCTCTGGTGCGGCGACCACGACGACCGCCGACGCACCGAATGCGAGCGACGCCGATCCGAAGGCTCCGGCGGCGCAGGGTGCGACGGCCCCGACCGCGACCGTGAACGACGATGCTGAAAGCGCCCGAGCCGCGAGCGACGCGGCACGCGCGAAGGCCGCGACCGGTACCACGACCGCTGCGACATCCGGCGCCGCGACCGCGACGCCCGACGCCGCGCGCGCCGCGAACTCGAACGATCCGCTCGCCCGCCTCGTCGAGGCTGGTCAGATCGCGATCCGCGACACCCGCCGCGCGCCCGAGTCGGCCACCGCCGGGCGACTCGCCGAGGTCGAGGCCTCGATCGCCCGCGACCGCGTGCGCGCCGCGACCGGCATGCCCGCCCGCGAGGGCGACGCCGCCGCCACGGGCCCGGTCGTTCCCGGCGAAGGACTCGCGCTCGGCCTCGCCCGGGCGCCGGGTCTCGCCCGCGATGCGGCGGACCTTCCGAAGGGCCTCGCGTCCGGCTTCTCGGCCGCGATGGGCGCGGAAGTCGCCGACGACGCGGCGACTCCTGCCGCCGCGCAGCTCGCCGCGAAGGGCGCCGAACTTCTCGCGAACCAGCGCGGCGGGACCATCACCATGCGGCTCGATCCGCCTGAACTCGGGGCCATGCGCATCGAGATCCGGATCGCCGAGGGCGCAGTCTTTGCCGACTTCGAGGCGCAGAACCCCGAGGCACGCGCCTTGCTTGAAGCGAACCTCAGCATGCTTCGCCGCCGCCTCGAATCCCAGGGACTTGCCGTCGAGCGCCTCACGGTGCACGGCGGCCTGCGCGGAACGGATGCCGCGCAGCCCGGGTCTCGCCAGGACGGTTCGGAGACCCGCCAGCAAGGCTCCGACGGGCGCGAGCGAGGCGAAGGCTCGGGCACGCGGCAGGACGCCGCGGGTGGCGAGAGCCGCGGTCGCCGCGACGGCGATGCGGCCGAGGGCCGTGAGCGCATGGACCTGCGCTCCCGGCGCGGGGAGTCCGGCGGATTCGCCGGCGTCCTCGGTGGGATCGACGACGCGCCCCGTGCGGCGCGCCGCGCGGGGTAGTGCCGGATCCGGGGCGGAGCACCCGGTGCCAACCGAAGGAACGAGGATTCCATGAGCGCGATCAACGGACTTACAGGCTCGACCGCCGCATCCGGCACCGCGAGCCGCTTCAACGAGCTCTCGAGCGAAGAGTTCATCAAGATCATCTTCACCGAGCTCCAGAACCAGGATCCGTTCAAGCCCAACGACAGCTCCGCGCTCCTCGAGCAGCTGAACTCGATCCGCTCGATCGAGAGCGACATCCAGCTCGGCGAGCAGCTCGAGTCGATCGTCTTCCAGAACCAGCTCGCCTCGGCGGGCAACCTGATCGGCAAGCGCGTCGCCGGCCTGACCGAGGATGCGCTGCGCGTCGGCGGCACCGTCGAGAGCGTCGCCCGCAGTGGCGACGACATCGCGCTCGTCCTCGACAACGGCTGGATCCTCCCGATCGACAATGTCGAGTACATCGACACGCCGCCCGCGCCGGCGACGCCGGGCTCCGGTGGAAGCGGCAGCGGAAGCGGGGGCGCCACGGGCGGCTCCGGTTCGGGATCGGGCTCGGGTTCTGGATCGGGCTCCGGCTCGGGTTCCGGCTCGGGTTCCGGCTCCGGCTCCGGCTCCGGCGATGGTGGCGGCTCCGGCGACGGCGGCGGCACCGGCAATCCCTGAACCCATCGAAGCAGTCCTCCGCACGCCATGACCATCGATCCGCGCCAACTCCTCCGACGACTCGAGCCTGCCGTGCGCCCCACGGCCGGCCGCGAAGTGTCGTCGCGGGCGAGCGCCGCGGACGGCGGGTTCCTCGAACTCCTCTCCCTCGCCGGTTCCGGCGAAGTCGAGAGCGGCCGCGAGCCGCAGCTCGCCGACGGCTCGAACCTCGAGCCCGCCACGCTCGCGCAGATCGGCCGCGCGCTCGATCTCGCCGAGGCGCGCGGCTCGCGCCGCTCGGTCGTGGTCGCCGAAGGCCGCGCCTTCATCGCAGATGTCCCGTCGCGCCGCCTCGAGAGGCTCGAGACCCGCGACGACTTCCTCTTCGAGGAGGTCGACTCCGCCATCGCCATCCGCGGCGAGTCGGCGACCTTCTCGCTCCGTCCGCTCGGCCCGCGCGCGCTCCCGCCGCGCGAGATCGCCGAGCAGCTCGAATCGCTTTCCGCGTCTCGTCGGGCCAGCGCCTGACCGAACACACGAGGTACCCACGCCATGGCAAGCACCACCGCGCTCTTCACCGGACTTTCGGGCCTGATCTCGAACTCGCGCCGGCTCGACGTCATCGGTAACAACATCGCGAACGTGAACACCACCGCGTTCAAGTCGAACCGGATGCAGTTCACGCCGACCTTCAGCCGCAACTTCTCGCTCGGCACCGCGCCGGGCTCCTCGACGGGCGGCACCAACCCCGGCCAGATCGGCCTCGGCGTCACCGTCGCCGGCACCCAGCGCAACTTCAACAACGGCGCGATCGGCGCGACCGGCGTCGCCACCGACGTCGCGATCGAGGGCGACGGGTTCTTCATCGTCGACGTCGCCGGCACGCGCCACTTCACCCGCGCCGGAAACTTCGTCCGCAACCCGCAGAACGAGCTCGTCTCGCAGTCGGGCGCGCGCGTGATGGGCTTCGCGGTCGACGAGCAGTTCAATGTGATCGAGGGCGACCTCGTGGCGCTCTCGGTGCCGGTCGGCACGCTGACCCTCGCCGAGGCGAGCCGCAACGTGATCTTCAACGGCAACCTGAACGCCTCCGGCACCGTCGGCACCACCGGATCGGTGCACACCGGCCGCGCCTGGTTCACCGACGCCGCGATGACGATCCCGGTCGACGCCAACACCGACCTCAGCACCACCGACATCTACATGTCGGACGGCGCCGGCGGCTCCGTCCTCGCCTTCGACTCGTCGGTCAATCCGAAGACGATCACCATCTCGGGCATCGAGAAGGGCGGCAAGGACCTCGGCTCGAAGACCTTCGCCTTCAGCGCCTCCTCGGTCGTCGGCGCCGACGCCTTCGGCACCACGCTCGGCGAGTTCACCGACTTCCTCGAGGACGTCCTCGGCCTCGACAACTCCGCCGTCGGCACCGCGTCGAACCTCGGCGGCAACGTGACCATCAACTCGGGCGGCCAGCTCGTGATCACCGGCAACGAGGGCACGGTCCAGGACCTCGCGCTCGAGACCGCCGACTTCGTGGTGAACACGCCCGGCGCCGGCAGCGGCCAGCCGCTCGTCCTCCAGAAGTCGGGCTCCGCGAACGGCGAGAGCGTCCGCACCAGCTTCGTCGTGTACGACTCGCTCGGCACGCCGCTGACGATCGACCTCACCTTCACGCTGCAGCAGACCGAGGCCTCGGGCGGCACGACCTGGCAGTTCGTCGCCGAGTCGAACGACAACGACGCGGTCTCGCGCCTGATCGGCCTCGGCGAGGTCACCTTCGACGCGAGCGGCCGCTTCCTCGCCGCGACCAACCAGAGCTTCTCGATCATCCGCACCAACGGCGCCGTGTCGCCGCTCACGGTGAACATGGACTTCAACTCGGGCACCGACGCGGTCTCGAGCCTCACCGACAGCGCGTCGAACCTCGCCGCGGTCTACCAGGACGGCTCGTCGATCGGCACGCTGTCGAACTTCTCGATCGGCGAGGACGGCCGCATCTCCGGCTCGTTCACCAACGGCCTCACCCGCACCATCGGGCAGATCGCGCTCGCGAAGTTCTCGAACCCCGAGGGCCTCGTCGACGCGGGCGACAACCTCTTCCGCACCGGCCCGAACTCGGGCACGCCGCTCGTCGCGAAGCCGCGCGACTTCGGCACCGGCCGGCTCGTGGGCGGCGCGCTCGAACTCTCGAACGTCGACCTCTCGCAGGAGTTCATCAACATGATCCTCGCGAGCACGGGCTACTCGGCGGCGAGCCGCGTCATCACGACGACCGACGAGCTGATCAACCAGCTCCTCGTCCTCGGCCGCTGACGCGCGACACCAGACGCTTCCACGCGACGCGCGCCTCCGGAGGGGCGCGTGTCGCGCTTTTCATCCTCGCCGCGGATTGCGGCCGCTCGCGCGCGGATCGTCGTCGCGTCGCGGCGCGCCGTCGCGGTGCTTCGGCTGCGAGGTCGCGCGCTCGGCCATGCTCGCGGTCGTTCCCGGCTCGGGCGCCTCGGCGTCGGCGAGCCGCGCGAAGACCATGCGGCCGGCGTTGGTGGTGAGCGTGTTGGTGACGCTCGCCGCGACCGACGAGCCGATCGCGCCCGCCGCGCCCTCGACGACGACCATGGTGCCGTCGGCGAGGAAGCCGACGCCCTGCGTCGCGTTCTCGCCCTCGCGGACGATCTCGATCTCGAGCCGGTCGCCCGGGAGGTTCTGCGCGCGCAGCGATCCGGCGAGGGTGTTGATGTTCACCGCGGCGACGCCGGCGATCTCGGCGACCTTGGCGAGCGCCGAGTCGGTGGTGACGACGCGGTAGCCGTTGCGCCGCGCGAGCTCGACGAGGCCCCGGTCGACGCTCGGCCCGTCGAGGGCCACCTCGTCGATCGAGAGGTCGATGCGCGGGCTCGCCTGCAGCTTCGCCACCATGTCGAGCCCGCGGCGCCCGCGGGCGCGCTTCCCCTTGTCGGAACTGTCGGCGAGGCGCTGGAGCTCGTCGACCACCGGCTGCGCGACGATCACCGGCGCGTCGAGCGCGCCCGAGCCGAAGAGATCGAGGATCCGCCCGTCGACGAGCGCGCTCGTGTCGAGGAGCATCGGGCGCACGCCGCGGTTCTGCCGCGAGAACTCGACGTAGGGGATGACGAGGCGGAAGTCGTCCTTCGTCGTCATCACGACCGACACCGCGATGTAGCAGAGGATCAGGCCGACCGAGACCTTCGCGAGGTCGAGGTAGAGGTCGGCGGAGGTGTTGTTGACCTCCCACGCGGCGACGATCGCGTCGAGCAGCGTGCCGATCGCGTAGGCGCCGATGAGGCCAAGGCAGATCCCGAGGTAGATGCCGAAGATCGAGGC
>Ga0315906_10007195_pt1 | contig 13597 bp, 15 predicted proteins | sample LakEriMetagenome_4_FD_203526 | JGI IMG/M metagenome (GOLD analysis project Ga0315906, IMG submission 203526) | Freshwater fungal communities from buoy surface, Lake Erie, Ohio, United States - Buoy 2 MA122 | ecosystem: Environmental > Aquatic > Freshwater > Lake > Lake biofilm | place: USA...
AATAACGTCAAGCACGGTCAGAGACCCGTTCACCGAGCAACCCCTGTGGACGAAACACCAGCACAAGGATCAGCACAATGAATGCGAAGACGTCTTTGTAGCTGGAGCCAAACACCGCCATATTGCTGTTTGCTTCGCACAGCCCGCTAAAACCGGGAAGAAATTTATTCAGCGTGCAGACGTTCGTCAGGTCTCCCATGTAACCCGCGCCAAACGCTTCGATCAGGCCAATGAGGATCCCACCCAGTACCGCGCCACCGAGATTGCCGATACCACCCAATACCGCCGCGCAGAATGCTTTTAACCCGAGCAAGAAACCCATCTGATAGTGCGCAATACCGTAGTAGCTGCCAATCATGACACCGGCGATGGCACCCAAGCCGGCACCGATGACAAATGTAAATGAAATGACATGGTTGGGAGAGACCCCCATCAGGCTGGCTACGTCGGGGCGCTGTGAGACCGCGCGCATGGCGATACCAATACGTGTCTTGTAAACCAGTGCAATCAACCCGGCCATCATCGCGATTGATAACAACATAATGGCAATTTGCACATTGGTGATCGTTGCTGCAGTTTCCGAACTGGATAAGGCAAAGGTCTGCGTCTTAACAATTTGTGGAAACGGGATGTAATTACGCCCCCAGATGAGCAGTGCCAAATGTTGCAGGATCATCGACACGCCGATGGCTGTGATTAACGGTGCCAAACGGGGCGCACTGCGTAGCGGCCGATAGGCAACACGCTCAACCAGATAACCGACCGCCATGCACGCCGGAATGGCGGCGAGCACGGCAATAAGAACGATGGCTAACGGCGGTACACCCGATCCCGCCAGCCCCAGGATGACCGACATCGCAACCATCGCACCGATCATCACCACCTCGCCATGTGCGAAGTTAATAAGCTGAATAATGCCGTAAACCATGGTGTAACCGAGTGCCACCACGGCATAGACGCAACCAAGGGTAAGCCCATTAACGAGTTGCTGTAGAAAGACATCCATCGGCGGATATTAGCTTATGGGTTGCGGTTATTCACAAAACAAAACGGCACCGTCTCCGGTGCCGTTTTTTTCGTCTGACTTGCCGTTACTTCTTCGGCGCTTCAGCAGGCTTCGCTGGTGCAGCTGCCGGGGCAGCAGCGGCCGGAGCCGGTGCTGCTGTCGGTGCGGCGGCGGGAGCTGTAGCCGGTGCGGCTTCAAACTTGGTCGCAACGCCATTCTTGATGATAGAGACCGGGTCGATCTTGCCGTCTTTACCCAGGAAGATGGTGATTTCAGCGTCTTTACGATCGCCTTTAGCATCAAACTCGACTTTGCCGGTGGCGCCAGTGAAGCTGACGTTAAACAGCTCAGGTGTGAACTTGGCAGGGTCTACCGAATTAGCTTTTTTCATCGCTTCTACGACAGCGAGGGTCGCGTCGTAGAAATACGGCGCATATTGCAACACGTCGGTCTTGAACTTTGCCTTAAAGCCATCGGTGAACTCTTTAGACGCAGCCGATGCAGGTAGCCCCGCTTGTGAGCACACCAAGCCGTTGGCCGCATCGCCAGCCAACTTGAACATCTCATTGGTACAAGCGCCATCGCCGAAGGCGAAGGTCGCCTTGATGCCTAACTCACGCGCTTGTTTGAGCATCGGGCCGCCGGTTTGGTCCATACCGCCGTAGAAAACTACGTCAGGATTCTTCGCCTTGATCTTGGTGAGAATCGCCTTGAAGTCGGTTTCGGTGTCGGTGGTCTGCTCGTTGGCGATAATGCCGACCTTGGCCGCCTTTAGGGTCTTTTCAACTTCCTTGGCCAGGCCTTCACCATAGGCAGTCTTGTCGTGGGCGATAGCCACTTTTTTGCCCTTCAATTCACTGGCGATATAAGCCGCAATTGCGGGGCCTTGTTGATCGTCACGACCAACTGTACGGAACACGGTCTTCAAGCCACGTTCGGTGATGGTTGGGTTGGTTGCCGAGCCAGAAATGGTTGGGATGCCGGCTTTATCGTAAATCTCAGAGGCCGGGATGGTCACACCAGAATTCAAGTGCCCGATCACCGCTGCCACCTTGGCATCAACCAATTGCTGCGCAATGGTGGTACCGACTTTTGGATCACCCTCGTCGTCTTTGCTGATCATTTCGAGTTTCAGCACTTTGCCGTCGATCTTGATCTTTTTGGCATTGGTCTGGTCGATTGCCAGAGCCACGCCATTCTCGTCGTCTTTACCCAAATGCGGGGTTTTCTTCGTCAACGGGCCAGCGTGGGCAATCTTCACAACAACGGTTGGCTCCGCTGGCGCAGCCGGTTTCGCAGGCTCAACTTTAGGCTCTTCTTTGCCACAGCCAACAACGCCAGCAGCCAACAATGCTGCAAAAACGAGTTTGTACGAGTTTTTCATGGATAGCTCCAAGGTAAATTTCGAAATTTCTGGTGAAAGGTAATCTGGAAACACCCTACCGTAGCCACCTCTGTGTATGCCATCTGGTCAAAATGCTGGACTCAGACAACTTTGGAAGAGGCGGCTAGGTGGGTTAAATCGCTGGGAAGCCCTATATCTCCCCCGAATGGCACAACTCGACACCGCAGCCTCGCATTATGCTGACGGCAAAAATTACTTGTCAATCTGAAAAGCGGCAATTTTCGCAATGGTGCATAGACACCACAGCCCAGCTTCGAGGCAGCGCCACCAACACCCTTGCCCTACTTCAGTCGGTCAAAACTGAAGGATCGCCAGTGGGAACACCTATTTCTTGCTTGACGGCATGTCCAACACGGCCTTTACCATTCTCTGCACATCGGCTTCCGGCACGTGGCCGTGTGGCGGCATTGGCACTGGCCCATAAATTCCCGAGCCCCCCGCCTTCACTTTTGCGGCTACTTTTGCAGTGGTCGCCGCCGGATCTTTTTTATAGGCCTCCCGGTACTTGTCCGCAACGTCTTGGTATGCCGGGCCAACCAGTTTTCTATTGTCGGCATGGCATGACGTACAGGCATATTTCTTGTGAAGCTCGTCCATGGCGAGCACTTCGGTCGAGACAACCAGCACGACGGCGGCAAGAATCCCGTTGGCTAGACAATTCATGATCCTTTCACAAGTAAGTCGCATAGGCGCAAAACTATACGAAAAAACGCCGTCTGGCGCAAACAACACTACCCGTGCGCAGCGAGTGCCGGACTTCGACCGCGCACGCAACAAAGCATATTCACAGGATTGTGCTAACTTAGCGGGCGCGCATTCTCGTGAAATCTGTGGATCAAACTTGCTACCAGCGTTGATTCATTTTCAGCGACAATTCGTCAGCGTACGTTTACTCATTCCATTGGGGTCGTTATGTTTCTCGCCGTTGTCGCCGTTGTTATTCTGCTGATGAAAATTGCCGACATCAATCCGGTTGCCAATTGGTCCTGGTTCTACGTGATGCTGCCATTCGCAGTCCTCTTCTTTTGGTGGGAATTTTTATCGAAGTGGATCGGTTGGGACAAACGTGCTGCTGAGAGGAAGATGGCAGAAGAGATGAAACAGAATCAGGAAACAAAGAGGAAGAACCGTGGCTTCTAGCCTGAACATTTCATGGCGGCGCGTTCGAAAGCGGGCGAGTAGGTGAACAGGCGAGCGATTTTTTGCCGGACCGACCACAGCATAGCGGGCTATGCTTCGGCAGGAAGGCGGAACATTGCCGTCCAATCGCCCGCGAGCGAACGTGCAGCCCGCATCCACAGCAAAACAGAAACGAGCCAAATTGGTTTGCCAATCGCCCAGAGGCAATGTCCTACTAAGCAACCGGCGACCCATGAAATATTCAGGCTGGTGTTTAGACGCCCAACGCTTCTTCAATCGCCACCCCTAGGCGTTGTAACTTCGCGTCTTGATTGGTCTGTCCGACCACCATCAATCCGACCGGCGCTTCACCACGCTGGTGGCAAGGCAGCGACCAAGCAGGGCGATTCAACACATTGTACGGGGCGGCATTGCGCAAGGTCAGCGAATTGATGCGGAACAAATCGTCGTCGGATCTGTCCAGATCAGCCAACGCGGGTGCCACAATCGGCACCGCTGGCGCAAGCAAGCCGTCAAAGGGTAACGTCGTTTTGTCGGCTGAGGCCATCAACTTCAAGCGCAGCTCCCGAAGGTTGCGATAATCAGACTCTTTCATTGCCGCTCCCAACATAAGCCGCTTTGACACGCGCGGATCAAACTGGTCAAACTGCGTTTCCAGCCGCTCACGATGCAGCTGGTAGGCCTCGTAACCGGAAAAATTCACCAGCTTGCTGCCATCGGCTTCGTCTTGCAACTCTTGAAATACGAATTCCTTGATCGTAGCCCCCGCACGCGAGATTCGCGTCAAGGCCGACGCAAAGGCACGCTCAACCTCACGATCCAATTCGTCCAGCATGATGGTGGTCGGCACGCCAAAGGTCAGGCCGCGCAAACGCGCAGGTTCGCGAGTTGAAATCGATTCGCCCGCCATGACACGATCGAGCAACACGCAACAATTCGCCGACACCCCAAGAGGACCGATTGAATCGCGCGTGGGGGATAACGGAAAGGCCCCCGCCAAAGGTACTCGAGACTGCGTTGGTTTGTAGCCGGCGAGCCCGCATAATGCTGCCGGGATTCGTACTGAACCACCCGTATCCGAGCCAATCGTCGCAGCCGCCATCCGGTCGGTGACACTCACCGCCCCACCAGAGGTCGAGCCACCGGGGATACGTCTGGTCGCACGGTCCCAGGCATTGAGCGGTGTCCCGTAGTGGCTATTAGTGCCGTGCCCACCATACGCAAACTCAGTCATATTGGTGCGACCAATCAAGATCAGCCCCGCTGCTTTTAGTCTCGCAATGGCTGGAGCGTCGCGCACAGCAGGAGGCGCGTGCGCCAATATCGTCGAACCGGCACGCGTCACCTCACCGGCCACGTCAAACAGGTCCTTGATGGAAATGGGTATTCCCGCAATCGGGCTTGCCACTTCACCACGGGCGCGAGCTTTGTCGGCTGCGATGGCAGCACGCCGCGAGCCATCCCGATACACCTCGATAAAAGCTCGTGCACCCTCGCCACCAGGATCGTCGATCGACTCAAGACACTGCTCAACGAGCGCCTCAGATGTTGTTTCACCGGAACGAAGTTCTTGGGCGAGGTCTGTGAGTGTTTTCATGCAGATTCGGAAGGGAGAGAAAGAGCAGTTTAGAGCACGAACCGAAACAATCTACAAATCGAGGATACCTACCTTGATGGGTGGGGAATTATTGATCTTTGGTCGCCAGAGCCTTGGCGGGGCGACGGGCGCGTGACCCGCATCCACGCTTCAGCGTCGGCTCAATTGAGCCGACGCTTTTATGCTTTGGTTAGCACCCATTGGATGATGAGTTTCACCACAAACCCGAGCATGCCAAACCCTAGCGCAAGAAACAAAACAAACGTACCCATCTTGCCGGCTTTGCTTTCCCACGCCAGCTGGGCGATGATAAACACCATGTAGAGCATGAATGCCGCGAGGCCGAAGCTCAGTCCAAAGGCCGATATCTGCGCTTCGGTAAAGCCAAAAATCACCGTGTTTCCCCAACCGAATCGGGCCGCAAACGCGGTGCCAGTGTGGTCGTGTCAACCAGGTCGCGATAGGCATGCCAACTGGCGTGTCCGAGCAGCGGAATGATAAAAATCAGGCCGAATAGAACCGTCGCGAAGCCGAACAGGGTGAGCAGCATCAATAGTGCCGCCCACAACGAGATTGGCAACGGGTTGGCCTGCACCACGCGCCAACTGGTCAGCACCGCTGCCATTGGCTTGACATGCCGGTCCAACAGCATCGGCATTGAGACCACACTTGAGGCAAACACCGGTGCGGCCAAGACCCCGCCCAGAATTAGCCATAGCTCAAACACATGGGTGTCGGGTGCAGCAACAATGTGGCGAAAAAAATCTGCCGGATTGTTGATTGGTACCGGCGCAAACAATGTAATAAACGCCGCCGAGGTCAACACCCAGCCCGTGCCGGCAAATGCCAGCGATAAACCAAACTGCACCAGACACCAGTAGCTGTCCGGGTCAACGCGTCGATTGCGTCCCCAAACCGTCCACGTGCGCAGAAGTAACGAAAGATCGGCGGGCTCGCCTCTGTCCAGGGCGCGACTCAACGCATACAATCCTGTCGCAAGCACGGGCGCTACAACGAGGAAGCCTGAAAACGCCCCAGCCAACATCCAAAAGCGATCACGCGCAACAAAGAGTAATGCGGCACCAAAAACCGCCACTGCCACACCATGCGCAAGACTTACCATCGGACATTGCCAAACGTCGCGCCAGCCTTTCGCCAACCAGTGGAATGGCTGACTCGCCGACACCGTCCGAACGACAGCATGGCCGGCACGCGTACTGATCTGATTCATTGGCTGCATGGTTCGGATTTGAGGTTGCTCGTTAGCTGACTGCGTCAGCAATGGCCTTACCAACTTCCACCGTTGTTGCCGTGCCGCCCATGTCGCGCGTTCGCGGCCCATCGACTAGCACCCTCTCGATGGCGCGCACGACGGCGTCACCAGCGGCTTTATGGCCAAGAAATTCCAGCATCATTGCGCCCGACCAAATCTGTCCGATCGGATTCGCAATTCCCTTGCCAAAAATATCGGGTGCACTTCCGTGCACGGGTTCAAAACAGCTCGGGAACTCACGCTCCGGATTGAGGTTACCGGATGGCGCAATACCGATGGTTCCGGCACAGGCCGGGCCGAGGTCCGAAAGAATGTCACCAAACAAGTTGGACGCCACCACCACATCAAACCAGTCGGGATGCAGCACGAAGTGCGCGGTTAAGATATCGACATGGTATTGCGAGGTTTTGATATCCGGATAATGCGCCGACATTTCCTTAAAGCGCTCATCCCAGTAGGGCATCGTAATGGCGATGCCGTTTGACTTTGTGCAGGAGGTAACGTGTTTTTTACTCCTTGTCTTGGCAAGCTCAAAGGCAAACTTCATGATCCGGTCGACGCCGCGTCTGGTGAAAATAGTTTGCTGCATCACAGATTCATACTCGGTACCGGCATATATACGCCCACCGATACTCGAATACTCACCCTCGTTGTTTTCCCGAACCACCCAGAAATCGATGTCCCCAGCTTGGCGATTGGCTAACGGGCTTGGCACACCCGGCATTAGCCGCACCGGGCGAATGTTGGCATACAGTTGAAATTCGCGGCGGATGGGGATCAGCAAGCCCCATAACGAAATGTGATCGGGGACGGTCGGGAATCCGACCGCGCCCAGATAAATCGCATCGTGGTGGCGAATCTGCGCGAGACCATCGTCCGGCATCATCCTGCCGTGCTCTAGGTAGTAGTCGCAACTCCAAGGCTTTTCATCCCAATCAAGTTGTAAGTCATAACGACGTGCGGCGGCCTCAAGTACCCGCATTCCCTCGGGCAAAGTCTCCTTGCCAATGCCGTCGCCGGCGATGGCAGCAATCTTGTGCTTTTTCATGTTTTCTTTCTCGTGCCCGGCAATGTAACGACTCTTGAGCTTCGTCGACTAGGCGTTCAGCATGGCATTCATATAGCGCAACCGTGCTGCCACAGACCGTATCATCGCCATGCCAATGGCGGGCTTGGTCTTGACAATGTCGATCAATGCTTTGCGGTTCACCGCCAGCAATTTGCATTTCGTTTTTGCCGTAGCAGTGGCAGCACAAACCGATTGATCGAGCAACGCCATTTCACCGATAGTGGCCCCGATGCTGGCCGATTCGACCAAACCACCTTTGATGGTCACATCGACCTGTCCCCGCAGTATCACGTACATCGTTGCGCCGGCGTCACCCTCGCGCACGATCACACTCTCCGGCTCAAAATGCAGGACCGAAGCCCGCCCAAGCTGCACCTCTAACGTAGCCAGCAGCTCAGCGCTAAAAGTCGAAATCGCCGAAGGCGCGACGGTTCGCTTTGTCACCTTGCGCACCGCCAGACGGGCGGCGACAAAACGCAGACGGTCGAACATAACACTCATGAGCATCAATGCAAACTCAGGCATACGTGCCAAGCCCGCCTGCACCTCGGCACCATCCAGCGAAAAACCACTAACCGCCGTCTTTGCAGTGGCTGTCGCGCTACGCGCAGCCACCGCCTCGGTGCTCGGCAACTCACTAATGACCGCCATCTCGCCGACGACTTCACCCGACTTGACCACATCGAGCAATTTGTCATTTGCCGTCAACGCCACTTCGCCGCTGGCAAGATAGTACATTCGGTGGATAACTCGCTTGCCGAAAAAAACTTGTTTGCCGGATTTATCACCTTCTGCAAACAACGTAGTGCCAGCGGCGAACTGTTCGGCTTTACCAAATGCGCGAAAGAATTGTTCAGCGACCTTGGCGTCGTAGAACTTGCTGTTTGCAGGCTTGAAGGGTGCGGACGGCGTAGCCGGCGGTACGGGTTGGGATGACCCGGCAGGTGTTGTCTGCGGCTTTGTGAAATCAAAATCGTCGTCACTCATGGGTTTCGGTCAAAGTCGTTTATGGGTCGGCATTTCAAGGCAATATTGCCGGTAATTGCACGTCCGCTGGGCAGTTGTAAACAACTCTACTCGATGCGCTTTACCCGAGGCGCATTGCCTTTGCCTTCGATCTCTAGGAAGTAAGTGCCAAACGCGCCCCGCGTCACAACCACCTTCCGATTGTCACACTCACAAACTCCCCGGCTGTCATCGGTGACCTGCCATAACTGTCCATTGGCAAGGCGGATGCGGCTGCCTTGTTGCCAGCCCTCAAGCCGCCCCTTAATGGTGGACTCGATACGGTCCACGCCAACTGCGGTTTGCTTGGGCGGCAAACCAAACTCCGCCGCCTGGCCGAGCGAACGGCTGGTAGACCCCGCTGCCGCAGCCGCAGCATTAGTGACGGCTGGAGTTGCGGCAGTATCTGCCGAGGGCACCGTACCAGTGGGCATCTTGGCACTCGACGCCGAGCCTGCGGCGGCATTCACGACAATGGCATCGTAACAAGCCAGGCGCTTGCCGGGGTCGGCCAGAGCGCGACATTTCAGCAGGCCTGCCTCGTTTGCGACAGCAACATTGGCCGTGACTGCGATCATCGCCAAGCCGGCAACGAAGGCTGCTAACTTTCGAAGAGTGTTTTTTTTCATAGTGTTGACCCTAACAATTATCTGTTGCAATCCCGATTCGCGCTTTACTCAAACCAAAATGAACAGCGCGATCCACAAATTCGCCAGCGTACGAGCCATATACAAATCACCTTGAGTTTAGTGCCCTCAGACGCTGGGCGCGTGTACTTTAGCGTGACTGTCCACTACTAGCGAGATCATGGCAGCGTTACCCGCCGTGGCGGCGTTGTCGTCGTATGGCTTGATGACACCAAGTGAAGTTTGCGTTGGGCGCACACCCCGGGCCGCACGACAGTCAGACTTGATCTTGCGTTTAGCACCGGTCTGGCCTGGCAACTGCTCGTAAAACGATGCGACGTGCGGTGGTTCATTCGTTTTTAGAGTAAGGTGGCCGATCATACTTTCCCCGATCAGGAATTGGGCGCAAGAAAATCACGCCAGTATCGAATTCATGTAACGAAGCCGTTCGGCCGCCGCGCGCATCATTGCCATGCCCGCGCCGGGATTGGACTTGACGAGCGTGGTCAGTTGATCGCGATTCATCGACAGCAGTGCACAGTCAGACCGCGCCACAGCATCTGCCGCGCGCGGCAAGCGATCCACCAGCGCCATCTCGCCAAAAACGCCGCCCGCCCCGACCTTCTCGATGACGCGGCGACCAACTGCAATCGCCACCTCGCCTTCGAGCACCAAATACATGTTGGTGCCAGGATTGCCTTCCTTTATGATCTTGGCACCCTCGTTAAATCGTACGACTGATGCATGCCCGAGTCTATCGCGCAAGGCGGCGGCAAAACTCTTGCCGAATATCGCCGGTAGGCGATTGGCGCGATGTTTGGCATCGCTGCCACGACCCGCGAACCGGATCACCTGTGCACGCAAACGCTCGAACATCACACTCATCAACATCAGCGCAAACTCTGGTTGCGACCCAAGCCCTGCCTGCACCTCATCACCGTCCAGCGAGTAACACTTAATGTTTGACATCGCCTTCGCCGATGCCGTGCGTTTGGCCGGTATATCGACATCTGGGATCTCGCTAAGGACGGCCATTTCGCCAAATACGTCTCCCGGACCTGCTAGCTGCTCAACGATTCCTTTTCCAGTAAGCAAAACCTCGCCCTCGGTCAAGAAGTACATGCGATGCACGTTCCTTCTCGCGAACAGCGACTGATCTAGGGGAGTGGTCAGCGCTTTTGAAACAGACTTCTTGAAGATGCTCTGTTTGTTGGATTGTTCGTTCTCGGCAAAGATCAGCGCACCATCGGCGAACGTTTCGACTTTGCCAAACTTCTTGAAAAACAGCTGCGCAGCGTTTGCATCGAAGTGGCCAACACCCGATTTGAAAACGATATAGCTGGAGAGATCGTCGCCTGGAGAAACGTGGGTAACCGCCATGACAAGCCTTTGCTGTGGAAGAGAAACGCGAGGAACGATTTTGCGCCAACTCGCGCTCAGTGGCACACACCACAGTAGCAATTTGTTGCCACGCGCCTACAATATTGTAGCTCGGGTGCGAAAAGGTCACAGCCAAGACGATCACCTTACCGAGTCCAACTGGCGCTATTATCACAGTCGGACATCGGTGGCAACCTGCAGCCTCCGTACGATCTGCGCCATAAGACTGGGAAATCATGGATCAACCAGACAAGGTACCTGCGTCACCGGCCAAGGTAAAACTCACCCCAAGCGCCGTGGTGCGTTACCTCGACCAACACGTGATCGGGCAAGACGAAGCAAAGCGGGCACTCGCCGTGGTGGTGTATCAACACTACAAAAAAATCACCCACGCCAACGAAGCGACAGACGCCTCAGCCGCAGCAATCGCGCTTGGTAAAAGTAATGTCCTGCTGATCGGGCCAACCGGCACGGGTAAAACACTTCTCTGCGACACTTTGTCACGTGCGATTAATGTGCCGTTTGTCACCGCCGACGCCACCTCTCTCGCACAGACTAAGTATGTGAATGAGGAAATAGAAGCCATCTTGCAGCGGCTCTTGAACAAGGCGGATGGCAACATCTCCAAGGCCGAACGTGGCATTGTGTTTATCGATGAAATCGACAAGCTAAAGGCCGCCGACCCACAATCGCGCTCGACGTCTGGCGAGAGTGTTCAACACTCGTTGTTGAAGATCATGGAAGGCTCATTAGTTAAACTGAGCAATGGTCAATCACTCGACACAGCGAACATCCTCTTTATTTGCGGCGGTGCGTTTGTCGGCCTTGAAAATGTCGTCGCGAATAGCAAAGCGTTCGGCTTCATATCGCTGACGGATGCGAATAACCAACTGATCCTCGACCGCCTCAATTCTCGCATCAAGCCTACTGATCTCATCGCCTACGGCCTGATCCCGGAATTTACCGGCCGGCTGCCGGTGGTGGCGAGTTTGAAGCCACTTTCGACTGCGATGCTGGTCAAAATCATGACCGAGCCGAAGAATTGCCTCTACAACCAGTTTCGCGAAGTCATTAAACGCGAGGGGGCCGAGTTGCACATCGCGCCACGAGTTTTTGAAGAAATCGCCTCACTCGCTGCGGAATACAAAGTCGGCGCGCGCAGTCTGCGCGGCATCTTTGAAGAAATGATTGCGCCAGTGCTATATGTCTTACCCGATCGAAGCGATATCAAGAGGGTGGAGATTTCTTCCTTGTTTGAAGAGGCAAAGCTCTCAAGCGCCTAAGCGCCTTAGAATTTCAATGTCGCGATACGTGGACAATGGTCACTTGTTTCAATTTTTTGGCTTGGCACCGCGGCAACAGCGACTTTGCGCGAAGAGATCACACCGGGGTTCAGTACCTTAAGCGCATCACTAATCACAATGTGGTCTAGCCCGGTAAAGCCGGCACAACCGCCGTCAGTCGTTGACAACGGCACTTGATGCAGATTGGGTGACCCGTCGGAAATTTCCTGCCAGAGATAACGCGTACTGACTTTCCCGTCGGGTCCGACTTTGTTGGGGCTCGCCGGGTCAGTACCGTCTGCGCGCACTTCGTTAGGCTTCGGCGCCATCGCCAGTTCATCGTCGATGCGCCGATTGAAGTCCCCCAACAATGTTAGCCGCGGGGTTTTTGCCCAGACGCTCTCAATCCAATTTTCAAGGATCGGGATTTGGCGGTTGAGAACCTCGCAGGCTTCGTTTGCATCCGTCAACAATCGTCCGGGAAAACGTTCATTGCTGTTGTTCACGCTGGCACAGGACGCCTTCAAATGTATGTTCATGAAGGTAACCGGCTGATCGTTGACGTTTAGCGTTAACGCCAATCCCGGTCGCACACTACGAAATGCAGCGGGGTCGTTAGGTGGATCCTTGATGGCAAGTGCGGCTTCGGTAGTGCAGCGTCCGGGCTTCGAGGTTAGCGATTTGTCCCAAGCAAATGCGAGGGTCTGAAACGCGGTGTGCTTTGCATCGCAAACATCAAATTTTTCCGCGAACTTGCCAAGTACGATTTTGATCACCGCCGTTGAACGTACTTCTTGAAACGCAATCACACGAGCCCCATCGCGCTCGATGATGCCTTCCACGGTCTCGCGTAACTTGTCCAACTTTTCTTGATAGGCGGCCGGCGTGCGTGTCACATTGGGGTCAAGCCGCGGTTGTCCCGGTACGGGCGCATCACCACTTCGATAGGCGTTACATGGTGCAATTAAACTTGATGCTGCCGGCCCACCTGCTCCCTTGAGGACTGCCTCTTGACATTGGGTGGCACGCACTGTTTCTTCAGGTGTCGCCGCAGTCGCGCCGCGAACGATACGGGCGCGGGTGTCGCACCAATTCACGGCGGGTGAGGCACACACCTCCAAGTGTCGCTTGAAGTCGTCCGGCGTCCCCGCCCAAGCCATGTTAAATGCGGCGACTCCTGCGGAAAGGGTCGTGGGGGCAACGGCGGAGGTGGGTACTTGCGCACTGACACATGTCATCGCGGCGGTGAGGAACGTCAGCGCGACGGAAGAAAGGACGTTTGGCATGGATCACGATCAAAGTTAGGCAAGCCGCCATTATCACCAGTTCACCGGCCAATTTTCCGCCGCCTCCATGTGGTTATCTCCGCGCTGGAGCCCCGCCCAATACCCGTGCGGGCAGCATAACCACCGCGCGAATGAATGCAAACAGCCCCTCAAATGCGATACCGACCAGTCGAAACGGCAGCGTGAATAGCCAGACGATTGGATAGAGCAGCAGCGCCAGTAGCGCAAGCGGCCAGCAGACCACGAACAGCAGTAACCAAAGCAAAAACTTAATCATGTAAGTTCCTCAATTAGATTAGATATGCGGTGGTGGAAAGATTAGGGCATCTGCGCTGGTTGCAACAACCTCCGCCGACGGTTTGCAGATGTAATCGCGCGGGTTGCGTCTCAGATCAACAAAAGAGGCTGTCCCGAATTTTGTGTTTATCGATTTTGCTAGGCGTTATTGAATTGTTGCTCGAAACGGATCATCAGTTGGCTTAGCGCTTGTTTCCAATTCTGAATGGGCATTGTCCAGCGTTGACTGA
>Ga0315906_10007196_pt1 | contig 13596 bp, 13 predicted proteins | sample LakEriMetagenome_4_FD_203526 | JGI IMG/M metagenome (GOLD analysis project Ga0315906, IMG submission 203526) | Freshwater fungal communities from buoy surface, Lake Erie, Ohio, United States - Buoy 2 MA122 | ecosystem: Environmental > Aquatic > Freshwater > Lake > Lake biofilm | place: USA...
CGTTGAGACCGATCCGAAAGTGGTTCGCGAGTTCCTGTCGCATCCGGCCCGGGGGAAGGTACGGGTTGTCTTTTCCACGTATCAGTCGGCCCCGATTGTCGCGAAGGGGCTTCGGCGCGGAATCGCTTTTGACTTTGCGATTTTCGACGAGGCCCACAAAACCGCAGGCCCGCGCAGCGGCACATTCGCATTTGCACTAGACGACAGGCAGTTGCCAATACGCAAGAGACTGTTTCTCACAGCGACGCCCAGGAAGGTCGATATTCACCACAAGGATCGTCAAGGTGATTTTCACGTCGTCTCAATGGATGACGCGAGCATCTACGGAAAGCGGGCACATGAGTTGTCGTTTGCCAGCGCTGTCGCGCAAGGAATCATCTGCGACTACCGCGTGGTGGTGTCGATCGTTGAACCAAATGAGCTTTCCAATGCCGCGATTCAGCGCGGCATCACGCTGGTAAAAGGCAACCAACAGGCCACGCGATGGGTGGCCACGCAGATCGCCGTCGCGAAGGCCATTCGGAAGACGAACGCGCGGAAGGTCATCACTTTCCACAGCCGCGTCGAACAGGCAAAGCATTTCGCAAGCGATACGCCCAAGGGAATCCGGACGTTTCTCGCCGGCTTCAACGTTGGGCACGTGTGTGGGGCTGACCCGGTGGCAGTGCGAAAGGAAGTCTTGGCCGGATTCCGAGAAGACCATAAGCAACTAGTCGCGAACGCCCGTTGCCTTACCGAAGGCGTGGATCTGCCGGCCGTTGACATGGTTGTCTTCAACAATCCCCGCAAGAGCAAAGTAGACATCATTCAGGCAATTGGACGGGCGATGCGGAAGCCCGCGAACGGCGTGAAGTCGCTCGGCTATGTGGTAGTCCCTGTCTTACTTGCGCCGGAAAAAGCTGGCGATCTAGAGGCATTGTGCCGCAAGACCGATTGGGAGGACGTTGTGGATATCTTGGCCGCCCTAAGGGACCATGATTTTCGACTAGACGACCTCGTGCGTTGCCACTCGGTTGCCCTTGGCGAGGGTAGGGCTTTCAGCCCTCGCGCTTTCGCTGAACACGTACAAGTCATCGGGCCAGCGATTACCGTCCATGCGTTGCAACGTCACATATCAACGTTGGTGCTAGAGCAACTCGGGGTGTCCTGGGACCGACGGTTTGGTGAACTACAAGCATTCAAGACAAAACATGGTCACTGCAACGTACCCCAGCGGCACCCGTACCAAACGCTGGGCCATTGGGCCAGCGGCCAAAGAACCCGCCGGCGCGCGGGAAGGCTGTCACCTGACAGAGTGGCGAGATTGAACGCGATTGGTTTCGTCTGGGATCAGGAGGCAGAGAGCTGGAAAGAGAAGTACGAAGCCCTGATCACGTTTAAACAGAAGGCAGGCCATTGCGACGTGCCAAGTGTCTTCCCGGATAATCCAGCATTGGGGAATTGGCTTGTGCATCAAAGAGTCTTAAGGTCAACGGGTAGGTTGGCCCGGGAACGCGAAGGCCTTCTTGAGGCAGTTGGTGTCACTTGGAATACCGTGGAAGCGCAATGGGAAGAGAAGTTTGAGCGACTCGTCGCATTCGGCAAACGCGAAGGACACGTAGACATCCCCAGGGACTATCCTGACGACGTGGAATTGGCTCACTGGGTGAGCAATCAAAGAGCCTTCAAACGCCGCGAACGAATTACGCCGGAGAGAGTCGCACGGCTGGAGGCGATCGGATTTCGGTGGGACCCCAAAGACGCAGCTTGGGACGAGCAGCTCCGCGCCTTGGCCGCTTTCGCGCGAGGCGAAGGGCATTGCAACGTCCCCTCAACGTTTCGCGACAGGTCGTTGGCCAGCTGGGTTGTTAGCCAGAGGGTTGCATTCAAGGAAGACGCGTTATCAAAGGATCGCGTCGCAAAACTTGAGGCACTGGGATTTGTGTGGGATCCATTTGCTGGCGCTTGGGAGCAGAAGTTCCGAGAGTTGCAAAGTTTTAAGGCGAAACATGGCCACTGCAACGTGGCCCAAAACGACGCTGGCAACCCGGCCTTGGGTAAATGGCTTCACAAGCAGCGGCAGAAAAAGAAAAAGGGAGAACTCGCAGTTGCACGTGAGAAGATGCTGAACTCCATCGGCGTGATATGGGAGCCAAAGAGGGGCCCGCTATCCGCCAACTGCTAGCCATTAAGCGGCTTTAACATGGTGCGTCTGGCTTGCTCCAACTCCTCATCGCTCATGCTGCGGTAGTCGGGCCGATCCGCGTCGCAATGCTGGATCAGCCGAATCGTCGCCTCCAAGTGTCGCAGGGCCGCGAAGCCGCCGCGGTCCAGATCCCGCTGGAGGCAGGCTACCCACGCATTGATGAAACCCTCGGTCCCGCCGTAGCCCCGAACCATCGACGCACAGAGGGCCTTCACCCGGTTGGCCGACGAGGCGGCGCGCACTTGGGCCAGGTCTTGCGCCATCCGCCGCTTGCCTATCCGGGCCCGGGCAGCAGCTCGCCGGTATCGCTCAAACTCATTGTGGCACCGCCGGCACTGCCGCATACGGTGATCCGAGCCCTGCCGGCGACGGCGAAACTCGGAAATCGGCTGGACTTGAAAGCAAGACTCGCAGAGGCGGGCACCACTGCCAGCGGTTACAGGGCAATGCACGGGTATCGGCCAAGGCTCCGGCGCGGTCGAACGGTGGAAACAAAGAGACGCGACTAACCGGCAGGCAAGCATTATACTTGCGTACAGCATTACGCCGTGGCGTGCCACTCGGGTTGCACCACCACTAGTTCATTGTCCCTGCGGCAGAGATTCACAACGCATCGCCGAAAGGAGTCGCCATGTTTCCCAAGCCCGCACACGTGCCGGACGCAATTGCAAAAGCCGATGACTTGACCCTGATCAGTACCTTGGTCGTCCGGCAGTGGAGGAGGGAGCAACGAACTGGGACGGAGGAGATGCGCCAGGAGGGTGAGGCGAGAATTGCCCGCGCCCAAGCCGGGGCACGCATGCTCCTGGGATTGCCAGTGCCGTCTGCGGAGGCCGCCGCCGGCCAGACCGAATCACCTTATCCATCGCTGACGGACTCCAAAAAAATATCTGTCAACGCGAAGAAGCCGCGAGTGCCTAGGCCGCGGTTGGCGAAGTCGGTCGAACGCGAATGGGGTACCAAAGAAGGGCGGCTCTTGCTGTTGGGTGCGAGCATGCGCGTTCTGGGCGAGTATTTCGGCCTTGGTTCGCATACGAGCCTGTACGACGTTCCTCTGTTTAATGAGAAAATCCGGCCGCTTCGGGAAGGAGCGCGAACGGCCCGGAGCGCCGGGGCGTGGATGGAACGCAACGTCCGTGATCGCCATAGGTAATCAAGTTCCGACCACGTTTCCGACCACACCCCGCGGCCATACCAGGACGCGAGTGGCTTTTTCTCGGGCAGAAGTGAAGGAAGATCGACTGACATAAGAGGCCATACAGATTTTCCGACCGACCACGGGATCTACAGAGGGCTCGCATGAGGCCCCTGTTCGATTCCCGACGGTAGGAGATCTGAAATGGTCCGAGGCAATCAGAAACCCAAGACAGAGGTCTATCACCAGCCCATTCCGGGGATGATTTTCCCTGACGCCCTGTACCGCATCGACGAATTGCGGGCACGCATGGGCTGGGCGGCCGCTTCGTACCGGGCCGCTTGTCGCCGCGGCCTCCACGTGCGCCGGAGCGGCAAGCGAGCATACGTGCTGGGCGCCGATGCGATTTCCTTCATCGCGAAGGAAGGGGGCACGCCATGAGCCGCCGCCGCCCCCCCGAATCTAATCGTTGGCGAGATGCGCGGCGCGCAGCCGCCAAGGCCGCCAAGGCCGCTGGCAAGCGATTAGACGCCCAGTTGGTCTTCCCCGGCTGGTCAGCCACTCTACGCCAGCCAGAGCCCTCACACGCCGCCTGCCGGGCGGAGGCCGCGACTTAGTGCTTCCCAGGGCGTCGCGACGGGCTGATCGTCGGCCCTCCCGCCCAAACCATCCCCAAGGCCAAGCGGTTTTGGGATCGCCCGTTTGCCTCACGCAGGAGCCTTCATTATGAACAATCAAGCACCAACCGACGCGACCCCCGATGCCAACGGCCTTGTGGCCGCCTTCGAAGGGTTCGCGACACCCTCACCCGCGGCGGCGGCGCTGAATCCGTTCGACCCGGCATCGCTTCACCTCGGCTCAGACTTCGCTGAGGGCCTCGGCGTCCGGAAGGTGATCTCCACCATTCCCTGCCGAAAGCCGAGCAAGAGCGAATGGTTTCGCGTTCGCCCGGGAGAGCAGTGGCGGCTTCAGACGGCCGTGTTGGACGTTGAGAACGGCGTCGACCGCGCCACTTATCTGGTGAATCGGAGTCTGTGGGGCGACCTCCACGGCGAAATCGCGCCGGCGTTGGTGCTGACGTGCGCCAACCGCGCAGGCGATCTGTTTGTGTGGCGAATCAAACTGCCAGGGGCGGACGGGCGTTCGAACACCTGGACTGAGTCTGCGGTTCGCATTGCCCAGGCAGCGGAGACGAACTGGTGCCGGATGGTCGCGGACACAGCGAATGGTCACTACACGCACTTTGAGCCGGCGGCGCAACTGCCGGATCCCAAATGGCCAGAGCTTTCGTTTGAGCAGCTTCTCGCCATCGCGTTTCGCGACCGCTTCATTCACGCCCCCGATCATCCGGTCCTTCGCCAGCTGCGGGGTGCGGTATGAACGACATCGCGGCGTTTGACGAGGTGTGGTGCGTCGATACGGAGTACTCGGCGCCCGACGGGTGTCAGCCCGCACCGATTTGTCTTGTAGCCCAGGAGCTGCGATCGGGTCGGTCGATTCGCGTCTGGGAGGACGAACTAAGGCGGCTCTCTGTGGCGCCTTTCCGCACCGACGCCCGGAGTCTTTTTGTCGCCTACGCGGCGGCAGCAGAGTTTTCGGTGTTCCAAGTGCTGGGCTGGCCAGCACCGGAGCGGACGCTGGATCTGTTCTTCGAATTTCGGGCCATGACGAACGGACTGCCGACGCCAAGCGGTTCGGGTCTCTTGGGTGCGTTGGTCTACCACGGCCTGCCCGCGATGGCGGGCGCCGAAAAAGAGGCGATGCGAGACCTGGCCATTCGCGGCGGCCCGTTTACAAGCGATGAGCGGGCGGCGCTCTTGGATTATTGCGCCGAAGACGTCGCGGCTTTGATGCGTCTGCTGCCGGCGATGCTCCGGAACATCGATCTACCGCGCGCCCTTTTGCGGGGGAGGTACGCCTGGGCCGTCGCCGCAATGGAGCATCGCGGCATTCCGATCGATGCCCAGACCTTCCGCCACCTGAAGCAACGATGGCGATTAGTGCAGTCGCTGCTCGTCGCAGAGGTAGATCAACGCTACGGCGTGTACGAGGGGACGACTTTCAAGCGGGACCGGTTTGCTCGCTTCTTGATCAGTCGGGATATCCCTTGGCCGATGCTGGAAAGTGGCCAGTTGGATCTGTCGGACGAAACCTTTCGATCCCAGGCCAAGGCCTACCCAGCGGTGGCGGAACTTCGGGAGTTGCGGGCGGCATTGGGCCAGATGCGGCTATTCGAAGACTTGGCGATCGGACCCGACGGCCGCAACCGCACAGGCCTTGCCCCATTTCGCGCCCGCACCGGCCGCAACCAGCCGTCCAACGCCCGCTACATCTTTGGCCCGTCCCGCTGGCTGCGAAGCCTCATTCGGCCGGAGCCGGGTAAGGCAGTCGCTTACCTAGATTTCGTCTCGCAGGAGATTGCAGTAGGCGCCGCCTTGTCTGGCGATGAGGCAATGCTGGAGGCGTATGCCTCTGGGGACTTCTACCTGGCCTTTGCCCGCCAAGCGGGCGCGGTGCCTGCCGATGCGACGAAGGCGACACACACCGAAGCCCGGTCGCTGTTCAAGGCCGCAGCGCTGGCCGTCATGTACGGCATGGGGCCGGAGTCACTGGCGCAGAAAATCGGCAAACCGGTTGCTGCCGCTGTCGAATTGCTAGCCCTTCACCGCCGCACGTATCCCAAGTTCTGGGAGTGGTCGCAGGCCGCCGTCGATCGGGCCACCCTGACCGGGTCCATACAAACGGTCTTCGGGTGGCCGCTTCACGTCGGCCCAGCTTGCGATTCAGCACGCCGAGTCGCAAACCCCCGCGCCCTGGCCAACTTCCCGGTACAGGCCAACGCGGCTGAAATGCTTCGGCTGGCTTGCTGCCTTTTGGTGGAGCGGGGCGTGGGATTGTGCGGCCCCATCCACGACGCTGTTTTGGTGGAGGGGCCGGCGAAAGACATCGATGCCGTCGTTGCCGACGCCCGCGCCGCGATGGCTGAATCCTCCCGCTTGGTGCTGGGGGGCCTTGAGATACCCGCCGATGCAAAGATCGTCCGCCACCCGGATCGCTACGTCGACGATGCCGGCGCCGCCTTCTGGGGCACCGTCATGCGGCTTGCGGGTACCCCGGAAGACAGCCGCGAATCCGCTGAACCAGTTCAGCAGTTCTGTCGTTCCACCTCAGCATTTCTGCCGAACCGGTCCGGTCTCATAGATAAGTCTCATAGGGGGAGTCTCTTCTCCTGCTTACAGGAGTCCCCCACATGATCCGATTGGAGGACTTCAAAGGTGCGAGCTGCGAGGAGTTGCCGTTGCCCTCGCCGCCCCGTTTGCGCAATCGCAGCACGGCACCATTCATCAGCGGCCCCATTCCGTTGGCTTGGATTCGGCAGGCCATCCAATTGCCGAAGCCGGCGATAGGCGTAGGTCTCACTCTCTGGCTGTTGCGGGGTATTCAGCGCGGAGCCTCGCAACTCCGAATCGATCAGTCCTTTCGTAAGCGTTTGGGCCTGTCCGCAGATCAAGCCAGGCGCGGCGCGCATGCGCTGGAGAAGGCAGGCTTGGTGAAGGTTGTGAGGCAAGGACGGGGGCGCTGCTTGGTTGTGCAACTTGTGACCACAGCAAGCGACGCGTTTCCGTAGCAACCGACGGCCATAAAGTGACCTAAAGCAGGCTTGCGCGGTCATGCAACCGCGCTATGATCGAAAGACAACCAAGACGCAACCAAAGACTTAATCCACCAACTACAAGGAGCGGAACAATGCACGACGAGATAAAGGTCTGGGTGATGGAGTACGCGGGTCGCCCGAACTACCACCTCCAGTGGAAGGATCCAGTGACTCAGCGTCGCAAGACAAAGGCCACCAAGATCCCTCGCACCGGGAAAGCGAGGGAGCGAAAGTTGGCAGAACGGGAGGCTCGCGAACTGGAGAACCGGCTGGCGGCTGGCGAGGCCGTTATTCCGTCCAGGCTTTCATGGGAAGAGTTCCGCCGTCGCTATGAGGCGGAAGTGGTCCCGGGCTTGGCCACTCGGACAGCGGAGAAGATCTCGTCGGTGTTTGACCGGTTCGAAGCCGAGATCGCACCGCAGCGACTGTGGGATGTCGATGAGAAGCGGCTGTCGGCATTTGTCGCCAAGCTCCGCGAAGGCAAGCTCGCCAAGCCGAACCCGGCAGCCGAGAAGCCTTCCAAAGAAGAGCGGGTCGGCCAACTCACTGAATCGACGATCGCGGGGCACCTTGCCCACTTGAAGGCAGCGTTGAACTGGGCGAAGGACCAAAAACTGCTGCCGAAGGTCCCGGCGTTTCCGAAGCTGAAACGGGCCAAAATGTCGAAGGGTGCAAAGGTTATGCGGGGCCGCCCCATCACCACCGAAGAGTTTGAGCGGATGCTGGGACAGGCGGGTGAGGTTGTCGGCCCCGCTGCCGCAGACGAATGGGTCTTCTACCTGCGGGGCCTTTGGACGAGTGGGTTGCGGCTTGCTGAATCGCTGGAGTTGTATTGGGATCGCGAAGACAAGCTGCATCCGGTGCTGACCGGTCGATACCCAATGCTGCGAATTCCTGCCGCATTGGAGAAGGGCCACAAGGAACGGCTCTTGCCGATGTCGCCGGAGTTTGCGCGGCTCCTGGAGGCGGTGCCGGAGGCTGCGAGAACCGGTCCTGTCTTTCGGCTGGATCGCATCGACGGCAAGCCGGGTCGGGCGAACAAGGATCGGGTGTCAAAAGTCATCAGCAAAATCGGCGCGAAGGCGAATGTCCGGGTCGATGTGAAGAAAACAGCCTCGGCCCATGACCTACGACGCGCCTTCGGGGAGCGTTGGGCTTCTCGCCTAATGCCCGCCCAGCTGATGGAGCTGATGCGGCATGAGAGTATCGACACCACGCTCTCCTACTACGTAGGCCGTAACGCAGAGCGGACGGCCGCGATTCTGTGGGACGAGGACAGGAAGGCAGTCGGCTCGCCCACTTCTTCCCAGGCCGCTTTGGCTGAAGTCCTGGCCGATAAGGCTAGGGACCAAGGTTGCCCCTAGGCGGCACTAGCCTCTCTCCTGCGAGAGGCTGGGATGCCAAACAAAGACCCCTATCCGGACAAGATGCTCGCCGGCCTCGTCGATGCATGGCAGGCAGGCGGCGACGGCGATGCTTTGGCGATTCTGTGGGCCGCCGCCGCCCCTATCGTCCACCGGGCGGCAAGGGTGACGCTCGCGAAGTCGAATATCCGCGACCCAGCTGCCGTCGACGATGCGGTATCGCTAGTCATGGACCACCTCAGGAAGCTTCCCGGCGGAGCGGTGGCCAAATATGACTGCGAACAAAGCGCGGCCAACTACTTGAAGTGGCTAGCGACGAATCGGTCCCGGGACGTCATCCGCAGCCGCCGGCGGCTGCGAGAGAAAACTTGGTTTGGGCTACCAGAGATCCCCGCCCCTTCGAACCAAGCGGGCGATGCGAACGAGGCGACCGTCTTCAATGAGTTGGTGGCCGCCTTGCACCAAGCAATCGCCAAACTAGACGGGCGGTCGCAGGAAGTGATCAAGCGGCATCTGGCCGGTGAGCGGCAGGCCCGCACCGCCAGTGATTTGGGTGTCTGCGAAGGCACCGTCACGCGAATCCGCCAGCGGGCGATGGCGCAGCTTCAGGCAGCGCTTTTGAAGGAGGATCGGGGGCCGCGACACCGCCAGCCCCGGCAGCAGCGTTTTTGATGCCGCTACGCAACAGATTACGCAACAACGGCCACCCGAGAGGATCGGGTGGCCGTTCGCGTTGAAGCGTAAAGACCCAGATTTCCAGAAGTGCCGGAGGTGGGACTTGAACCCACACGCCCTTGCGGGCAACGGATTTTGAGTCCGCCGCGTCTGCCATTCCGCCACTCCGGCTCGTGAGGGCGTCCGTCCTGCCAGCGTACGCCGCCTCGACGCGGGCCGCCAGACGCCCCACGCCGGCGGCCACACCCACACACCCCCGTCGGCCCGATGGCCACCGGCCGCACGGCAACTAAGATGGCGGCTCAGGTTTCCCGCACCCCGGCTCCGGCAGGACTCTTCCGTGTCGATCACCGACGCCTACGCCCGCGGCCGCTTCGGCCTGTCGTTCGAACTCTTCCCGCCCAAGTCGCCCGAAAGCGAGGCGGCGATGTGGAAGACCGTCGACGAACTCATGGCCTTCGAGCCGGCACTCGTCACCTGCACCTACGGCGCCGGCGGCTCCACCAGGTCGAAGACGCTCGATGTGATCTCCGGTGTGCGCCAGCGCCACGATGTGCCCGTGGCCAGCCACCTGACCTGCGTGGGCAGTTCCGTTGACGACCTCCGCAGCTACCTCCGCGAGGCCCGCGACCGCGGCGTGGCCGCGATCGTCGCCCTCCGCGGCGACCCGCCCCAGGGCCAGACCGAGTTCACCCAGGCCGCCGGCGGCCTCCGCTACGCCGCCGAACTCGTGGCCCTCATCAAGGCCGAGTTCCCCGAGTTCGGCATCCTCGTCGCCGGCTATCCCGAGACCCACCAGGAGGCCGACAGCCCGCAGGCCGACCTCGAGAACCTCGCCCGGAAGTGCGCCGCCGGCGGCGACGTGGTGGTCACGCAGCTGTTCTACGACAACGCCGACTTCTTCCGGTTTCGCGAGGCCTGCGACCGGCTCGGCATCACCGCGCCGATCGTGCCAGGCGTGATGCCGGTGACGAACTACGCGCAGATCCGCCGCATCGCCAGCCTGTGCAAGGCCAGGCTTCCCGCCGCCTTCACACAGGCCTTCGAGGCGGCCGGCGACGACGAGGCGGCACAGTTCGAGGCCGGCGTCGACTACGCCGCACGGCAGGTGGAGGAGCTCGTCGCCGGAGGCGTGCCGGGCGTGCACTTCTACGTGCTCAACAAATCCCCCGCCACGATCCGCGTGCTCGAGCACGTGGGGCTGCGCCGCGGGTGAGGCACGCCGATGTCCCTCTCCCCATGGGAGAGGGTGGCCGAAGGCCGGGTGAGGGTGTCTTTGGTGACGCAGCGACAGCACCCTCACCCCGGCCCTCTCCCCGAGGGAGAGGGTGGGGGAGTGGCTGCCCTTCGCCAGCCTCACGCCCTCGGCGGCTGGTCGTCGTCCATCGTGCGGATGTAACTCCTGAGCCGTTCCAGCTCGTCGCTGACGTGGCGGAGCTTGAGCATGTTTTCCACACGCTTCACCAGCTCCACGCGGTTCACCGGCTTGGAGAGGAAGTCGTCGGTGCCGGCCTCCACCGCCCGCTCGATGTCGCCGAGCTCGCCGAGCGCCGTCACCATCAGGATCATGATCGAGCTCGTGGCCGGATCACCCTTGAGCGTCTGGCAGACCTCGAAGCCCGAGAGCTTCGGCATCATCACGTCGAGCAGGATGACGTCGGGAGCGAAGGCGGCCGTCTTGTCGAGCGTGTCGCGGCCGTCCACCGCCGTGGCGATCTCGCAGTCGATGTCGGCGAGATAGGCCTCGAGGAGCTCGCGGTTGGGCTCGTTGTCGTCGGCGATGAGCACCCGGCTCTTGCGGGCGGCGACGGCCGCCGGGACGGCGGCTGGGGAGGGGGCTTTCGAGCGGGGCATCGCGGGGCTCCGGCGGGGCGTCAGGGCACCTCGAAGAGCGACTGGCTCTTCACGATCGCCAGGTCGTCGGGATAGGTGTGGAAGGCCTGCACGAGGAGGCTGCGGGGCCGCGTCTCCACGTCGATCCAGCTCAGGGCCCCGAGCGTCATCCGGCCCGGCGGCTCGAAGCGGTGGAACAGGCCCCGCTGCGTGCCCGCGGTCGCGAGCTCCTGCTGGAGCATCCAAAACACCTCGGCATCGGCCCGCTCGAGCTGGAAGCAGGTCTGGTAGCGGGCGCCGCCGCGGCATTCCAGGCGATCGCTCCGCTCGCCGCCGATGCGGTGCGACAGCAGCCGGCGCTTGAGCGGCAGCGGGTCGCTCGCCGCGGTCGCCACCTCCGTGAGCGTCAGCCCGCCGCTCCGCCAGGTGACGACGTGGCCGCAGCCGGTGACCGTGATGACCGCCGAATAGCCACCGCGATCGATCGACCGCGTGGCGCAGACATCGAACAGCTCGGGATGGAGCACGCGGCCGTAGAGCTGGAAGACGAGCTCCGTGGCCCGGGGGCGAACCGACAGCACGACACAACCTCCACTTCTCCGCCACACCGACGCGGGCAGTATACGGGGGGCCTGCGGCGCCCACCACGGCGGCTCACCACAGGCCCACGAACATGTCGTAGACGGCGTGCGAGCCGGCCACGATGCCGAAGCCACGGGCGACGAACAAGAGCGAGAAGAACACGCCCGCCAACGCCCGGAACACGAAACTGTAGAGATCGAAGGTGTCGCCGAGCGGGCCGACGTAGTGCGCGAGGCTGAACAGGCAGCTCGTGGCGAGGATCGCCCAGCCCGCGGCCGCGACGCTCGACGCCCCGAGCCGCTCGAGCACGAACGCCACGGCCGGCAGCAGCAGGAGCCTGAAGAGCACCTCCTCGTAGAGGCCCGCCCCGCAGAAGCCGATCAGCCGGGCGAACACACCCTCGCGGCCCGGAGCGACCGCGAGCGGCAGGAAATCCGGCCACAGCTGCCCCTGGAGCCGGGCCACGCCGATGAGCACCGCCGCCCAAATGCCGCATTCCAGGGCCATGCCGGCGAGCACGCCGGGCCGCACGTTCCAGCGGTCGTGCTCGACGTGGTGCCAGGCGAGCAGCCCCAGGATGGTGAGCGTCGGCAGCAGGAAATACGAGCCGAATCCCAGGGCGTCGAGGGCCTGCCGCAGCCAGACGTCCGCGCCGTTGCGCGGCGTGCCGCGGCCGAGCAGGAGCACGCCCCCTTCGTAGGCCACGACCAGCGGCAGCGCGAACACGAGGCTCGTGAGCGGTGCCCGTGAAATCGCCCAGTAGCCGGGCTCCGTGGCCGCAGTGGCGGCGGTCGGTTCAGCGCCGAGTTCGACGGCCGCGCCGGCTCCGCGGAGCGCGTCGTCCGGAACGTCATCGTCCGGGAAATCGTCGTCCGGCGCGTCGGAATCCATCGGCATCGCCGCGCAGGCCGCGCGGCCCGCGTGATCGCGGTGAACGGGAATTCCCGCATGGTACGCGGTTCCGACAATGCTTGCACTGCTGGCGCGAGAAAAAGCCGCCGTGTCGAGCGGGCGAATCGCCGCATGCAGCGCGGGCTGCGGCGCGATTGCGGCGGCGCGGCTTGCGTCGCCTTGACAAGCGGAGACCGCTCCGCAGAATGCCGCTTCGTCGTCACGACGACGTCGGCATGCATCGCCGCGAGCGATCAGGGCGACGATGAACGCGGCACCGCGGAGGTGCGTGTCGCGGGCCGAACGAGTGCACCAACAGCATCTGTCGGGGGGCGACGACATGAGGGATCGACTGTCGACGACCTTGGTCGTGGCCTGGATGTCCCCCCCGGTTTTTTGCCTCGCCGCGGCGGCGTGAGCCGCCGGCCGCGGACCGCTTGCCCGCGGCCGCGGTCGGTCGGGTAAAATCCGGGCGGGATGCGTTTCCTGCCCGGATGACGCCATGGCACGATGCCTGGTCGGTTGCGGTTCGAACCTCGGCAGCCGCCGCGAGCAGCTCGACCGCGCCGTGGAATTGCTGCGGTTCATGCCGGGCGTGAGGCTCGAGGCGGTGAGCCGCTACCGCGAGACGCGGCCGGTGGGTGGCCCGGCCGGCCAGGCCGCTTACCTCAACGGCGCCTGCCTCATCGAGACCGAACTCGGCCCCCGTGAGCTGCTCGATGCCCTGTTCGCCGTCGAGCAGACGCTGCTCCGCGACCGCTCGCAGCGCTGGGCCGCGCGGACGATCGACCTCGATCTGCTGCTCTACGCCGATCTCGTGCTCGACACCGCGGAGCTCACGCTGCCGCACCCCCGGATGACGACCCGCCGCTTCGTGCTCGAGCCGTGCGTCGAGATCGCCGGCACGCTCGTCCACCCGGTCGCCGGCTGCACGCTCGGCGACCTGCTCGACAACATCTCCACGCCCCATCCGCTCGTGGCCGTCGTGGGCACCGCCGGCGTGGGCGCCGAGGACGTCGCCGACGCGGTGGCCGAGGCGCTGCTCGCGCGAACGCTGCCCGCGCCCCTGGCCGAGCCCCGCGACGGGAGCATCGCCGCGTGGCACAAGACCGCAGAGGCCTGGGCGCGGCCGCTCGATGCGACGGCCTGGACCGACGCCGGCCAGGCCACGGTCGCCGACTTCTGGCTCGAGGGCCTGCCGTGCGCGGCTGCGGCCCACCTCGACACCGCGACGTTGGCGACGTTCACCGACGAGGTGCGGGCACTCGCGGCAGGC
>Ga0315906_10007197_pt1 | contig 13594 bp, 14 predicted proteins | sample LakEriMetagenome_4_FD_203526 | JGI IMG/M metagenome (GOLD analysis project Ga0315906, IMG submission 203526) | Freshwater fungal communities from buoy surface, Lake Erie, Ohio, United States - Buoy 2 MA122 | ecosystem: Environmental > Aquatic > Freshwater > Lake > Lake biofilm | place: USA...
GCCGACGGGACCGGCGAAGGCGTTGCTGCGCGCGATCCGCAACGACCCGGAGGCGGTGTTGTCGGCGTTGGTGGGGTGAGGACGCAGCGCCGAGGTGCGGGGGCTGCCGCTGCTCTTCAAGGGCGCGGACTTCGCGGAGACGGACATCGCAAGGGCGGCGGGGCCGTAGCCAGCGGGACTCAACTCGTCCTCGCGCCCGCTCCGAGCGCGACCTCAGACGTCGAGGTTCGCGACCGACAGGGCGTTCTTCTCGATGAAATCGCGGCGGGGCTCGACCTCTTCGCCCATGAGGGTGGTGAACACCTCGTCGGCGGCGATGGCGTCCTCGATGCGCACCTGCATCAGGCGGCGCACCTCGGGGTTGAGCGTGGTCTCCCAGAGCTGCGAGGGGTTCATCTCACCGAGACCCTTGTAGCGCTGGATGGTCTGGCCCTTGCGCGCGTGCTCGAAGAGCCAGTCGATGGCCTCGCGGAAGCTCGTGATCCCGCGGCGGGTCTCGCCGCGCTGGACGAACGCGCCCTCGCCGATCAAGCCCTCGAGGGTCCGCGAGAGCTCGGCGATGCGCTGGTATTCCGCAGAGCCAAAGAAATCTCGCGGCAGGAACCGCTCGAAGCGGCTGCCGTGCTCGGTGCGGGTGATCTGCAGGCGCGCCGCGGGGACATCCTCGCCCGCGGGCTGCAGCTCGAGTTCGTAGCGCGCGGCGCCGTCGCCCGTGGCGGCGAGCCGTGCGGCCAGCGCATCCACCCAGCCCTGCAGCCATTCGCGGCGGCTGAAATCGGCGGGGGTGATGACCGGCAGTGCGACGAGGTTCTCGAGCACACGCTCGTCGTAGCGGCGTGACCAGCGCGAGACGATGCCCTGCACCTCCACATGGTGGCGGGCGACCGACTCGAGGCCGGGGCCTCGCAGCGGCGGTGCGCTGGCGTTGACATGCAGCGAGGCGTCTTCGAGCGCGGAGTTGAGCAGCATCGCGTTGAGCTCGGTGTCGTCCTTGACGTACACCTCCTGCTTGCCGCGCTTGACCTTATAAAGCGGCGGCTGGGCGATGTAGACATGGCCGCGCTCGATGAGCATCGGCAACTGGCGATAGAAGAAGGTCAGCAACAGCGTGCGGATGTGGGCGCCGTCGACGTCGGCGTCGGACATCAGGATGATGCTGTGGTAGCGCAGTTTGTCGACGTTGAATTCGTCCTTGATGCCGCAGCCGAGCGCGGTGATGAGGGTGCCGACCTCGGCGGAGCCGATGATCTTGTCGAAGCGCGCCTTCTCGACATTGAGGATCTTGCCCTTGAGCGGCAGGATCGCTTGCGTGCGACGGTCGCGGCCCTGCTTGGCGGAGCCGCCTGCCGAGTCGCCCTCGACGATGAAGAGCTCGGAGCGCGAGGGGTCTTTTTCCTGGCAATCGGCGAGCTTGCCGGGGAGGCCCGCGATGTCGAGCGCGCCCTTGCGGCGGGTGAGCTCACGGGCTTTGCGCGCGGCCTCGCGCGCGCGCGCGGCGTCGATGATCTTGCCGGCGATGGCCTTGGCCTCGCTCGGGTGCTCGAGCAGGAACTCGGAGAACTTGGCGGCGAGCGCGGTCTCGACGACACCCTTGACCTCGGAGGAGACGAGCTTGTCTTTCGTCTGGGAGGAGAACTTCGGGTCGGGCAGTTTGACCGAGAGGATCGCGGTCAAGCCCTCGCGCGCGTCATCGCCGGTGGTCGGTACCTTCTCGCGCTTGGCGATGCCTTCTTTTTCGATGTAGTCGTTCAGCGTGCGGGTGAGCGCGGCGCGGAAGCCGGAGAGGTGCGTGCCGCCGTCCTTCTGCGGGATGTTGTTCGTGTAGCAGAACATCGACTCGGCGTAGGAGTCGTTCCACTGCATCGCCACTTCGACGCCGATCGGGCCTTCCTGGGTACGGAACCAGAACACGCGATCGTTGACGGTTTTCTTTGAGCGGTTCAGGTGCGCGACGAATTCCTGCAGGCCGCCCTCGTGCTCGAAGGTCTCGACCTTGCCGTCGCGCTCGTCGGTGAGATCGATGCGCACACCGGCGTTGAGGAAAGACAGCTCGCGCAGGCGTTTGGCGAGGATGTCGTAGTCGAACTGGATGTGGGTGAAGATGACCGGCGACGGCTTGAAACGAACGCTCGTGCCGGTGCGATCGGTGGTACCGGTGACGGCGAGCGGCGCGACCGGTTCACCCAAGCGATATTCTTGTTGGTGAAGCTTGCCGTCGCGGTGGATGGTGAGTTGCAGCACTTCGGAGAGCGCGTTGACGACGGAGACGCCGACGCCGTGCAGGCCGCCCGAGACTTTGTAGGAGCTGTCGTCGAACTTACCGCCCGCGTGCAGCACGGTCATGATGACTTCGGCGGCGGAACGGCCTTCTTCGGCGTGGATGTCGACCGGGATACCGCGGCCGTTGTCCTCGACGGTGACGGATTCGTCGGCGTGGATCGTGACGACGACGCGATCGCAGTGGCCGGCGAGCGCTTCGTCGATGGCGTTGTCGACGACCTCGAACACCATGTGGTGCAAGCCGGTGCCGTCATCGGTGTCACCGATGTACATTCCGGGCCGCTTGCGGACCGCGTCGAGACCTTTTAAGACCTTGATTTTACTGGAGTCGTAGACTTCGGGTTCGGTCATATCCAGCGCCTGAAATGCGATGCGAAAGTATACCTGATTAGGGGGGGGTGGAGGGGTCCCGTCACCCTCGGTCTTGGGGCTTCCTTTTCCCGTGTTTCGCACGCATGCGCTGATTGAAAGCCAGTGCGTCGAACGGGCGTGGTTCGCCGGTTTGCGCGCCTTCCACCAGCGCCGCGCGGATCGCGTCGATCTCCGTGCCGCGTTCCTGTTCGCGACGGATCAAGTCGCGGATGTACTCGCTGTCGTTGGTGTAGCCGCCCGCATCGACCTGCTGCTTGACCCACTTGTCCTGCTGCGCGGTGAGCGTGATGGTCTTGCGGACGGTGGTCATGGGAAGCCCTCGGGTTGCACGATTATGACGGTTTTATCATACCATCGGTGCAACCGTTCATTGATGGTAGGTATCGCATGAACTCCTGTATTTATCGATGATCGCGCAAGATATGCAACTGGGTGTTGAGTGGCGCTAGACGCTACGATCACGGGGTGATAAGGTCATTCAAGCACAAAGGAATCGAACGGTTCTTCCGCTCGGGCAGCACAGCCGCCATCCCTGCGGGCCATGCGGCGCGATTGGGGCGGCAACTGGCGTCTCACCTTCGCGTTCGATGACGGCGATGCCGTTTTCGTCGACTTTCAGGATTACCACTGAGCCGAATCAACAGGCACCACCATGACTCAGATGCACAATCCGCCCCACCCCGGTCTGACGTTGCGGGAAGATGTCCTGCCCGCATTGGGGCTGCAGATCAACGAGGCCGCGGTGCAGCTTGGGGTCGATCGGACGACTCTCTCGAAGATACTGAACGGCCGTGCGGCCATCAGCCCAGCGATGGCGCTGCGCATCGAGCGCTGGCTCGGGCGGGACCGTGGCGGTGCGGCGGAGCTCTGGCTTGCGCAGCAGACCGCCTACGATTTGTGGCAGGCGCGGGTGGCATTGAAGAAGTCCAAAGCGCTGGCGAACATCAAACCCATCGGCCGCAAAGTCGCCTGACCTGCCCAAGCCCGTCCCCTACCCCCCCTCTACCCTCCCTTGTTCCACGTGGAACACTCGGTCGGGGCTGCCGAAGAGCCGCGTGTCGCGCTCCAGGGCGGTGACGATGATCTGGGTCTCGAGGCACTGGACGCGGCGGATGAACCGGCCGAGACGGTCCTGGTCGAGCTCCGCAGAAGGATCATCCAGCAGCAAAGTCGGCAGCAGGCCGTGCTCGCGCTTGAGGTATTCGAGTTGGCAAAGGTGTAAGGCCACGGCGGCGAGCTTCTGCTGGCCCCGAGAGAGCACCTCACGGGCCAACTTGCCGCGCAACCGCAAGGACACATCGGCGCGATGGGGCCCAATGGTGGTGGTGTGCCGTTCACGATCGCGGGGGGTTGAGGCCGTCAAAGCGTCGGCGAGCGAGGCGCTGCGGTCCCAGCCCGCCTGAAATCCGAGTGTCAGGTCGAGTCCGACGAGCTCAGCAGAGATCTCGGCCCAGTATGGCTGCAAGGCGACCATCACCCGTTCACGGCTCGCGGTCAGGCTCTCCCCTTCCCTCGCCATCTCCGGTTCCCAGGCCCCAACCTCCCGGGACCCACTGCGCAGCGCCGCATTGCGCTGTTGGAGCGCCCGCTGATACCGAGACCAGGCCCCGGCGAACGAATGTTCCACGTGGAACACCGCCCAGTCGAGCCAGCGACGACGGCGGGCCGCGCTCTCTTCGATCAGTTTGTGGGCGTCCGGGTCCAGGGCCTGCACTGGGAACGCCAAGGCCAGTTCGGCCATGGATCGGGCGGCGGCACCATTCAGGCGCGCGATCGTGCCGCCGCTCTCGCTCCCTTCGCGGCGGATCTCGAGACCCAGGGTATGGATCGCGCCGGTTGCCGTCAGCGACCCGTCCGTCATCGATTGGGGTGCGGGGTGGGTCTTGCCGACCACTCGCGAAACACTTTGGCCGTGGCGGATCAACCGCTCGTTGAGGCGATTGCGGAAGGACCGCCCCCGACCCAGCAGGAACACGGCCTCGAGCAGTGAGGTCTTGCCGGCGCCATTCGCGCCGTAGATCAGATTGATGCCAGTGCCCAACTCGAGACGGGCGGTCTCGATACACCGTAGATCGAGCAGATTGAGCTCCGCCAAGGCCATGTGCGATGACCGCCTGTGGCCCGGCGGCGGCTCAGAGCCGCATCGGCATCACGACATACTTGGCGCCATCCGCCTCAGCCGCCGTGACGAGGCAGCTGCTGTTCGAGTCCGTGAGTGCGATGTTCACGCGCGAGGTCTCGATGACCGACAAGGCATCGAGCAAGTAGGTGACATTGAAGCCGATCTCGATCTCTTCGCCTGCATAGACGACCTCGATCTGGTCCTCGGCTTCTTCCTGCTCCGGGTTGTGCGCCTGGAGCGTCAGTTGGTTCGGCTTGATGCTGAGGCGGATGCCGCGGTATTTCTCGTTCGACAAAATCGCCGTTCTGTGCAGACTTTGCCGCAAAGTTTCGCGATCTGCGTCGATAATGCGGTTTGCGTTAGCGGGGATGACGCGCGAGTACTCCGGAAACTTGCCGTCAATGAGCTTCGATGTGAAGCGAATGTCGCCGATCTGGCAGCGAACGTGATTGGTGCCGAGCGCGAACTCGACCTCCCCGTCCCCATCGCCCAACATCCGGTGCAGTTCGAGCACACCCTTGCGTGGCACGATGACTTGTTGCTTGCCGGTGACCCGTTCGCTGAGGTTCGCCTCGCACATCGCAAGGCGATGCCCATCGGTCGCGACGGCGCGGACACGCCCGCCTTCGGATTCCAGCATCAGCCCGTTCAGGTAGTAGCGGACATCCTGCTGCGCCATCGAGAAATGGGTCTTGTCGATGAGGGTGCGGAACGCCTTCTGCGGCAGCTTCAGCACCTGCGTCGCCTGGATGTCTTCGACCAGCGGGAACTCCGCTGACGGCAACGTCGAGAGGGTGAACCGGCTGCGACCCGCGCGCACCACGATGCGCTCGCCTTCGGTCGTGAGCGTCACATTCGTGCCCTCGGGGATCGCCCGCAGGATGTCGAGCAGTTTGCGCCCCGGAACCGTGACCTCGCCGGGTGCCGACACCGTGAGCGTGGCCGCGCTGACGAGCTCCACTTCGAGATCGGTGCCCGTGACGCTCAGGCGGTTGTCCTTCGCGCTCAGGAGCACATTGGACAACACCGGCATCGTCTGACGCCGTTCGACGACACCGATCACGTTCTGGACCGGACCGAGGATCTCTTCACGGGTGGCTGTGAGTTTCATAGTTTCAGAAGTGGTTTATATCCAGATGTTGTAGCGATAGTAGAGCCGGTGGATATGGGGAAAACCCCAGAAAAACCGCTGAATTCAGTGTCTTGGACCCCGCACCCGGTCGGCATTTCCCGTGCACGACCCGTGCATCCCCTGTGGGTGGATTGTGAATGATTTTCCGTCCCGAAAACATCCACAGGACACCCACATCATGCTGTCAGAGTCCTCAACAGGTTCAGATAGTCCTCGGCGATGTGTTGGTCTTCCTCGCGCAGCGCCTTGATGCGACGGCAGGCGTGCAAAACAGTCGTATGGTCGCGTCCGCCGAAGGCGTCGCCGATCTCCGGCAGGCTGTGACGGGTCAATTCCTTCGCCAACGCCATCGCCACCTGTCGCGGCCGGGCGAGCGAGCGGCTGCGGCCTGGTGAGAGCAGGTCCGCGACCCGCAGTTTGTAGTACTCGGCGACCACCCGCATGATGTTCTCGATGGTGACCAGACGCGCCTGCAGCGCGAGCAGATCTTTGAGGGATTCTTTGGTGAACTCGAGCGTGATCGGCTCGCCGGTGAAGCGCGAATGCGCGATCACCCGCCGCAGCGCGCCTTCGAGTTCGCGCACGTTCGAGCGTATGCGCTTGGCGATGAAGAGCGCCACCTCGTCGCTCAAGCTGACATGCGTCGCCTCGGCCTTGGTCTTGAGGATCGCGGCGCAGGTCTCGAGTTCCGGCGGTTCGATCGCGACCGTGAGCCCCCAACCGAAGCGTGATTTCAGCCGCTCTTCGAGCCCATCGACCTCTTTCGGGTAGCGATCGCAGGTGAGGATCACCTGCTGCTGGCCTTCGAGCAGCGCATTGAAGGTGTGGAAGAACTCTTCCTGGGAGCGCTCCTTGCCGGCGAAGAACTGGATGTCGTCGATCAGCAGCGCATCGAGTGAACGATAGGCCGCTTTGAACTCGTTCATCTGGTTGTGCTGCAGCGCTTTGACCATGTCGCTGACGAAGCGTTCGGAGTGGACATAGGCGATACGCGCATCGGGCTTGCGCGCCTGGATGGCGTGCCCGACGGCATGCATCAGATGGGTTTTGCCGAGCCCGACGCCGCCGTAGATGAAGAGCGGGTTGTAGGCGGTGCCCGGGTTCTCCCCGACTTGCTGCGCGGCGGCCTTGGCGAGCTGGTTGCTCTTGCCGACGACGAAGGTCTCGAAGGTGGTGTCGGGATTGAGGCGTGCACCGATCACGATGCCGCTGGCGGGTTTGCCGAAACCACGCGCCGTCGCGGGTAAGGCCGTCGCGGCAGGGCTTTTTGCCGCGGGTGCGGGCTCGTGGCGCTCGCCCACCTGCACCGTGACGATCGGCGCTTCTGCGCCGTACTCGGCTTGCAGCCAATCACCGATGCGCGCGAGCAGGTTCGCATTGACCCAATCGACCGCGAAACGGTTCGGCGCGAGCAAACGCAGCGCGCCGTCGCTCTCGAGCGACTGCAACGGGCGCACCCAAGTATTGAAGTGCGCCTCCGGTAACTCGGCAGCGAGAACCTGGGCGCAGCGGGTCCAGAGCGGTGAATCCACGGGTGTGTCTACGATGGCCGTCAGAGGGGGGGGTCGGGAAGAATACCCGCCTCGCAAGGCTGTGGATATCTTCATTTTGCCCCTTTTGCGGCTTGACACCCAAAGTCCTGCTGCGTACGCTTTGCGACCTTTTTCCGATCAAGCCGCCATGAAACGCACCTACCAGCCCAGCAAGGTCCGCCGCGCCCGCACCCACGGTTTCCGTGCGCGCATGGCCACCGCCAACGGCCGCAAGATCATCTCCCGCCGCCGCGCCAAGGGCCGCAAGAAACTGATCCCCTGATCCGCTGACCGTTCCGGTCACCGCGATCCCGTCGACCAGGGCGCAGCCCATGGCCACTCCCCCGGGAGCCCCCGCGGGTTTTCCGCCCTCCCGCCGAGTACTCCGTAAAGTCGACTTCGATGTCGCCTTTCGCCAGGGCCGTCGGGTCGGAGACCCCCTCCTGACGCTCGTCCTGCGCCCGAACGGCTTGGGCCACCCCCGCCTCGGCGTGGCGCTCGCCGCGAAAACCGTCGGAAATGCCGTCGCCCGTAACCGACTTCGTCGCATAATCCGCGACTCGTTCCGGCTTGCCCAAGCCCGCCTGCCCGCCGCCGACCTCATCGTCGGTGCCCGCGCCGGTGTGCGCACGGCACCGGCCCCGCAGATCCGCGCCAGCCTCGAAACACTTTGGAACAAGGCCGTCCACGCATGTCCGCCGCCCGCGCCCTGATCCGCTCCGCCATCCGCGGCTATCAGATCGTGCTCAGCCCTTGGCTTGGCACGAGCTGCCGCTATCACCCCACCTGCTCGCACTACGCGCTCGAAGCCCTCGAGGCCCACGGCGCTGCGCGCGGCAGTTGGCTCGCCCTCAAGCGCATCGGCCGCTGCCATCCGTTCGCCCGCGCCGAGTGCTACACCTGTGACCCTGTGCCTACAGCCCGAGAGATCCCGTGACCACCACCAACGCCCGCATGTTCCTTTGGCTCGGCCTCGTGATGGCGCTGTACATCAATTACGAGACCTACGAGCGCGACTTCGCGCCGAAGCCGCCACCGCCGCCCACCGCCACTGAGCTCGCACAAGCTGCTGCGCCGACGGCGCCCGGTGCGCTGCCAGGCTCCGCGACCACCCTCGCCGCCAGCGTTCCCCAGACGGCGGCACCTGCGCCGATCGCCGCCGCTGCCCCCGCGCCGCTTGGCGGCAGTTTGCCCGTTGCCGCCGCGCCTGCGGTTGTCGCTGCGCCCGCCGTCGCGGCGGTCGCCGCAACGCCCGCCGCCACCGCCACCCCCGGCACCGTGCGCGTCACCACCGATGTCCTCGACCTCGAGATCAGCCTGCAAGGCGGCGCCCTCGTGCGCGCAGACCTGCCGCGCTATCCGCGTGTGAAGGGCGAGCAGGCCCCTGTGCAGCTCTTGAACGTCGCTGCGCGGCAGTTCTACGCCCTGCAGACCGGCCTCAGCGACGCCGGCGCGGGCGGCGCCCGCCCCACGCACCTCGCTGCGTTCAGTGCGCCAGCGACGACGTATTCTTTGACCGACGGCACGGATGAACTGCGCGTACCGCTCGCCTGGAGCGACCCCGCGACGGGCGTCACCGTCACCAAGACCTTCGTGCTGCGTCGCGGGCAGTACCGCATCGACCTGCAATACGATGTCGAGAACCGCGGCACGGCGCCGTGGGTCGCGGCGTCCTACGCGCAGATCCTGCGCGACGACCCCGCCGTCGAGCGCAGCATGTTCTCGGTCGAGAGCTACGCCTTCCAAGGCCCCGCGTACTACGACGGCATCAAGTACCAGAAGCTCGACCGCACCGACGCCGAAGACCGCGCTCTCGCGCGCGACATCGCGGGCGGCTGGATCGCGGGCATGCAGCACCACTTCACGACCGCCGTCGTGCCTGAGGCGGGTAAGTCCTACCGCTACAGCCTGCAGACCCAGGGCGATCAGTACCTGCTCTCGACCGCCGGCCCCGCGACCACCGTCGCGCCGCAGGGCGGCGCCACCTTCAAAGAAACCCTTTTCGTCGGCCCCAAGCTACAGGCGCAGCTCGAGACCACCGGGCCGCGGCTCGACCTCGTCGCCGACTACGGCATCTTGACCTTGCTCGCGAAGCCGCTCTTCTGGATGCTCGAGCAGGCGCATTCGATCGTCGGCAACTGGGGCTGGGCGATCGTCATCGTGACCTTCCTCCTGAAGCTCGTGTTCTATCCGCTGTCGGAGTCGAGCGGCAAGTCGATGGCGAAGATGCGCGTGCTCGGCCCGCGCATCAAGAACCTGCAGGAGACCTTCAAGGACGACCGCGAGAAGCTCGGCCGCGCGATGATGGATCTCTACAAGCGCGAGAAGATCAACCCGGTCGCGGGCTGCCTGCCGATCCTGATCCAGATGCCGGTGTTCTTCGCGTTCTATTGGGTGCTGCTCGAGAGCGTCGAGATGCGCCAAGCCCCGTTCATGTTCTGGATCCAGGACCTCTCCGCCAAGGACCCGTTCTATGTGCTGCCGTTGATCATGGCCGGCGCCATGTTCGTGCAGACCAAGCTCAACCCGACGCCGCCGGATCCCATCCAGGCCAAGGTGTTCATGATCCTGCCGCTTGTGATGAGCGTTACCTTCGCGTTCTTCCCCGCGGGTCTCGTGCTTTACTGGGTGGCCAACACCCTGCTCTCGGTCGCCCAGCAGTGGAACATCAACCGCCGCATCGAGGCGGAGGCGAAGAAGGAGAGGGTGGGGGGCTGAGCCAGGGCGCAGTGCCTACGTCGGTAGCCTGCAGCAGCGCCCCTTACCCCGGGCCTGTGTCGGTCGTCTACACAAAGCACTGACGAAGTACTAACGCACCTCTACATCTGAACATCAAGCACGACTTCGGTCCCGACGCGCTCTGGCCCGCCGAAGTAAGCCACCTCGAAGCGGTTGATCCCCTTCTGGAAGTGCTTGGCGAGTGGCTTGATCTTCACTTCGCAGATGGCGGTGACGTCGCCATCCTCGACCTTCGACTCCAGCACCTTCATGGAGATTGGCTCCACAGGCTTGCCGTTGACCGAGTCGATTTTCACTGCATCCAGCTTGATGCTCTCACCCGGCATCTTGAGGCGCACCTTCAGCGTCTCCGGCTTGCTCTGCGCGAGGAAGTCATCGAGCAGTATCTCGGCGGAGGCGCCGCCCATCACGCTGCCGAGGTTCAGTCGTGGCCGCGAGGCCGACTCCACGTCCATGGACAGGTTACTGACCGTCGACGCATCAAACACCGTCCCCGGCGGCAACACTGCGGCACCGCCCGGCACGAACAGCACCGGCCACAACAGCAACAGCCCGACCGTCCAGACGACCGCTTTGCGTCCGCTGCCCTCCTTGTTGTACCCGCCTTGTAGCATCACCGACCGGCCGTCGGCGGACTGTGTCTCGATACCGCCGATCGACACCTTCCCTTCGACGCCGCCCATGTTGCTGCGCTTGACCTTGTCGACCCGGCAGCTCGCCGGCGTGCCACCCTTGATGAACACCGTGCCGTTGACATCGACATCGCGCCACACCCGGCACATCACCGGCATGCCGGTGTCCGCTTCGCCGCGCTTGCTCGAGACCTCCTGGTCCGTGACGAGATAGATGCGCGTCCCGGCGGGCAGCACCTTCGTCTCGACGGCAAGGGCGATTATCGGATGGAGCAGCATGATGGCCGCGAGCAACGCGGCGATTGGCTTGGACAGAGCGCGCATGAGATTTCCTCTGGGCGGGGGTAGTGGACCGCCCGACAAGGAGCCTGCGCCCCCAAAGGCTCAATTTTTGACCCTCAGTAGGCTATCGAGAATGAGAGGCCCGCCCCTGCATTTTTCAATGAACGCAGCGCATTTAGGACAGGCATCCGGCGGGGGCAGGGGCTAGGGTTGCCATAGCAGCCCGGCGTCACAGCATCTTCAAATCCATAGCACTAAATGCTACCCTGTAGATCGGCAAAGCGCGTATTCAAGCTAAAGTCCTTCGCGCGCTGGGCGAGAAGAGTGCTTTCCGACACGCTGGTGTGCGACGCCGCTCAGGAGATCCGGCGAGGTCAGTACGAGGCCGACCTTGGAGCCGGGCTGTGCAAGAAGCGGATAGCGGTTTCCGGGCGAGGCAAGCGCGGCGCGACACGCGTGCTGGTGGCCAAGGCGGGTGCGAACGGAATTTTCTTCATCGCGGGACGGAAAAAGAGCGACCCCGGCACGGACTTTTCCGATTCGCAAGTCGCCCAAGCGCAGTTGATCGGCGAAGCTCTGCAGAACGCCGATATCGGAAGATTGGACGTGATGATCGACGACGGCACACTGGAGGAGATCTGCCATGACAGCTAAGAGAACTGACCGGGTCTCCGCCGAGATGCTCGAGATGGCGCTGCTCCTGAGCAAGCATGAGGTGTTGTCTGCTCACGACCTGGAGCGCATCAAGGCATTGTGCTCGCCACCCCCGATCTATACACCCGAGCACGTCGCGCGGATCCGGGTGAAGAAAGCGAAGATGAGCCAGTCGGTCTTCGCCGGGTTCCTCAATGTCACCACCTCGACGGTACAGAAGTGGGAATCCCCGGCGTCCGGTAAACACCCGGGTGGCGCCGCTGCGAAGTTGCTGCAGATCATCGAGAAAAAAGGCATCGAGGTGCTCGCGGTCTGAGCGCCGCCTGCTACCCTTACCCGCATGCAACCACCGACCGCATCGAGCAACTTCCCGGAGATCAAGGTCCCGGCCTTGCTCACCTTCCTCGCGCTGCTGTTCGGCTTCTTGGTGGGCACGGCCTTCCAAGGGGTCGCGGGCTTCGCACCGATCCTCGCCGCGGCCGAGCAGGTGGGCAGCCTGTGGCTGAAGCTGCTGCAGTTGACCATCCTGCCGCTCGTCATCGGGCTGGTCGTGACCGGCATCTCGCAGACGCTGACGGCGGCGCGCGGCGGCTGGCTCGCGCAGCGCGCGGTGCTGATGTTCGTCGTCGTGCTGCTCTTCGCGGGCGTGATGGCCGCGATCCTCGTGCCTGCGCTGCTCGAACTTCTGCCGATCCCCTCGGCTGCGGTCGCCGCGCTGAGCGGCGGTGGCGTGGACCCCGGCAAGGTGCCGGCACTCGCCGAGATCCTCGATGCGATGGTGCCGAGCAACATCCTCTTCGCCGCCGCCAACAACGCGATGTTGCCCGTGGTGTTGTTCGCCGCGGTCTTCGCGCTGGCCTTGACCCGCATCGCCGAAGCGCCGCGCAAGTCGATGGTCCAGTTCTTCGAGGGGCTTGCGGCGGCGATGATGGTGATCGTCGGTTGGGTGCTGATGCTCGCCCCGATCGGGGTGTTCGGCCTCGCGGTGTCGCTCGCGGCACAGACCGGCGCGGATGCGATCGGCGGCCTCGCGCACTACATCCTGATCGTGAGCGCGGCGGGCCTCGTCGTGCTGCTCGCGTCGATCGTCATCGCGCTGACGCTCGGCGGTCGGTCGCCCGGTGCCTTCGCCCGCGCGATGGTGCCGGTCTTCGCGGTGGCGATCTCCACGCAGTCCTCGCTCGCGAGTCTTCCGGCCATGCTCGCGGCCTCGCGCAAGCTGGGCGTGCGCGGATCGACCGCCGACTTCGTGCTGCCGCTCGCGGTCGCGATCTTCCGCGCGACGAGCCCGGCGATGAACATGGCGGTCGCGATCTATGTCGCCTATCTGACCGGCACGCCGCTGTCGGCCTGGACGCTGGCGGCGGGTGTGCTCGTCGCGTTCCTCGTGTCTTTGAGCTCGGTGTCGTTGCCCGGTACGCTCAGCTTCGTCGTCTCGGTCGGTCCGATCGCCATGGCGATGGGCGTGCCGATCGAACCGCTCGCGTTGCTCGTGGCCGTCGAGATGCTGCCCGACATCATGCGCACGCTCGGCAATGTCACCGCTGACGTGGCGGTCACGGCCGCGGTGGACCGCAAGGACGACCGCACCGGCACGCAACCGCCGAGCGCGGGTTAGGCCCTCACAGCGAGATGCCCGGTCGTCTGAACCCGATCCTGCTGCTGCAGGCCGCCAATCTTTGTTCTGGCCTCGGCAACGCGATGGTGACCATCGCGATCCCCTGGCTGGTCATGGAACGGCTCGGTTCGGCGACGCTCGCGGGGCTCGTGCTCGCGGCCGCGTCGCTGCCGCCGCTCTTCATCGCGCCGGTGAGCGGCTGGATGGTCGACCACATCGGCCGTCGCGCCG
>Ga0315906_10007198_pt1 | contig 13593 bp, 10 predicted proteins | sample LakEriMetagenome_4_FD_203526 | JGI IMG/M metagenome (GOLD analysis project Ga0315906, IMG submission 203526) | Freshwater fungal communities from buoy surface, Lake Erie, Ohio, United States - Buoy 2 MA122 | ecosystem: Environmental > Aquatic > Freshwater > Lake > Lake biofilm | place: USA...
AAGATCAGGATTTTGGAGATACGCTGGTGATGTGCAATTCAAGTACTACCCATCCAACAGTAAGATCAATCGACATGGGCCAATGTTTGATTATGATTTTACTATTTTCCCCAGAATAGGCATGACCGATTACGACTTGAATCTGATGTACAATATCGCATTCAAAAATTTAACTCAGTTGATGGTTCGGTTCAGGAGGGATTATACCAAGTTGACGGAAGATTTTGATCCCACCAATACTGGAGGAGCCAAGCTGCAGGCAAACCAGGAATTTGTTTATTATTCCTTGATTGCAAGCTTAATGACCGATCAGCGTAAAAAACTTGCAGCTCGTCTACAAACACGATCAGGTGAATACTTCAATGGAACACGAATCAATCTGGAGGGAGAAGTAAATTATCGCATACAGCCGCTAGGTATTGTATCTACAGTTTTTTCATTTAATCGACTTCGTTTCCCTCAGCCATACAAGAGTCTTGATTTAGTTTTAATTGGGCCAAAATTCGACTTTACATTTTCTCGTTCGGTTTTCTTATCTGCTCTTTTTCAATACAATAATCAGATCAATAACATCAACACCAATATTCGATTTCAGTGGAGGTTTGCTCCAGCATCTGATTTATTCATAGTATATACAGATAACTACTACGCAGATACTTACAGATCAAAAGGAAGTGCTCTCGTGCTGAAAGCTACGTACTGGTTCAATCTTTAATGGAAGGAACTTGGGCAATTATTCGTAATGGTCCTCCGCTACCTTTTCCGATCTTCATGGGCAAGGCTACCACATAAGCTCCTGTCGGAGGTAATTCATCAAGGTTGGCAAGATTTTCAAATCCAGGTTTATTTTTCCCATGAAGTAGCTGATGTGTTTTAAAATCCTTGGATTGACCATAATCTGTACTTGGCGTATCAACTCCCAAAGCTTTTATGGCGCGTTTTTCGAGTAACCAGGCTGTTGTAGCCGGATCAACACCTGGAAAATGCAGTTCAGGGATTGCCGCTATTCCGGTTTTTGTAGTACCCAATACTTTGGCTCGATCCGGATAAAAGTCTCCATACCCAGTCCGAAACAATACAATGGTATTCATCGGAATTTGTCCATTTTCCTTTTCCCAATTTTCTACATCTTCTATACTGATCAGGTAATCCCTATTTTTTAATGCCTTTTTCGATACATCAATCACAACAGCATTTCCCGTGAGACTGGAAAGCGGGATGGCATCTACCGTCAGACCATCTTTAAAAAAGTGAATGGGTGCGTCCAAGTGTGTACCGCCATGTTCAGGTGTGGCGATTTGGTAAGAAGAATAATAATATCCTGTGGGTGTTATTCCTTCGGCATCTGTGATGTGCTGAAATCCATTGAGATTGTTTGGCCAATAAATAGTTGAGCTGTCGTATGAATGCGTCAAATCTACCCACTGTCCATCGTTAAAAGCAGGTGCATCTTTCTTGGTTGAACATGCAGATATAGTTAGTAAGAGAATCAAGAGTTTTTTCATGATGGAGGTATTTGTCTTGGAATTTTTAGAAAACTAAGTTGGATAAAAATAATTAAAATGACGACTGCTGCAAGCCAAGCAAAATCGGTACCTAATTGTCCATCGTCTGTAGACTTTCCCAGAAATTCGGTTATGAATGCTCCAGCCATAAACCCTGCAGTATTGAGCAATCCGTATCCCGTAGCGCGATGTTCTTCTTTAATGAATTGGCAGAGGATGGGCATATTATTGCAATCAAAAATGCCAAAACCCAACCCAAATAGAATTGCCCCTAATAACACGGCAGGCAAGGTTTCGATAAAACCCAACAATAGCAAGGAAGGAATGGTCAGAGATAGTCCGATGACACTGGTAAATATTCTTCCTCGGGAATGAATGGAGAACCATTTGTCAGACAACCACCCGCCCAGCAACACTCCTCCAAATGAAGAAAGCGAAATGGAAATGGTAGTTAATGGTCCTGCAAGTGGCATATCGATATGTAACGAAGATGAAATAAGTGTTGGGGCCCAATTTTTAACTGCCCATCCAGGTAAACTTGGAATGGCAAAATAAAAAATCATAATCCAGAATGGAAATGATCCCAACAAATCAGATAGCCCTTTGAAAGGAGATGATAGATCTTTTTTTTCTGAACGCCAATTAGATTGTTCACGAGAAGGATCTTTGAGTGCAAATAAGAGAAAGATAGAATACAGCATCCCGATCCCTCCAAAGGAGATGAAAGCGATTTTCCAAGATGTCATGCTGGAGACGGTTGATCCAAATCCGCCTAATGCCTGTCCCAGATATATACCAGAAAGATGCAGTCCCATTGCTCTTGAACGCGTGCGCTCGCTATGATGATCCGCTATCAGAGAAAGTGCAGCAGGAAAATAAAGAGCTTCACTTACCCCCATGATAGCCCTCAGCACGTATAACATATCCAACGAGGTAGATAATCCCATGGAGAGCGTTACGGTAGACCATACAAAAAGGCTTCCTACAATTAGTCGCTTTCGATTGAATCGATCAGCAATCCAACCAGCAAACGGACTCATCAATCCGTAGATCCACAGAAATACCGCCATCAGCCTACCAAAATTGGCGGCTTGCTCCAAAGAAGGAAAATCTACCTGCATTGCGGGGCGCATGGTGGCGATCATTTGCCGATCCATGTAGTTGAGCAGCGCAACTACCCAAAGCAGGGCAACCAATTGCCAAGGATACCGAGAAGCCGATTTCATTGGGGAGGTGTATTTTTTACCAATATACCCATTTCAATTCACCCAAAACAAATTTACAGCAGTTGGAAATAAAGAAAATAATTATTAGGTTTGTCTAAATTATTAATTAGTCGATATGAAATTATCGATCAGCGAAGAAAATCATATCAAGGCAATCTACCACCTTCAGGCCAGCATGGAGAGAGTAGGCACCAAGGATTTGGCGGCCCGCCTCAAGACAAAACCTGCATCGGTGACAGATATGATGAAGCGATTGAAAATCAAACGCTTGATTGACTATAAACCCTATTATGGTTTCAAGTTGAGTGCTGAAGGAAAGCGTGTTGCCTTAACAATTGTTCGACGTCATCGTTTGTGGGAATACTTTTTAGTTGAGAAACTGCAATTTGATTGGGATGAGGTTCATGAATTGGCAGAGGAACTTGAACACGTTAGGAGTCCCCTTCTCATTGAGCGACTCGATACCTATTTAAATCGCCCGAAATTCGATCCACACGGAGATCCTATACCTGATCGGGAAGGAAATTTTTCAAAAGAAGATGCCGTTCCTTTAACTATTTTAAAAGCAAATCAAAAAGGAAAAGTAAGTCGCATTACCAAAAATAATAAAGAGGTGATTGATCTCATCATGCTTAAACATATTCGAAAAGGATCACGAATTGAAATAAAACGCATTTTTACTATTGATGGTTCAATTGAGCTGAAAGTAGATAATAAATATGTAGAACACATTTCTCCGCTTCTTGCACAAAACATTTTAATTGAACATGAGAACGGGAAAAAATGATATTCGATCTCTAAGCGAAGTGTATCAAAGTGTGGATACTACTCAACCCATGAAGGGATGGAGAAAAGTAGTTGCATTTTTGGGACCAGCATATATGGTTAGCGTCGGATACATGGATCCCGGTAACTGGGCAACAGATCTGGCAGGTGGAAGTAAATTTGGTTATCAGCTCATCTGGGTATTACTGATGAGCAACATGATGGCATTACTCCTCCAAAGTCTATCGGCACGATTGGGTGTAGTGAGAGGGCTTGACCTTGCACAAGCAAACAGAGAGACCTACCCGCGTTCAATCAATTTCATTTTTTATCTATTGGCTGAGGTAGCCATAGCTGCAACGGATTTAGCAGAAATATTAGGCATGGCAATTGGAATACAATTGCTAAGCGGACTTCCATTAATCTGGGGAGTATCACTAACGGTTGCCGACACCTTTCTTTTTCTATTGCTACAACGGTGGGGAATTAGAAAATTAGAAGCTTTTATAATTGCACTTGTTGCCATTATTGGTGGAAGTTTTTTAATTGAAATGTTTTTATCGAAACCAGATCTTGGTGAAGTTGCAACTGGATTTATCCCTACGTTACAAAACGAGGAAGCTCTTTACATTGCAATTGGTATAATTGGTGCAACCGTTATGCCACATAATCTTTATTTACATTCTGCTTTAGTACAAACCAGAAAAATAAATCGAGATGATGCATCCATACGCAAGGCACTAAAACTGAATTTTGTTGACAGTGCTATTGCATTAAACATGGCCTTTTTTGTAAATGCATTCATTCTGATATTGGCCGCAACTGTTTTTTATAAAACAGGAAGAACAGATGTAGCAGAAATCAAAGAAGCCTATCAATTGTTATCTCCATCCCTTGGAACACAATTAGCATCAACGCTATTTGCAGTTGCATTGATTGCATCAGGACAAAGTTCTACAATTACTGGAACACTGGCAGGCCAGGTAGTCATGGAAGGATATTTACAACTTCGTCTCCCACCTTGGCTCAGACGATTGATAACTCGCTTGATTGCAGTCATTCCTGCCATTGTGGTAATATTAATCAATGGAGAAAAAAATATTGATAGTCTACTGATCCTGAGTCAAGTTATTCTATCGCTTCAACTTGGTTTTGCAATTATTCCTCTAATTCATTTTACGAGTAACCGATCCAAAATGGGAACATTTGCAATAAAACCAGTGGTCATTGCGCTGGCATCACTAATTACAGCGGTTTTGGTATACTTGAATATTCGGATGGTGTACGAACAGGCTTCACTGTTTTTTGAATCCTCTTCTTCAGTCTGGGCAAAGGGACTTATATTACTTGGAGGATCGATTTACGTTGGACTGCTGATTGTTGCAATCATTTATCCTCTAGCTAAAAAAAATAAATAGTTTAATTTAGGGTATGATCAAAAAGATTACCCTGCTTCTAGCAATACAGTCAATTGTCACGATTGCACCAGCTCAGTCTACTGCCATAGATCCAAAACTTAGAAAAGGCATAGTAGTAGAACAATTCATTTACGAGGAGGCTCCTTTTCCACAGTGCCATGCATCTACAATTGCTGAGACACCTGAAGGACTGATTTCAGCATGGTTTGGCGGAACTCGTGAAGGCAATAAAGATGTTTCTATTTATGTCAGCAGAATGATCAACGATAAATGGGATAAGCCTTTTTTAGTGGCAGAAGGTATTATCGATGATAAAACCCGGTATGCTTGTTATAATCCCGTTTTGTATCAGGTTCCGGGCGGAGAATTACTCTTGTTCTATAAAGTAGGGCCCCGAGTAATTGACTGGACTGGATGGGTTATTCGCTCTCAAGATCACGGAAAAACATGGAGCAAGCCTGAACAGTTGCCCGATGGGATACTTGGACCTATTAAAAACAAACCCTACTTAATCGGTAACACACTTGTCTGCCCTTCAAGTACAGAACGAGATGGATGGAAAATCCATTTTGAATACACCAATGATCATGGTAAGACCTGGAGCAAAGGACCGGACTTAAACGATGCAAAACCAATTACGGGCATTCAGCCATCGATATTGCGTCATGGTCCTCAAACTCTTCAGGCCCTGTGCAGAAGTACCAATGGAACCATCAATGAAACATGGAGTTACGATAACGGAAAAACATGGAACACGCTTTCCAAAACCAATCTCCCCAACCCCAACTCGGGAATTGATGCCATTACTTTGAAGAATGGCAAGCATTTACTGGTGTACAATGAAGTAAAGCCAGATGACAAAGAGAAATTCGGTTGGGGCGATCGCTCTCCTCTTAATGTAGCCATTTCATCAGATGGTAAAAATTGGGAACCTCTATTGATATTGGAGAATGAAAAAGGAGGTGAATTCTCCTATCCCTATGTCATACAAGACGGAAAGGGTCGCGTTCACATAACCTACACATGGAAAAGAAAAAAAATTAAACACATCATCGTAGCTGTCCCATAGCCCACTGCACCCCAATAATACTTTTAAAGAACTTGGCTTTCAGATCAATAAGTTTCTGATTCGCAGCAATCAGATTATTTTCCCGAGCATTGACAAGAAACATGCTGGATTCTCCAACAGAAAATCTAGACTCTTCCGCTTTGAGCAACAATCGCTGATTCTCTGTATTGGATTGAAAAATAGTTACCTGTGTTTGGTATGCATTTACTTCACTGAATGATGCCCTCACTTTGTTAAGAATTTCCAAGCGAGTTTGCTGCAGAGAAAGATCAACCTCATTGAGTTTGATGTTGGTAGATCGCAAATTACCTCGTGCCTCCCGCTGAAACAATGGAACACCAAATTGGATGCCAAATTTGTAGTTATTTTCAAAAAGTGGTGCTACCAATAATTTATTTAATCCAAAATCTTGTCTTAGAAAGTTATAGCGCAGATTTAGAGAAGGCAGTAGCTCCTGAACATTCAAACGCTTTTCAATTTGAAGAACTTCTCTTCTAAAATCAAATGCGACTAATTTTGGATGTTCGGTCTCCGCCTTGAGTATAGATTCATTCAGATTCGGAATGGGATAATTAGGTATTGCCACTGTATTCCATGTACTATCTGGCTCAATCTCTTCAGGAAGTTCATACGGCTGACCGTTGTCGTTCCACATATAATTACTCAGCTCCAATCGTTTCTCCTGCAATGCAAGCCAAGCTTGACTCTCCATGGTCTGCATGGATTGCAATTGCGACAGTGCTTCAGTGGTGTCGATAGCCGCTCTATCACCCGACAGATAGGACAATTTTACAAATTGGAATCGGCGTTCAGCAACAGCAACTGCTTGCTGAAATACTTTGCGTGTTTGATGGGCTGCAACCCACGACCAATATGCTGTTGCAGATTGATACAACAGGTCATTGAGCATCATCCATTTTTCTTGGATACTCAGTGATACCATTTTTTTTGATTGCATTACTGCAGCACGACGTCTATCCATTAGTAACCCTCTTAATACAGGGATAGATACCCCAACATACGTACTACGTCCAACTGTCAGTGTTGGATCAGGTCTTACTCCCTGATTATTTTCAATGCCTGCACTCAAATCAATTCCGTACCAAGTTGGAATTTTTATTTCCGAAATAGTATTATTAAAATAATTTTTACCATCAAATGTTTTACGATCATTTCGTAAGTAATACGATGGATCAAAATTTCCACGAGATGATAATAGGAAAGCTTGAGATGCATCAACTCTTAATGTTGCTTGCTTAGCAATAGGGTGATGAACTCGAACAATATCAAGCGTGTTTTCAAGTGTAAGAAGCTTTACTTGTCCAACGAGATGTTGAACAGTAAAAAAGTAAACCAAAAAAAGAGACCAATACCTCAACCACTTCATGGCTTAGAATTGGTTTTGGTGACAGCAGGTCGATAATACTCTGGCGGAAATCCATTGATCTGTCGCCACAATTCAAACCAAACCCGAACATTTTTCAACAGTGCAAATCCTTGAACCCCAGCACCGAGTTTTAATTCTTTGGGCCAGGGTTTATCTTTTTCATTAGGTATGATTAGCATTCTGAATTTACCATTCTCGCTTCTATTGGTCTCAACAGCAGCAACTGTACCTTGGAAAGTACCATAGCTTGCGTTAGGCCAACCTGAAAATACTACCGCAGGATAACCGTCAAAAATCATACGCACCTCTTGCCCTTTGGATATCAAAACAAGATCCATCGGATCAATAAACAATTCAATAGCATAATTTACTTTGTCAGGCACTATTTCTACAATCATATCGCCCTCCTTCACAGTTTCATTTAATCCTGCTTTTCTGGCTTTAGTGATTTGGCCACTTTGAGGAGCAATCAACCATCGTTGTCCTCCTCTAATAATATAGTTAGCCAATTGATTTTGATTTTTTGCCACTTCAGCGTCTGTGGAAGCAGCATCGCCCATTGCTGATGCAATCTCTGCACGTGCGTTAAATATTTTATCTGCAGCATCTTGAACTACCGTACTGATTTCAATACGACAGATAACAAGGTCTTGTCGGGTATTTTTAAGCGTTTGAGATTTTTCCGTCATATAGGCCAGCGCCTTATTGTATTGTGCTGTTCTACGTTCTAATTCCGTAAGCGGAATTATGCCTTCACTATACATTTGTTTAGCACGTGTAAGTTGAACTTGAGCAATAGAATGGTCAATCTCACTTGCCACAAGCGCAGCACTATCGCTGATCACTTTTCGATTCAATTGTTCCAGTTTATTCTGAAGAGAATTCAATTTCAGTTCTCGGGCATTTTCAATGGCTACAATCTGATTTTGAGTTGCCATTGCTTTATCCCTGCTCAAGTCGGCTTTTTGTTTTTTTGCATTCAGTTGCTCTTCGGTTCGCTTTACCAAATTCGGATCCAGATAGTCGTCCTTAATATCAAGAAGTTGAACAATGGTATCTCCTTTTTGTACATAATTTCCCTCTCGTACGTACCATTTTACAATACGGCCAGGAATAATTGTATTCAGTTGTTGTGGACGTTGATCTTGATAGAGAGTTGTAACTGCACCATTGGCATTGATATTCTGTGTCCACGGTAAAAAAAGCGCCAAAAGTAGAAAGCCAATGATGCCGTACGACCAGTAACGAATGGTATGAACAGATCGTACGAAATAAATATCGTCTACTGATTTTGCTCGATATCCTGTTTCACTAAAAATATGTTGTGAAAGTCTCTTCATATCAGGAGTTCCTTTTGGGGTTCATCATCAAGTCAGAAGCGCCTGTTACCCTGAGCTTACCATGGTCTAAGACGCATACCTGATCACACTTTTGTGCATAGGGCACATATCCTGTAACCACTACAACTGTCGTATTGTGTAGACTCAACAAATATTCAAGTAGATGATGGCTGTGCTCACCAGCTGCCAATTCAAATGGCTCATCTAAAAGCAAAAGACGTGGATCACCAAGAAAGGCTCTCAATAAAAGTATTTTTTTTGCGATGATGCTACTAATGCCTTTACCAGCGGGATTCAGCATAGTATTAAATCCTTCGGGCAAGGATGCAATATGTTGATGTAACCCAATAATTTGAGATAGTCGAATGATCTCATCTATTTCAATTTTTTCATTGCCCATTTTTATATTCTCAACAATGGTACCATGAAAAATATCCTGATCATGATAAAACACTCCCATTGTTTGTTGAAGAGTTTTAATATCCCAATTCCCAATTGGCAATGAGTCTATTAATAATGAGCCGGAATCTATGGGATAAGCCCCTGTCATTAATTCCATTAAAACTGATTTGCCAGATCCAGCATCCCCCATTATGCAAATTTTTTGTCCGGCTGATATGGTGAGACTTACATCATCAATAATTTTTTTCTGATGATCAAATGAAAAAGTGGTGTTTTTAAATTGTATTGCAATGCCATTGTATTGAGGCGTAAAAGGAGTTCCGCTGGCTTCTTCGGTTTCCTTATCAGTTACCTTACTTAATTTTTCAAGACTTGTCAAAACATCGTAGCACTTATCAAGACTAAGAATCAGTTTTTCAACTGCAGCCAATACCGTAATGATTACAATTTCAGCTGCAATAAACTGGCCAACGTTTAATTGTTGTTCAATCAATAAAATACCCCCTAAAATAAGCATGGTGGCTGTGATCAGCAATTTAAAAAACACCAGACTCCAATATTGAAATTTCAAAACATCAAAGTGCTCAGTTCGTGAACGCAGATAATCACTTAACAAATCATCTGTTTTCTTTAAATGAAAATTTTCCTTGCCTGAAACTTTAAATGTCTTAAAGGAACGGGCCATTTCTTCTACCCAACCTGCAATACTGTATTTATAATTACTTTCTCGTACAGATGCGTTCAGTCCTCTCAACGCAGTAGATCCTAAAGCAAAATACAGTAGTAAAATCAATAAGAGTCCTAACAGGACGAAAAGTGGACTATAAATTGACAACAAGATTAAGCCAAAAATTACTTGTATCACTGCAAGCGGTATTTCTAATAAAAGACTGGAAAGTGCTTTTTGCAGAGATACCGTATCAAAAAATCGATTTACTAACTCAGGAAGATGGAACTTATCCACTTCCTTTATCTTGAGTCTTGGAATTTTATAGGTGAATTCAAAAGCAAAACGAGTGAATATTCGTTGTTGGATTCGTTCCACCACCTTCATTTGGTTGATTTGAATGATTCCAACAAAAAATACACCCAAAACAACCAAGCTGATGAGTACCCACATGGATACTGGAAGTTCGGTTCTGCCCGCTGCTACTTGAGAGAAATTAATAATAGCTTGAATACCTAAGGGAAGGGAAAGCTGAATCAATCCGCTGAGGATCGCATAGAAATATATAGCAGAGACTTCATTCTTTTCCAGTCGAATGACTTGAAAAAATCGCCTAATCGCTTTTGCGAGTGAAACATTTACATCAAACTCAGCCATAAAATTAACTTAGAGCTACAACGTGGATTAAATCCGGTGCAAAACTAAGCGCCCGATGATGAATCAACTAGAATTAATTGTTAAAACTTGAGGGGTTTTCGGGAAGCATCGATCTTCATTTCTTTGGGTATATGCTGAGTAATCTCCTTTTTTAACGCCTCAATCAAAGGCTCTTTTACATGATTGCGGTAGGTTACAATGCCGATTTCTCTAATAGGTGCTGGTGCCTTGAAATAGCGAACATGTTGCAACTGGCGTTCACTCATATCCCGCAGTGCCAGTTTTGGAAGTATCGTTATCCCCTTATTGATTTCAATAATTTTTTTCAGAGTTTCAATGCTTCCTGCCGCAAAATCAAGCTGATGTTTTTCTTTTTCTAGTTCTTTTAACGCACAAAGGTTAATGACCTGTGATCGCATGCAATGGCCTTCTTCCAATAACCAAAGTTCATTGGGGTCAATTTCACTGGCCAATATGTATTTCTTTTTTAATAGATTCTGCTCCTCTGAAGCGTACACTACAAACTCTTCCTGGAACAAGGGATGCTCTGTAATTTCTTTTTTTCCTAAAGGCGTGGCCAGTAGGCCAGCATCAAGTTGATTAATCCCCAATTTATGAATGATTTCATCGGTTGTCAACTCACTGATTTTCAAGCGAACATGAGGATAATTTCCTAGAAAATGATTCATGAAAATTGGCAAAATATATGAAGCCAACGTTGGAATGATCCCCAAGTGAAGCTCTCCACTCAACACCCCGCTTTCTGATTTAATGATCTCGCGCATTCGCTTTTCTTCCTGAAGAATCACCCTCGCCTGATCGATGATTCTTTTACCTACTTCAGTGGGAATCAATGGTTTCTTACTTCGGTCAAATAAACGCGCGCCCAGTTCTTCTTCCAGTTTTTTTACCATCATGCTAAGCGTAGCCTGGGTGACATGGCATTTCTCAGCTGCTTTTACAAAATTTCGATAAGTGTCTAACGCAATGACGTATTCCAGCTGTTGTATATTCATATAGAAGAAATCTATGTAAATATAGAAACTTTCAGTTTGATTGATATGTTTAAGGTTATTAAATTTGAATTGTCTAAAGACTTAACAGTTTTTAGCGATATGATGCGTCGACGAATTATTTGATGTAAACATAGATTCCATCATATCTGTATGGGAAACCGCGTGGATGTTGACGCAAAAGTGTAAGTGAGTCATTAATCGAAGGGTGGCAGGTAACTGTCGCCTTTTTTATTTTCTATCCAATTCACCAGGAATTAACTCCATCCCAAAATACTCCAGCACTTTATTTACTTTATCCATGCGCAAGGACGACTTTCCTTGTTCCAGATCACGAACAAAACGCAAACCGACATGTGTGCGTATGGCCAATTGCACTTGAGTCAATCGTAACGCTTTTCGCTTTTGTCGAACTATCCATGCTAAGTCTTTTCTTGTTAAGTGCATGAAAATAAATTGTATTTATACCCGAACGGGTATAAATAATCGAATTAATTTCTAAACTCTTTTTTGATAATTCCTATTTCTTTTTGACGCATTGTATTGAAATAAAGTTTTTATCATTTTTACAAAGAACTCTTTTGATTAACAATCGTTACTCAATTGAATACACTTATTTTTTAATCCAATATCCAATTAAAATGAAAACAGTACGCATCGGATTTCTAACTGCAGTTGTTACTGCTGTATGCTTCATTAAGACCGTATGGGCAACAAACTATTTTGTTGATCCATCATCACCTTCCACTACTGCAAATGGCCAACTCGGCACTCCTTGGAAAACATTAGCTCAGGTCAGCAGCGCTTCTTATAATCTCAAACCGGGAGATTCGGTATTTTTTAAACGTGGACAAATTTATGCTGGAAGATTGACCATTGGTTGCTCAGGTACAATCACTGCTCCTATTGTTTTTACACATTACGGATCAGGTGCACTTCCAGAATTTAATAATGCTTTTTCAGATATTATAAATATCTATAACAGACAATATATAATTATTGATGGAATGAAGATCATCGACAGATCCATCAGCGAAACAGATCGTACCATACAAGCCAAAGTAAGCTATGCCATAAATATTGATAATTCTCCTTACTGCAGTATCAAAAACTGTGATATATCTCGTGTTGGCGTTGCTATATCGGTTACCAATGGCTCCAATTTCACGGAAATTACAGGAAACACCATTTACAACTTAAGAATGGTTAGAAACACCCCAACTTCAGTAAATCCAGACGACGACTACGGCGCAAATCCAATGGTAATAGGAAGCTCCAACAATACTATCACTAAAAATAAATTCAGCGAATGCTGGGCGCTGAGTTACGATTACGGATTCGATGGAGGTGCTGTTGAGTTCTTTGGTAATGCCATGAATAATAATACAATCATGTACAACGAAGCGGTAAACTGCAATGGTTTCTTGGAAATTGGAAGCAATAGTAATGGGAAATCAGATAATACTGTGATTGCATATAATAAAATCATCAACTGCGGAATCATTGGTGTTTATCAAAATGGATCTACATTTTCTGTAACAGTTATTAATCTCAAATACCATAATAATACCATAATCGAGACCATAAAACAATACACAAAACCAAATGCTCTTTTCTGGATGGCAGGAACTGGCACCACAGGAATGCTAACTCTCACCAATAATGTATTTTGGCTTTCTTCAGGCGTTAACGTTGCAAGTGCAAAGTTTAATTCAGGACAAATGCTGCACTCAAATAATGTTTTCCGCATGAGTGCCGGTGTTCCAGGAATTACGTTAAACAATACAGAGCTTCTGAGTTCAAGTGCTTCGATCTTTCAGTCCGTTGAAGGAAATCCAATAACATGGAATAGTTCTCCAGCTGCCGGATCTCCAACCATTGACTTTGGTATAAACTTAGGTTATACTGTGGATTATAACGGACAACCCATCATTGGAAAACCGGATGCTGGTGCATTAGAATCTACAGGTATAGAAAGTAAAATTGTTCAATCCCCTCTGATTGCTTTGGGTAATGCAGACTCCATCTTGTGCTTCGGCGGGTTATCCCAAGTTGCCATCGCTGGAACCGGAGGAACACCTCCCTATATTGGTACAGGAAATTTTTCAGTAAAAGCAGGATATCATGCATTTATAGTTAAAGAC
>Ga0315906_10007199_pt1 | contig 13591 bp, 12 predicted proteins | sample LakEriMetagenome_4_FD_203526 | JGI IMG/M metagenome (GOLD analysis project Ga0315906, IMG submission 203526) | Freshwater fungal communities from buoy surface, Lake Erie, Ohio, United States - Buoy 2 MA122 | ecosystem: Environmental > Aquatic > Freshwater > Lake > Lake biofilm | place: USA...
CATTCGATTCAACGAAAGCAAGGTTCGTCCGATGGGCCGGAATGCCTCCGGGGTTCGCGCCATGGCGCTGGACACCGAAACGGACGAAGTGGTTGGTATGGTTTGTGTTTCCAATCCCGACGAGACGATTTTGGTGGTGAGCGAGCACGGATACGGCAAACGAACGGACCTGGAGGATTACCGGGTAACGAACCGAGGCGGAAAAGGGGTTAAAACCTTGAACATCACCGACAAAACCGGCCAACTCGTCGCCATCAAGTCAGTTACCGACGATGACGATTTGATGATTACCAACAAAAGTGGTGTGATGATTCGCTTGCGCATGGATGATTTGCGGGTGATGGGACGCGCTACCCAAGGGGTTCGCTTGATCAACCTCAAGGGCAACGACACCATTGCATCGGTGGCCAAGGTACCTCGTTCGGAAGAAGAGGTTGTGGTGGAAGAAGGCACGGTTGTTGCTCCCGACGAAACACCTGCGAAGGTGGTTGAAACACCAACATCCGAGGCAAACGATGAATCACTTAACAATGAGAACATGGCGGAAGCCTAATTTTGCAGCATGAAAAAAGTACTGTTAGCAGCGGTATTGGCCCTGGGATTCGGAGCCTCCGCGCAAGAAACCATCAAGATGTCCAGCGCAAAAATTGCGTACGACCGACAAGACTCAGCAAGCATGGCTGAAGCGCGTGCTTTTATTGACGAAGCGGGCGCCATCATTGACGGCAAGGCTGGAGCGGTGATCGAAAAGACCATGTCCAAGTATTTGGAATACCGTGGTTTAATTTACCTTGCTTCGTATGAAAAGGCCAAGGTGAAGAAGGCTGCTTATTTATTGGAAGCACAGTCCACCTTCAATAAATTGGTGGAGTACGAAAAAGCCAACAAAATGCGCGCTACCAACCGCCTGAAAGCGGAGGTGTTCCCTTCTTTGGGTGCTGGTTTGGTTGCTGCCGCCGAAGATGCGGTATTCACAGCCAAAGACACTGCTTTGGGATTGAAGTTCTATGAGGCTGCCGTGCAGACCCGTGGGTTGTTGGGGCAAGTGGATACGCTGAATTTGAGCTACATAGCTGCTTTGAACCAAGGTCTGGGTCAATACGCCAGGGCAGAAGAATACTACCAAAAGGTTTTGGATTTGGGTTTCAAAAACATCTCCTGGACTGGTTTTTACGTCAAGAACAATGCGCGCGTCGCTTTTCCAGACAAGAAGACCTTGGATTACTTCATCTTAGCCGGGGAAGCAAAGGATCCCGAACGCACCAAGAGCCAAGAGGAAATGTACTGGGTGCAAATGGTGGCTATGTATTTAGAAGCTAGAGCGGCTCAACCCAACCAAGGTTGGGACGCCAAAATGGAAGCCTTCTTGAAAAAAGCACGCGAACGCTTCCCAAACAACGGGGACTTGTTGAATGTGGAGCTCCAGATTTTCTTGGACAAAAAGGACTACGAGGGTGCTATGGCCAATATGTTGAAGGCTTCCGACCGTGAGCCCAACAATCCACTGTACCTGTACAACATCGGTTACCTGTACCACAAAGAGAAGAAAGATGTGGTCAAGGGCATTGAGTTTTACGAGAAGGCCTTGGTTGCAGATCCCAACTATGGAGATGCTTTGTACATGCGCGGCTTGATCTTCGTGGATGAGTCCAATACGGTGGTGGAATCCATGAATAAGTTGACGCGGTCGCCCGCGGATCAGAAAAAGTGGGAAGAATTAGACAAGAAGAAAAAGTCTTTGTTGGCCAGTGCCATTCCGTATTTTGAGAAGGCCTACAAAGGCAATCCCGAAGACATCGCCACTTTGGATGCTTTGCGTGAGGTCTATTACAAGACTGAGCGTATGGAAGATGCGTTGCGGGTGAAGCGCGAGGCAGACGCCGTGCGTGCAAAGAAGCGCTAAGGAACAGTATTGAGCCCGAAAGGGGTAGATTGAAAGAGCTCGGTGTTTTGCCGGGCTCTTTTAATTTTTCGAATACTATTTAACATAATATTAATTATGTTCTGAAACAGGTTCGCTGAGCAGGGGGCTTTTGGTGCGTGTGCCCACCGATTGATCCGCGTACCGTGGGTCTTCCAGTACCGACAGCTTTCGCATGAACTGAACATCCAAGCAGCAGTAATCAAACTCTTCCGATACAACACCTTCTAATTCGTACAGACCGCCGCCTCTAAACGGATACTTTTGAACCACCGGCGGAAAATGAACGGTGTCGAACACCAATCCGTCCGGAGCTTCAAAGGTTCCGAATTTCATCCATTGGCCTTGCGCCGTTCGGGTATCCTTGACGCTGACGGTCTGCCCAACCGCCCGAATTTTCTTTCCGACCCATTGGGGCCATTGCTGGGGCGAAATCCATGCTCCCAATGGTTCTGCCAAAAGATCCATGGGGCTGCACAGCGGAAAACCGAGCAATTCCCATTCTTCGTAGGCCTGTTCCAGCGGGGGCATTTCCAAAACGGGCAATTTCACCGGTGTTCGGCTGGGCGCAAAAAGCGACTCGGATTGCGGTGGCGGCACGCGATGCCCCAGGAGTCTATGTGCTTCCCACAGCAACGCCCGCTGTGGTACTTGGGTAAAACGAAAGGCCCCGATGCGGATGAGCAGCAAAAGGGATTCAAGTGGAATGGGTTTTTGGGGGCTTTGCATCCGGTCGATGAAGTCCATCAATGAGGTGAATAGACTCCCTTTATTTCTTTGTATTTCAATGGATTGACAAAATTTCTCGTCAACTCCGGAAATTTGGGAAAACCCCACGAACAGCGATGTGCCGCGCAGTCGGTAGTTCCACCCGCCGTTCTGCACGCACGGGGGTTCAACTTGAGCGCCCAAACGCTTGGCTTCGCGCAAGTAGACCGATTTTCGGTAAAATCCACCGCCGTTGTTGAGGGTTGCCGTTAAGTACTCCAAGGGATAGTGCGCCTTGAGGTACAAGCTCTGGAAACTCTCTACGGCATAGGAGGCGCTGTGCCCTTTGGCAAAGGCGTAGCCGGCAAAGCTTTCCATTTGGCGCCATATTTCTGCAACTTCCGTGTCCGGGCGACCCTGAGTACGTCCGTTTGCAAAGAATTGATTCTGAACATTTTGAAATTCTTGACGGGATCGAAATTTTCCGGACATGCTTCGACGGAGGACGTCGGCCTCTGCGAGCGTGAGTCCGCCGTAGTAGTGCGCCACCTTGATGACGTCTTCCTGGTAGACCATGACGCCGTAGGTGTCCGGGAGCAATTCCAGAAGTGCGGGAATGGCGTCCTTCCTGCGTTCCAGGTTGCGGTGGCGCAGGATGTACTGGCGCATCATGCCGCTGGAGGAAACGCCCGGTCGGATGATGGAACTTGCGGCGACCAAATCCACGTAGCTCTGGGTTTGCAACTTCTGCATGAGCATGCGCATGGCCGGTGATTCCACGTAAAAACAGCCCATGGCTCCTCCGGTTGAAAGCAACTTCAGCGCGGCGGGGTCGTTTTTGAATTGGGCTATGGCATTGAGCGGTAAGGGCGGCCGGTTGGGTTGGTTTTCCTGGGCCAACTGGGCTGCCTCTGCAATTTTGGCTATTCCCCGCTGCCCCAAAATGTCAAATTTGGCCAAGCCCACGTCCTCTGCGGCCAACATGTCAAAGTAGACGGTTGGGTATCCCTTGGGGGGCCAAAAGGTGGATGAGAAGGTAGCAAGCGGTTTGTCCGCAATCAGGATTCCGCTGGAATGGAGCGTCATGCGGCTGGGGAGGTCGTGCAAACGGTGGCCAAAATGGAGGACGGCACGTCCCCATTGGTCTTTGGGCGTCTCTCCATTGGCCAAGCGATCAATGTCTGACTTGGGCAATCCGAAGGTCTTGCTGACCTCCCGAACTACGGAACGAAATTGGTACGTGGAATAGGCTCCCAATAGCGCTACGTTTGGGTAGCGGCCAAACAAATAACGTGTGATGTCGGGCCGGTCGGTCCAGGAAAAATCCAGATCAAAGTCCGGCGGAGAGGTTCGGTAAACGTTGATGAATCTTTCAAAGTAAAGATCTAATTCAATGGGGTCAACATTCGTTATTTGAAGAATATACGCAACAATACTGTTGGCTCCACTCCCCCGCCCTACGTGGTGAAATCCCCGCGACTGAGCGTACCGAATCAGGTCCCAATTGATCAAGAAATAAGCGTTAAATCCCTTGGATTGAATGATTTCCAACTCTTTATCTACGCGCTGCTGCACGTTGCGCGCAGCTTGCGGATACCGTTGGTACAGGTGGTCTTGGCACAATTGGCGCAGCAAGAGGGCGTCCTGAGCTTGAGAACCTGTGTACGATTGCAGGTTGGCCGGGGGCGCTTCGGAACCCATGGGAATGAAAATGGTACAGGTTTCAAGCAGTTGTTGCGTTCGCTCCACCAGCACAGGAGCCTCGCGGTAAGCATCTTCCCACTCCGAACGCGTCATCCAAACTTCGCGCGGGTCGCAGGTTTCGTTGGGCCCGACGCGCTCCAGAAGGGTGTTGAGGGACACCGCGCGCAAAACACGATGGGCCTTGAAGTCGGAAGCATCCCGAAGGGTGAAGGGCATCCAGGCCAAACAACGAGGATGCCCGGATCCCCACTTCTTGGCAGCTGCCCAAAGCTCCCACGGACGAACTCCCAGCCAAGCGCCCCGGGGCACTGCATCCACAGCATCCCAGGGGTATATGCACGCAAATTCAGCATTCGCTGATTCCAGTGGAAATTCCCCCGGAAACGGCAACCCCGTCTGTTCGTGTTCGGACAACCAAACGTGCAGCTTCGTGAGGGCGTCGTTGTTGAGTGCCAGCACACTGTACAGCAGTTTGTGTCCGTTTCTGATTTCCACGCCCGGAACGATTTGAATCCCGGACTTTTGGGCGCGCTCCATCAGGGGAAGCAAGGCGGCGGTGTGCCCCAGATCCGTCAATGCCAGGTGGGTGTAGTTGCCCCGCGCTCGATCCATGATTTCGTCGGCGCGAAGCAGCCCAAAGCCAAAACTGTACGCGGTGCGAATGGAGGCCACCTCAAGCGTTTCTTCTTCCCATGCCCTTCAGTGCAATTCCGGGTTTGGTGAGGTAGGTTGATTCTTCAAATAGGCGTTCTCCTAAGGGTTGAACGAGTTCCAGTGTTTTGTTTCTTGGATTTTTCAATGCTGGAGATACCGGGTAGGCATTCATCCGATGATCTTCGCACGGACGAAGAAGTGCCATAACATCCGGCAAGGGGGTGTGGGGCGAAAGCCACAACGCTTCTTCTTCGGGGTGCAGCACAACCGGACAACGCGGATGGCCAATGGCCTGCATGACTCGGTTGGGAGCGGTGGTCAAGAGGGCAAAGGAGCGAATGCTTTGCTGGCTGATGGGGTCGTGCCATTCGTCCCAAATTCCCGCAAAGGCAAAGGGGCGCTCTTTATTAACTAAATACACTAAATAAGGCTTGCTTAATTTCTCATTTTCAGGACCTTCGTAAAATGCATCAGCGGGAACAATGCATCGTTTTCTTCGCACGGACGTGCGGAACGAGGGCTTGTCCAAGACGGTTTCCGAACGCGCATTTAGGTACAGGGTCCCGGCTTTACTTCCGGCGGGACAGAGTCCAAATCTTTGAAAAACAATGGATTGTGGCTTGTCGTCCGCAACTACGGGAAGCCAGTCTCCAGGCGCCGCATTAGCAGTTGGGGTCCAACCAGCAGGATTTTCCATCTCTGCTTGAAACCGCTGCTCCAAAACTTCAATCGAACTGATTTGAACGTATCGGCCACACATGATTAATCACTTATTTAATTTAGTATTTATAAAATACTGGTTATTAAGAACTTAGATATTGATATAGTTTTTATCTATGCCGTGTATTTTAGCAAAAAATGGACGGCTTTTGACTCGTTTCAAGGAGCCTAAAGAGGGGATTCATCTGGACCTAGCGAATCTGGATTTCAGCAGAAATTGCATCCATTCGACACCTCCCCTCCTACCCGACCACCGCGTTTGGAATCTACTGCCGTCGTCGGGCGAGGAGCATAGGCGGGCCTCCGTCAAAGGGGTTGTTGGCTCCGCCAATGGAGCGGGCGTGCAATCCGGAGGCGCGCACAACGGCACGATCCCCGTACTTTTTCCGTACGGCATCCAACGCTTCGTAGAGTTGGTGCACGCGCTCTTCTTGCTCAAAAAGCTGAAACTGCATTCCGCCCCCCACCAATCCACCCAAGCGCACACCGATTAGGCGAACCATTAAGCGCCGGCTGTGCAACTCCCGGAAGAGGGATTTGGCCAGCGGTATCAATACGTGATCTGCACTGGTGTACGGGATTTTTCGCTGCTTGGTTTGGGTTTCAAAGTCTGCGTAGCGAATTTTTAGGGTGATTTCACTCGTCACCTTATCCCCACGGCGCAATTGAAAGCACAGGTTTTCCACCATGGCCGTGAGCAGACCTTCGAGTTTTTGCGCATCGAGTGTGTCACGTTCAAAGGTGCGTTCGGCCGAAATGCTTTTTCGTTCTTGCGTGGGGACTACGGGGGTTGGATCCACCCCTTGCGCCTTTTCCCACAAAGTTTTTCCGGGCTTTCCAAACACCTGCTGCAAAAGATCAACCGGCATCTCCTGCACGGTCCCTATCGTTTGCACGCCCAAATTGCGCAGCGATTGGTACATCTTCTCTCCGACCATGGGTATTTTGCGCACCGACAGCGGCGCCAAAAAGATTTTCTCTTCCCCAGAAGCAATTCGCAGCTGGTTGTTGGGCTTGGCAACTCCCGTGGCCACCTTGGATACCGTTTTGTTGATGGAAAGTCCAAACGAAAGCGGCAAACCTGTTTCCAATGCGATTCGGGAACGAAGCTCGGACGCCATTTTGTACGTCCCCAGAAAGCGATCTACTCCGGTTAAGTCTGCGTAGAATTCGTCCACCGATGCCTTTTCAACCACCGGAACCGACTCGCGAACGATTTCCGTCACGGCTTGGGAATGAGCCGAATACGTTGCTGAATTTCCGTGGATCACGATGGCTTCCGGGCACAGTTCCCGGGCCATGCGCATGGGCATGGCCGAATGCACCCCAAAGGCACGCGCCTCGTAGCTGCAGGCCGCAACTACTCCGCGGTCTCCAGAACCGCCGATCAAAATGGGGCGATCCCGAAGCCGGGAATCCAGCAAGCGCTCCACGGACACAAAAAACGTGTCGAGGTCCATGTGCAGTATGGAGCGTTCCATTTGAAAATTAGTTTGTTCCTGTTGTTTTGTTCCACCAAGATTTTAATCCTTCAACTTCCTTGTGCAGGGCGTCTAATTTCTGCGCTACGCCTTGGCGACTGTCCTCGGGAGCGTCCAGGTCAAACCGGAAAACGCCTTCGGCTTGCCAAACCTCCAAGACCTCGTCCGGGCCGACAACAAAGGGGGAAAACAAGGTGTTGTCCGAGACCAGTTCCAGGAAACCACCTTCCACCAATCGATTGTACACCCGCTTAAACACAATTCCGTCGTTCTGCGTGAGCACAATGCACGGTGTGCCGGAAGCAACCGAAGACCAATCCTGCACGTACCGACCCACTACGTAGGAACCCGACGGGATGGGCAGCATGCTGTCCCCTTGAATTTGAAAGACACGTCGGGTCACTTGCCCTTTTAGTTCGGGAAAGGGAAGCGAAAATGCCGGCAATGTTTCCATGAAGTCCACGTCTCCGTATCCGCCCAGGTAACCGGCAGACGCTTTTAAGGGAACCAAACTGGCCCGCTCCTCCCCGCTTTCGGTGACGGCGACTGAAACGACTCGAAGTGCGGAACCGGAAAGGCGTGCCTTTCGCGTGGGATCCGGCAACGGCTGCCCCTCGGGGCCGTTGAGCAAGGCGTCCAAAGGAACCTCCAGGGCAACCGCCAGGTGCCGCAATGTTTCCAACTTGGGCTCAGCACGCCCCTCTTCGTACGCGCCAATCAACGAGCGCTTGGCGCCAATTCGGTCTGCCAGCTGCTGCTGGGTCCAGCCGCGCTGCTTGCGGAATGCTTTTAAATGCAGGTGAAACACGATTGCTTGTTTTAGAATGCTAATATAAGTAGCATTTCTAATATAAATAGCAATCTGTTGTTTTTTATTCGAGGGGGCGGTGTGCCATCGCATGACCGGCGATCCACCCGCCGGTCCACGCCGCCTGAAAATTAAATCCACCGGTTACGGCGTCGATGTCCAAAACCTCCCCCGCCAAGTAAAGGTTGGGGAACAGCTTGCTCCCAAACGTTCGGAAGTCAATCTCAGACAGGGCCACTCCTCCGGCGGTAACAAACTCGTCCTTAAACGTATTCTTTCCGGAAACCGGAAAAGACGCTTGAGTTACTTGCTCAGCCAGACGGCGCAAATGAGGCTTCCCGGCGTCGGACCACGTGAAGGATTCCGGTATTTTTGCGGCCGCGCACAGGCTTTTCCACAGGCGCAAGGGCAAACCCAAAACGGGGCTTGTTATTAATTTTCTTCTTTGAAAATCAGTTGATTTACGAAGTCCATTTAAATGATCAATTAAAGACTCGGTCGTGTGGTCGGGTGTGAAATTGACGGTCAATGAAAAGCGATAGCCTGCGTCGGCCAACCATCGAGCCGCAAAGGCAGAGAGGCGCAGCACGGCGGGACCGCTCATGCCCACGTGCGTGATGAGGAACGGCCCCTCAGACTCCCACCCGGATTGGGGAATCGAAAGCGAAACACGCTCCAAAGAAATGCCTTCCAATCCCGTTATCCGCTTGTCTTTAATTACAAAGGTGAACAACGATGGAACCGGAGTCACGATGGAGTGACCCAATTTGCGCAGGACCTCCCACATCCGACGGGAACTCCCTGGGGCCAACAAGACGGCATCGAAGTCGCGTTCACCCCCTTCGTCGAACACAATCCGCCAACGACCTCCCGGCAGAGGGTCCAAAGACTGCACTCCGTGGCGGGTTTTAACGTCCACTCCCGCTCGTGCGGCAAAGGTCTCCAAGCAATCAATAATGGTTTGGGAACTGTTGGTGACCGGAAAAATCCGATTGTCCGCCTCTATTTTGAGTTCGACTCCGCGGTCCGCAAACCACTCCAACGTGTCGCCGGTCATGAACCGGTTAAACGGTCCGAGCAATTCAGCGCCTCCGCGCGGATAAAACTCAATGAGTTCGTTTGGGGAAAAACAGGCGTGCGTTACGTTGCAACGACCGCCGCCGGAGATGCGCACTTTACCGAGCGTATCGGGTCCTTTTTCGTACAGAATGACCTGACAATTCGGATTGGCCTCTGCTGCGGCAATAGCGGCAAAATAGCCCGCCGCGCCACCGCCAATGACCGCTACAGTTCTGGGCGTATCCATGGCGCAAAGGTACGCAGAAAATGACGGGGCCACCTTGATCCAGGTGGCCCCGCTTCTTTCCAACAACCCACGGGTTGCTGCCGCTGTCTAACACGATTTGCTTTAAATTCTACCGATAGCCACGAGGCGGATAGCGTCGATCGCGGCGGAAGCGAACCACCCCCTCTTGATCTCGGGTATACTCGAAGTCGTAGATTCCGTAGACGGTGGCCCCGTCTTCGCGAACTTCCAACGAAGTGATGTAGCGGGGATCAAATCCGTAGCGTTCCAAATCTTCCATGACCGCTTGCTCCTCGCCAACTTCAAGGAGATCGTTTAGGATTAACCAGTTCCCGCGCAGCTGTCGATTAATTTTTCGGGTAGCACTGTAGGATTCGCCACTTTTCATGTTGTGAAAAGCGTTCCGACAGCCGTCGTCGCAGAACTTTTTATCTGCACGACCGGTCATGGACTTGCGGCAAAAAATGCAGCGCATGGTGGTGTTGTTTTTTGTGGGCATGTAAAACTTGTTTTGAGGTTAATTAGGGTGTCAAAACAATAAAACATTTTACAAATTTCCAAGTGTTTTTTTTGAATTAAATATTTAATTAAATACTTGCAACAATTTTTATATCTGTTAAATGACTATATACGCGTGCGTACGGATATCGGCAAATCACCAACATAAATTTGCCTCATAACCTTTAAAAAACTCTGTTATGAGTACCATGAACAACCGCGTTTCCTTGATTGGTTACGCAGCCGTAGACGCCGAAGTTCGAACCTTCGAATCGGGAAAAACCAACGCCAAATTTAAATTGGCCACCCACGACCGCTACAAAAATTCAGAAGGCGAGTGGCAAGACGAAACCCAATACCATTCTTTGATCTCTTGGGGAAAACTGGCCGAGTACATTGGGGATCAAGTCAAAAAGGGAGACGCCATTGTGGTCAGTGGAAAGTTGGTCAACAGTTCCTACACCGACGCACAAGAAATAAAGCGGTACCGCACCGAAGTGGTGGTTGACGAAATTCAGACCTTTAAAAAAGCGAGTCCGGTTGCCGCATGAGGGAACTGAGGTCCTCCCAGCGGTCTCCGACGGAGACCGCTGGACAGGTCACGCGCTCAAACGCGAAGGGAGCCTGTTGCGCCAGACCACTTCCCACAGCGGCCAGCTCCCAAAAAAGAACGCTACTTCCTTGTTCCATGCGTTCTGAAGCAACAAAGGCCAAATCGGTTGGATCTATAGGATCTGCGCTCGTCAAAACCACATCAAAACGACCGGATTCCGCTTGCTCCAGCAATCGATAGTATTCAATACGATCTTGTGGGAACGTCCAATGGCGCAGTAAACCTTCGGCCAACCAGGCAACTTGCTGCGTACGGTCGTAACCGCTGAAATGACTGCCGGTTTCAACCAAAACCACGGGAATTCCTGAAGCTTGGACGTTCTCTCCAAACGCCCCCGGGTAAAAGGAGTCGTCAAAAGTGGTGGTGGGGAGGTCGGATAACTCTTGGAAAATATGTGCTAAATCGCCTGCTGCTCCCTGAGCCGCACGGACCGCGGGGGTTGTTGACCCTTCCGGATTTGCACGTGCCGCGAGTACGGAGAAGGTTGCCGGTCGGTTGGAATTGGGCAGGCCAAACCAAGACCGTTGGTCGTGCAAATTGTATGCGATCGTGGGTTGGTGGTGTTGGATCCAGTCCCAAAGGACTTGGGCTTCGCGCGACGTGCGATCTTTCGCGTCGCGGTTAATGTCTACGCCCAGTGCATTGGCTCGGGTAAAACGGTCAGCTCCATCGGGATTGACCAAGGGGAAAAACGTCCACGATTCTCCGTCGGGTAGCGTTTTTGTTTCGTTCATGATCCGCAACAAGGCACGGGTTGCCGTTGGCTCGTTGCCGTGCATTTGCGCCCACGCCAAGCGTGTAATCGGACCGCTACCCAAGGTAAACGCCCAAAGAGGCCGACCTTCTTCGCTGGTACCCAGCAACTCACGCGTCCAGTCAACAGATGCTGACTCCAGGCGTTCTTCCCACTGGCTCCACGGCCGGTACCGGGGTTGGTTGAGGAAATGTTGAATGGATACCATGAGACACCACAAACTTAACATCTGCTGCTTACTTTGGCCTCATGATTTGGAAGGTAATTTTCTTGGGGTCCTTAGCACTGGCCGGGATAGCAACTCAAGCGCAAACTTCGCACCGCATAGCCTTTGGCTCGTGTGCGGATTATGTGGGTGAAAAAGGCGACAGCATTCTTACTACAATTGCAACAAAAACGAAACCGGATCTCTTCCTTTGGTTGGGAGACAACGTTTACTACGAAAAAGCTGATTATGCATCCCCAAAGGGCATGAAAGAAGCGGTACAAAATCGCTTCTCCAACCCACGAGTCAAATCGTTTTTACAGGACCTACCGCAACGCGCCATTTGGGACGATCACGACTACGGTCCAAACGATTCAGACAGCTCTTTTGTATACCGCAAAGAGAGCCAAGAAATATTTTCTAAATTCTGGAAGGAAACGCCAACCAAACTGAATAAATACGGCGATTTACGTTGGTTGGAACGACGGGGAAATCTATTGATTGTAGGCTTAGACAATCGGTCCCACCGCGGTCCTGTGGGCACGCAAATGTTGGGCAATGGGCAACTGCTTTGGTTGGAATCTGTTTTGTTGGAGCACCAAGACGCAACCGTTGTTTTGGTGGCCGTTGGTTCCCAAGTACTGAACGAGGCCCACGTCTTTGAGAATTACGTGCGTTTCCCCGAACGGAAGCGTTTTCTGGATCTGCTGGACCGCGCGCCACAAAAACGGGTTGTGCTGTTGACCGGTGATCGCCACCATTCCGAAACCAATCGACTCCTGCTGCCCTCTGGAAAGATGTTGGTCGAGTACACGAGTTCCGCATTGTCTTCCAAGTTGTTTGCGCCCACTCCCAAAGAGGTTGAAGCAAACATTCACTTAGACCCTACCAGCGTCGTGACCGATTACAACTACGGATTGTTGGAGTTGGACGGCAGCGGTAACCTTCGGGCAGCGTACTTGGACCGCATGGGTCAGGTGCTTTGGGAAGAGCTGTTGACTCCATAATCGGCGAATAGACGGGTAGAAGGTTTCTGAACGGACAGAAACATTTACCGCCTTCACCGCGTTAAACGTGCATGGTATATACGATACGACGCTCCCAAAAGCTTCCCATATCTCTGGCCGAGGCCTGGGATTTTTTCTCCAGTCCCAAAAACCTCAAGCGCATTACCCCCACCTACATGGGTTTTGATATTGTAGGGGAGTGTCCGGAAAAAATGTACCCTGGACTGTTCATTCACTACAAGGTCAAGCCACTTTTGGGCATTCCCATGAATTGGACCACGGAAATAACCCAGGTTCGGGAGCATTCTTATTTTGTAGACGAACAGAGGGTTGGGCCGTACCGCATTTGGCACCACGAGCATTTTTTTGAAGAAATTCCCGGTGGTGTGCTGATGCACGACACCGTTTCCTACCAACTTCCGTTGGGCCCTTTGGGAGATTTGGTGCACCCTTGGTTGGTGCTTCCCAAATTGAACCAAATTTTTGCGCATCGTTTTCAGGCGGCGACCGAGCTTTTTGGCGTTTATCCGGAAGCTGGTGAAGTAAAGTCCTAAATTTGTACCGTGCCATCTGATTTCACCAACCCCATAGACGCGGACAAAACCACGGATCGTCCGGGCCTACTCCCCTACGCACACCACGTAGGTAGCCCTCCCATCGTTCCAACGGACGCTGGAGTTGTTGCGGCCCAAGGGCGCGATGCCATGAATTGGCAGACCGACGCCCAAATGAGCCAGATCCGCAGTCAAATGGAACTTTTGGCACAGCAGGCCGCAGCCATACAACGTCGAAAAGAACTTGCCCAGTGGATTTACCAGGCGCGTATGGGATTCAAACCGGTCATGCTCCACACCTACTTTTTGTATGAGTTGGAAGGGGAATACGTTTTGCGTGTGGTTTCTCCGCAGGAATGGGCGGGTTCCACTCGAAATCCCGGCAATTTTGTGCACGCGGTTCGCATGCTGCCGGACAACACTTGGGATGTAGTAGAATGGAGTTAAACGGACTATTGGCCAAATTTAGAGGCCCGTCGGACCCCCATTCGGCAGGGAATCCCCTGCCCTCCTTCGTTTTGCTTCACGGATACGGGAGCAACGAAGACGATTTGTTTTCATTCGAACGGTTCTTCCCGGCCCAATCAGCAGTTTTTTCGATGCGTGCGCCTCTTGCTTTGGCGCAAGGCGGCCGTGCTTGGAAAAAACTGCTGATTGG
>Ga0315906_10007200_pt1 | contig 13590 bp, 11 predicted proteins | sample LakEriMetagenome_4_FD_203526 | JGI IMG/M metagenome (GOLD analysis project Ga0315906, IMG submission 203526) | Freshwater fungal communities from buoy surface, Lake Erie, Ohio, United States - Buoy 2 MA122 | ecosystem: Environmental > Aquatic > Freshwater > Lake > Lake biofilm | place: USA...
CGTGGCGCGGCAGCGGAGGCCGCCCTCGTAGATGCTGCTGAGCGTGACCATGGCCGCGTGCGTCTCCCGTGAGGCAGTGTCCCTGGATGCCGACGGCGGCATCTTAACCGGATTCCCGGGCCCGCGCCGGTTTTCGCCGTTTCCGGGGCCGCGACTACGATTGAGGGACGCCGTCCATGGGATTTCGCTCGCTCCACGCCTGTGCCACCGCCCTCCGACGCGAGGGCGAACTCGTCGAAATCGACGAGCCGATCGACCCGCACCTGGAGATCGCGGAGGTCCAGCGGCGGCTGTTCCGGGCCGGCGGGCCGGCGGTGCTCTTCACCAATCCCCGCGGCTGCCCGTTCCCGATCCTCGCCAACCTCTACGGCACCCGCCGCCGCGTCGAACGGATCTTCGCCGACACCCTCGACCGCGTGAGGAGGCTGGTTGAGCTGAAGATCGATCCCGCGGCCGCCGCCAGGCGACCCTGGCGGTATCTTCGCGCGCCGCTCGATGCCCTCACGATGCTCCCGCGACACGTCCGCAGCGGACCGGTGCAGGACTGCCCGGTAGCCCTCACGACGCTTCCCCGCGTCGTCTCCTGGCCGGGCGACGGGGGCCCGTTCATCACGCTTCCCTGCGTCTACTCGGAGGATCCGGTACGTCCCGGGACGCGGACATCCAATCTCGGCATGTACCGCGTCCAACTGGCCGGCAACGCATATCGTCCGCTCGACGAGGTGGGCCTCCACTACCAGCTCCACCGCGGCATCGGCATCCACCACGTCCGGGCGATCGAGCGGGGCGAGCCGCTCCGCGTCGTCATCACCGTGGGCGGTGCGCCGGCGATGACGGTCGCGGCGATGATGCCGCTCCCCGAGGGGCTCCCGGAGCTGGCCTTCGCCGGTGCCCTGGCAGGCCATCGGATCCCGATGATCACGTCGCCGGGGCGACCGGCTGTCTACGCCGAGGCCGACTTCGCGATCGAAGGCACGATCCTGCCGGGCACGAAACCGGAAGGCCCCTTCGGCGACCACCTCGGCTACTACGCCCGCCGCCATGATTTCCCCTGTCTCCGCGTCGATCGCGTCTCCCACCGACACGGCGCCATCTGGCCGATCACGGTGGTCGGGCGACCGCCGCAGGAAGACACGATGTTCGGATGGCTCGTCCATGAACTGACGGGGCCGATCATCCCCACCGTCCTTCCCGGCGTGACGAGCGTCCATGCCGTCGATGCCGCCGGCGTCCATCCGCTGCTGCTGGCGGTGGGGAGCGAGCGCTATCAGCCGTGGCGGAAGACCGACCGCCCCGCGGAGCTGCTCACGCAGGCCTCGGCCATCCTCGGCCAGGGGCAGCTGTCGCTCGCCAAGTATCTGCTCATCGTCAACGGCCTCGAGGCTCCGGGGCTCGACGCCCATGACATCGGTGCGTTTCTCGACTGGCTCCTCGCCCGTGTCGACTGGCGGCGCGATTGCCACTTCCACACGGAGACGACGATCGACACGCTCGATTATTCCGGCTCCGGAATGAACACCGGTTCGAAACTCGTCGTCGCCGCCCGCGGCACCCCGCGTCGGACCCTCGGCCGCGACCTCCCCGCCCCGCTGCCGCTACCCGCGGGCTTCGCCAATCCGCGGATGTGCCGACCGGGAGTCCTCGCCATCGAGGGCCCGCAGATCGAGCCCCGGCCTTGTCTCCACTCCGGCGACGACGCGTCGATCTGGCGGTCGGCGGCGGCCGCGCCGTGGACTTCCGACATCGAACGGCTCTGCGCCGCGCTGGCACACGCCGATGGCCTCGACTCGTGGCCGCTCATCGTCATCGTCGACGACGCCGACTTCTGCGCCGCCGGACTGGAGAACCTGCTCTGGGTGACGTTCACCAGGTCGAACCCCGCCGCCGACGTCGACGGCGTCGGCGCCACGATGCGTCAGAAACACTGGGGCTGCACCGGCCCGCTGGTGATCGACGCCCGACTCAAGCCTCACCACGCGCCGCCGGTGGAAGAGGATCCCGCCGTGTCGGCCCGCATCGACGAATTCTGTCGCTCCGGCGGCCCGCTCTCGGGGATCCTCTGACCCCGCCGCGAACGGCTCAGCCGATGGCGCCGATCCGCACCTTCGTCGACAGCGACCGGTGTCCGGTCCGACGGCGGTAGTTCTTGCGGCGGGCGAACTTCTGCACGTAGATCTTGTCGCCCTGCACCACGCCGAGCACCTCGGCCTTCACCGTGGCGCCCTTCACGACAGGGGCGCCGAGCGTGAGGTTGCCGGCCTTGCTCACGGCCAGCACCTCGTCGAACACCACCTCGCTGCCGTTGGGCAGATGGCGGAAGTCGATCTCGATCTCCTGCCCTTCGCTCACCCGGTACTGGCGGCCGCCGTCGACGACGATCGCGTACTGGTGGCCGGAGCCGGCCATGCCGGCGGCGGACGGGGCGGACGGGGTCGGTGCGGTCGATTTTGCCATGGGAGTGCCGTGCATGCGGGGGGTAAACGTCGCGAGCCACACATGGTAACGAGCCGGGCCGCGGGGGTCGAGCGCGGCCTTTTTCGGCCGCAATCCAGCCCCGCCCCCCCGCCGTCGCCCGGACGGATCAGGGGAACCGCACCGTGCGGCCGCTCGAGTCCCAGGCCTCGATGACGAGGTGCTCCGGCGAGGCGCTCTCCTTGCCGATGACGTGCAGCTGCACGTGGGTGGCGTCCTCGAACTGGGCGATCTCGCGCCGCTTGCGGTTGTTGATCCAGGTGGCCACCTCGTCGTGCACCGTGACGTTGAGCCGGGCGATGTCGTCCCGCGTGGCCGAGAGCTGCAGCGTCCGCATCACCTCGATCGCCATGCTCTCGGCGGTCTTGACGATGCCGGTGCCGTTGCAGGTCGGGCAGTCGCGGAAGATGCTCTTCCGCAGCGACGGCCTGATCCGCTGCCGCGTCATCTCGATGAGGCCGAAGGGGCTCGTCCGCAGGATCTTCGTCCGGGCGCGGTCCCGCTTCATGGCGTCGTGCAGCGCCTTCTCCACGCTGCGGCGGTACTTCTCCCGCCGCATGTCGATGAAGTCGTTGACGATCACGCCGCCGAGGTCCCGCAGCCGCAGCTGGCGGGCGATCTCCTTGGCTGCGATCAGGTTCATCTGGAAGGCGTTCTCCTCCGCGGACTTCTCGGTGCGGAAGCTTCCGGAATTCACGTCTATGGCCACCAGCGCCTCGGTCGTGTCGATCACGATCGAGCCGCCTCCCTTGAGCGGCACCTTCCGCTGGTGGATGCGGCCGATCTCCTCCTCCAGGCCGTAGCGGTGGAAGAGCGGCTCCTTGCCTTCGTAGAGCTGCAGCCGGGAGGCGTACTTCGGCATCACCAGCTCGAGGAATTCGCGGGCCCGCTCGTAGGCGGCCGGCTCGTCGATCAGGATGCGCCCCACGTCCTCCGTGAACATGTCGCGGATGGTGCGGATGATCATGTCGGACTCCTGGTAGATGTCGATCGGCGCGGAATACTTCCGCATCCGCCGCACGATCGACTTCCAGAGCCGCAGCAGGTAGGCCATGTCGCGGGCCATCTCGGACTTCGTCCGCTCGGTGCCGGCCGTGCGCACCACGAAGCCGACGCCCTTGGGCGGCCGCAGGTCGAGCATGATGTCGCGGAGCACGCGGCGCTCGTGGTCGTCGTCGATCTTCTTCGACACGCCGACCCGCCCCAGCGGCGGCATCAGCACGAGGTAGCGGCCCGGGATCGAGATGTAGGTGGAGAGCGTCGGCCCCTTGGTGCCGAAGCCCTCCTTGATCACCTGCACGAGCACCTCGTCGCCCCGCCGCAGGATGTCCTGGATGGGGGGCTTCACCCGCGGCCGATCGCCCAGCCGCGGCCGCCGGCGCGTCGCGGCGCGGCGGCCGTCCGCCTCCGTCTCGGCCTCCTCGCCGCCGCGGGCCGCGGTCTCACCCGCCTCGAACGCCTTGTCGGGGTCGAGGCCGCCCTGTCGGTAGTACTGCGGCTCCACGTCGCTGATGTGCAGGAAGCCGTTGCGGCCCACGCCGAAGTCGACGAACGCCGCCTGGATGCTCGGCTCGATGTTGACGATCCGGCCCTTGTAGATGTTGCCGACGAGGTTGTCCTGGCTGGTCCGCTCGACGTAGAGCTCCTCCAGCACGCCATCCTCCATGATCGCGATCCGGCACTCCTCCGGCTGCGACACGTTGATGAGCATTTCCTGTTTCATGATGATTTCCTTCTTTCTTCTTTCGTTCGTCGGTCCGCCCCGCGCGGGGGCGGCGACGGCCGCTAGGCGACCGTCTCCGACAGCAGCCGACGCAACTGGTCGCGCAGGTAGGCCTTCACCTCCCGCGCCCCGTCCATCGACAGCGCCTTTTCCGCAATCACGCGGCATTCGGCGGCCGAAACACTTCGGACCACCTGCTTCACCTCCGGGATGGCGCTCGCCGGCACGCTCAGCTGCCGCAAGCCCAGCCCCAGAAGCAGCTGCGTGTACATCACGCTGCCGCTCATCTGTCCGCATACCGTGGCCGGCACTCCGGCCTCGCCCGCGACGTCCAGCGAGCGGCGCAACAGCCGCAGCACCGCCGGATCGCAGGCGTTGTACAGTTCGGCGACCTCCTTGTTGCCCCGATCGACCGCCAGCGTGTACTGGATCAGGTCGTTGGTGCCGATCGAGACGAAGTCGACCTCCTTGATGAAGGCGTCGAGCATCATCACGGCGGCGGGCGTCTCCACCATCATGCCCACGGGCATCTTGGCGTTGAAGGCGATGCCGTGCTCGGCGAGGTCCTCCATCACGTCGGCGAGCACCATGCGGGCCTGCCGCAGCTCGACGATCGTCGAGACGAGCGGAAAGAGCACCCGCACGTCGCCCAGGGCACTGGCCCGCAGGATCGCCCGCAGCTGCGTCCGGAACATCGGCAGTTGCCGCAGCGACAGCCGGATGCTCCGCAGGCCCAGGCAGGGATTCCGCTCCTCCTCGACGTCGATCTCGGTGTGCATTTTGTCCGAGCCGAGATCGAGCGTGCGGATCACGACCGGCTTGCCCGGCATCGCCTGCACCACGTCGCGGTAGGCCGCGAAGTGATCCTCCTCCGTCGGCTCGCTGCGGCTGGTGAGATAGAGGAATTCGGTGCGGTAGAGCCCGATGCCGTCGCATCCACGGCTGATGCACTGCTCCGCCTCGCTGGGAAACTCGATGTTGCCAGTGATCTGGACGCGGACGCCGTCGACCGTGACGGCCGGCAGGTCGCGGAGCCGGTCGAGCTTCTGGGCGACCGTCCGCGCCGCCTCGACCTCGATGCGATAGCGGGCGATCGTCTCCTCGTCCGGCTGCAGGATCACGACGCCCTGGTTGCCGTCGAGGATCACCGGCTCGCCGCCGGAGACGTCCGCGAGGAAGGGCCCGATGCCGACGACGGCGGGGATCTCGAGCCCCTCCGCGACGATCGCCGTGTGGCTGCCCGGCCCGCCCAGCTCGGTGGCGAAGCCCTGGACGAACCGCCTGTCGAGGTTGGCCGTCTCGCTGGGAGTGAGGTTGTGTGCCAGCACGATCACCGGCTGCGAGACGGCCGCCAGGGTCTCGCGCCGCTGCCCCAGCAGGTTGCGCAGCAGGCTCTTCTCGATGTCGTAGATGTCGTGGGCGCGCTGGGAGATGTGGTTGTCGAGGCTCTGGAAGACCTTGGCGTACCGGCGCAGCGTGCGGCTCACCGCGTACTCCGGCCACCAGTTGCGGTCCCGGACGGCGGTGGCCAGCTCCTGCTGCAGCTTGGCGTCGTGCAGCATCGCCAGGTGGGCTTCGAAGATGGCGGCGTACTGCTCGCCGAGCTCGCCGCGGATGGCGTCTCGATTCCGCTCGATCTCGCGGCTCGTCTGGGCCACGGCGTGATCCAGCCGCGCCAGCTCGGTATCGACGGCGCTGCGCTCGACGAACCGGCGCGGGATCCTGAACCCCTCGCTGTCGAGGACGAGCGCCTCGCCGATCGTGACGCCTGGCGAGACGGCGATGCCCTGGAGTTTCAGCATGGGGCGCATTCCGCCCGCGGGCTGCGGCGTGCCACGGCAGGGAGATCGCGCCTGCGGCCGGGATGGCGGCGGCGGCGATCAGGATCCCCCGGGCACTCGCGCCTCGCGGCTGGTTGCGGCTCCTTCGTTGATCGTTGTGTGGACTGCGGTTGGAAACGAGGCCCGGGTGGCCGCCGGGCGATGCCGGCGCGGCCCGCGGGCCGCTCGTCAGGAATTGTCTTCGTCTTGCTGTTCGTTGAAATTGCTGTCGAAGAGGCTGCCGATCGCCTCGAGCGCCTCGCGGGCGTCGGGCCCGGTCGCCTCCACGACCAGTCGCGTGCCGGCTTCGGCGGCCAGCGTGAGCACCTCGAGGATGCTCTTGCCGTCGACCCGCTGAGCGGCCTTCGAGAGTTCGATCCGCGACCGCCACTTGCGGGCCTCGCGGGCGAGCAGGTCCGCCGGACGCGCATGCAGCCCCTGCCGCATGCCGACCACGACCTCCCGCGAGACCACCTGCTCACTCATGCTCCCGTCGCCCTTCACTTCTCGTCGCTCGTCCGACCGTCCCTCCGACGGACCTTCTTCGCGGCGGTTCTCGCCGCACGTGCACGCCGCCCGGGTCACGAGGCCACTCCGTGGCTGTCCGCCTCCTCCAGCAGATGCTGGATCTCCAGCGGCCCCTTGGCCGACTTGAGCTGCTTGCAGAAGGACTCGTCCCGCAACTGCCGCGAGATGTTCTCGAGGGCCCGCAGGTGGTCGCCGGGCCGGTCCGGTGGCGACACCAGCAGGAAGAACAGCTGCACCGGCTCGCCGTCGAGGCTCTCGAAATCGACCCCCTCGTGGCTGATCGCCACGGTGCCGACGAGGCGGCGGACGCTGGGATGCTTCGTGTGGGGTACCGCCACGCCGCGGCCGATCCCGGTGCTGCCGAGGTCCTCCCGCTTCATGATCGCCTTGACGATGCCGTCGAGGTCGCCGGGGGCGATGCTGCCCGCGTCGACGAGCGACTGCGTCATCTCGCGGATCACGCCCTCCTTGGTGGCGGCTTCGACGCTGGAGCGGATCGCGTCGACGGTCACGAAATCGGAGAACTTCATCTGTGTCACGCGATCAGGATCGCCGTGCCCCTTCGACGTGCTTGTGATCCCGGACCTTCTCCTTGTGCTTGCGGAGCTGCTGCTCGAGCTTCTGCACGGCTCCGTCGACGCTCCTCCAGAGCTGGCCGGAGTGCTCGCGGCTGACCATCTCGTGGAAGTGCTCGGCCGACGCCACGATCTCCACCGTCGGGAGGGCGGCGTTCTCGAGGTCGACGGTGACGTTGAGGGCGGTCAGGCGGTTGAAGTACCGCTTGAGGCGGGCCACCTTCGCCTGGATCTTCGACTGGGAGGCGCCGCTGAGATGGCCGTGGCGGGCTGAAACGTTGATCTGCACTCGATCGATCCCCTTGCGAGGTGTGCCACGGGCCGCGGGCGGACTCGACGCGCCGCGACGGCCCCAGGCGGAAAAACCGCGTGGTACGCGGATCATAGCAGCCGCCGCCACCGCCGCACAAACGAGCCTCCTGGTGCGGCCGAAGAGCTGGCGGAATCGATCCGTGACGCCGCTCCCGCCAGCGGCGGGGTCACTGCACCGGCGGCGCGGCGCGGCGGCGGATGAGGCCGCGGGTCAGCTGATCCTTCCACCATGCGACGCCCTTGCCACGCAGGTCGGCCAGGCCGTCGGGACGATAGCGAAGACGATCGACGTCGTTCGGCTGCGCGATGTCGCAGAGCGTCTTGAATGCGTAACGCCGCACGATCAGGTGCGGATCCTCGAGCGACTCGACCAGGATGCCGTCGGCGCCCGCCTCCAGCTCGGCGTCGCTGAAGCCCCGGGCCATCGCCCAGAGCCGCTCTCCCCTGTCCTCCGGACCGCGGTCGATGAACGACTGGTGCAATCCGGCGGCGGCCTCGCCGCCGCGGGCGAGCGCGGCGGGCACCGCCAGCCGCTCGAGCGTCAGCCACATCTGTTCGGTGAGGTTTTTCCGGTTCGAGGAGTCCGCCGCGAGCAGCTCCACGAGTTCGTCCGAATCGCCCACGAGCGCCAGCGTGGCGGCGGCGATCATCCGGTTTTCGACCCGCGACCGGTCTTCGGCCAGTTCCTTCAGCGACAGCAGCAGCGGCCGGTCCTCGGCCAGCTTCGCCGCCAGCGCACCCGACGCCGATTTGGAGAACCTCTCCGGATAGATGCCGTCGGTGAAGCCTTCGGCCTCGAGCCAGGCCGGCTGGGACACGCCGGTCAGCACCCCCGCGCGGCCGTCTCCCCACGCCACCGCGGACCCCGCCGCGATCTGCAGGGGCCGCGAGTCCGGCAGGACGGAGCCGTCCGGGGCGACCGGCTGCCAGAGGAAAGGCCGCTGCCCGGCCGTGATGAACCCTCGCGCCGCGGCCAGCGCCGCGTTGGCGTCGCCCGCCCCCGCCCCATCCGCGCCGGCCTCGACCGCCACCCGGGCAGTCGCGTCCGCGACGATCACGCCGGCGATCCCGCCAGTGGTGATACCCAGGCGACTGTCGGCGCCGCCGCCGATCACTGCACGGCCGTAGAGGACGTCGGCCCGCGGCGTGCCGTCCCGACCGACCTGCAAGACGGCGGACGTCTGCGCGAGCAGCCGCACCTTGACGCCGCGAACCGTGATCGTCGCCTCGCTCCAGGGAGGCACGAGCAGCTCCTCCCCGACCTGCACCGTGGTCTCCGGGGCCGCGTACCGCCACTCCGCCGCTCCTTCCCCCTTCACGAGCCGCAGGAGGGTGCCCGAGCCGACCACGCACTCCCCATCGACGGGCTCGGGCGCCGGCCGGGCATCAACGCCGCCCGGGCGGACCGGCGCGTCCCGCGAGGCGGGCGCCGACGGCTCCGTCCGCGGCGATGCGTCGGCGGACGTCGGGCCGCGCGTGCTCGCGGCGACCGCCGTCGGCGGCGCGGCGGCATCGGCCGCCGCGACCGGCGCCGGGGCGTCGTCGTCGGCGGTTCGCATCGCCGGCGGAGGATCGCCGTCGGCGATCGCGTCGTCGCCGGCGGGCGGCTGCGGCGAGGCTGCCTCCGTGAGGTCGGTCGCCGCGGCGTCGGCCGGCGTGGCTGCCGGCGGAGCGTCTTGGGCGTCAGGTCGCTCGACCGCGTTGACCGCCACCTCGACGGCCGCGGGCCGACGGCCGCCGACCTTCAGCCCCTTGAAGATGGACCACCCCAGCACGCCGACGAGCGTGAGCAGCAGCGTCAGCGCGACGGCCGCGGACCACCAGGCCGCCCGCGACGGCCCCCTGGCCCGACCGGAGGGACGTCCGTCGGCGGTATCGACGCGCGCGTCCGTCCCTGTCGGCGCGTCAATCAGGACCGTGTCGTGCGGCTCCGGATCGTCCGCCGTGCCGAGGGCGGCGCGCCAGGCCCGCGCCGTCTCGCGCGATTCGTGCGGACCGTCGAACTCGGGCGGGGATCGCCTCCCGGCGCCGTGATCGATGGGCTCGCGGACGAGCCGGTCCCGCACCAGCTTCTTCAGCCGCTCCACGCACTCTGCCGTGAGGCTCACTTCGGGATTGCGGACGATCTCGGCGAGCATCGCATGGCACGCGGCGACCTCGGCCAGGTGCATGTCGGAGTCGATGCAGATCCGCTCGAACGCCTCGATCTGGTCGACCGACAGCGTGTTGTCGAGGAATTCAGCCGCGGAATTGGCGTCGTCAGCGAGCCCGCGCGCGTTCGGCGCGGGGGCGGCGATCGCGGGCCGCGTCACCGCGACGCGGATCCGCTCCGCCAACATCGATGCCATGTGGCTGGCCGAGACCTTCTCGCCGAGCTGCGTGTGCTCCTCGCTCGGCAGCAGTCCGTCGAGCCATGCCAGCAGGGTTCGTACCGTGAGACGCATCGCATGTCGCTCCGATGGAGGCCGGCTCGCCGCCGGCGGATCCGGCGAACGCGGGAAACGGTTCCGACGCCCTCCGGCACCGGACTCGCCGGCGTCGGGGATCGGGCGTCGGGGTCTCCCTGGAAGAAAGAGTGGCGCCATCGGCCGGTTTTCGGACAAATTCGTTCGGATCCGGGAAAAATCGGGCCGCTCCGCGAGAATCCCGGTCCAAACAACCTCCCGGACAGCTGCGTAGAAACGGCGGGCCCGCCGGCCGGGCCGGTCGCCGTCCATCCCCAGCCGTCGCGCGCCGCCGGAATGGTCGAGGCTCGGCGGCACACTAGAATCCTGCAGTCATTTCTCGCCGGAGATCCAGCCGCAGATGGTCGCCATGTCAAGCCACCGTCGCCAGGCCATCCTGCGGGAGGCCTGCGGCTACATCGAACTCGGCGAACTGCTCCTCGACCGGGACGGCCCCCTGCCGCCGAGCGCCGCCAGGCTGTTGGATCGCGGCGTGGGCCTCATCCGCCTTCTGCCCGAGCCGACGCGATCGGCCCCCTCCGCCAAGCTGCTCGAGGGGGAGGCGCTGCGGGCGTTGGGCCGCTGGGAGGACTCGCTCGCCGCATTCACGCTGGTGGCGGACCAGGAACCCAAGCGGCTGGAATCCTGGCTGGGCATGGGCTGGTGCCTCAAGCGTCTCGGAAGGCTCGACGAGGCGATCGCGGCCCTGAAGCACGGCCTGGAGACCTCGCCGCGGGAGCCGATCCTGCTCTACAACCTCGCCTGCTATCATTCGCTCGGCGGGGACGTTCAGGCCGCCATCGAGCACCTCACCAACGCCATCTCGCTCGACGGTCGCTATCGGGATCTGCTGGTCGTGGAGCCCGATTTCGATCCCATCCGAAAGGATCCGCGGTTCGTCGCGGTCACGCACATCACGGTCTGACGGCAGTCTCGATACCCATGCCGAGCTCCGCCCTCCAGGAAGTCGTCGCCCTGCTGGGCTTCCCGGCGGCGGGCAACCCTGCCCAGTATCTCTTCGAGCGGCTGTTCGCAGCGACCGGCCTGGACTGGCGGTTCGTGACGCTCGAGGTCCAGCCGGACGCGATCGCCGACGCGATCCGCGGCGGATGGGCAATGGGCTTTCGCGGCTGCCTCCTCTCCGGCCCGCTGAGGGCGGCCGCGCTGCCCTGCGTGTCCGTCGCGAGTCCGGCCGCGACCTTCGCCGGCGCCGTGAGCATCGTCAGCCGCGACGACGGCGGACCGGCCGGACACATGACCGACGGCCGGGGCGTGCTCGAGGCCCTGCGGTCGCACGTCGATCCGGTCGGTGCGAGCGTGCTGATCGTCGGCGCCGGCGCGGCGGCGCGGGCCACGGCCCTCGAGCTGGCGCTGGCCCGGGCGGCGGAGATCGTCGTCTGCGACCGGTCTCCCGAGCGGGCGACCGCGCTCGTCGAGGCGATCGCGGGCCTCGGAACGGCCACGGCCACCGCGATCCCGTGGGGAGCGGCGATCGAAGTGCCGCAGCGCGTGGGCATCGTCGTCAGCGCCGTGCCCGCCACGGGCCCCAGGCCGACGGTCCCGCTCGTCGCGCTGCGGCCCGACCTCGTCGTCTCCGACCTCGCGATCGTGGGCCAGCCCGCGCCGCTGGTGGCCCTGGCCCGGCAGCACGGCGCCTGCGTCATCGACGGGCTCGAGATCCACTGCGAGCGGACGGCGATCGACTTCCAGTCTCTGACGGGCATCGAGCCCGATACGGAAGAACTCCGCGATGCTCTCGATGAATTTCTGAGCGCCTGACCGGCCGGGAGAAGCCGTTCCCGGCCTTGTGCCAACGGTCGATCTCAGGAAACGCCGGAGACTTCGCCGGGGCGACTGCCGCCGGGGGTGGGTGGCAGACGGAGCGGATCCGCAGCCTCTTCGCGGGCAGGACCGTCCGGCGCTCACCGCCCCGCGTCGCCGCCGCTCCCCTGCCCCGGGGCGGCGAGCCGCTCGATCTTCTTGGCGACCGCCGTCGCACTCGACCGCACGTCGGCCACCGGATCCTGGGCAAGCTCCCGCACCCGGTCGACGATCCGCCCCGGCGGCGGCTCGTGGGTGGCGTCGACCAAGAGCGCGACGCCCCGCAGGGCGTTGACCACGACCAGCGCCCGCTTGTAGCGGTTCGACCGGGCCGCCTCGTCGCCGTCGCCAGCCTGCACGTCCGGCTGTGCAAGCATCTGCGCGAGGGCGTCGAAGGCCTCCGGGCGGCCCTGGCGGGCCAGCGCCAGCGCCGCATTGCTCCGCACGTCCTCCGCCTCGTCGCCTGCGAGCTGGAGCAGCCGATCGACGGCGCCGGGGCCCCCCACGACGCCGAGCGTGAAGGCGGCGGCCGACCGGAGCTGTGGAGCATCGCTGCGGGAGGCGGCGACGACCGCGGACGTCACGGCGTCGGGATCGGCCACGGTCTGGCCGGCCTCGAGGAGGTTGGTCCAGAGCACGGCCAGCGCCTCGACGGCAGCGCGGGCCGTCTGCGGGTCGCCGACGGCGCCGGCCCGCTCGACGAGCGGCATGGCGGCGGCCGGAATGGCGAACTCCCCCAGCGCCCGGCAGAGGTAGACCCGCAGCGTCTCCGACTGCTCGCCGCTGCGGCCGCTGGCCACCTCGTCCGCCAGGATGCGGCCCAGTTCCCTGGCCAACGGCTCGTCGGCCTTCAGCGCGGCCGAGCCGGGACCGCGCAGGTCGTTTGCCAGGTTCAGCGCGGCCTGCCAACGGCCCTCGTTGTCGCGGCGAAGCGTCCTGACGTAGGCCTGCGGATCGTTGCCGAGATGGGCCAGCCAGTGGAACGCCAGCCAGACGCAGACGATGATGCTGACGATGATGCCGGGCACCAGGAAGAGCTGCACGAGGAAGGCCGCGCTGGGCGGCTCGACGGGCGGCAGTTCGTCAGGGTCGATGGTGCGGCGTTGCGTATCGGTCATGCGGTGGAGTCGCCCGAAACAGCCGAGGTACGAACGACCGGCTGCGGTTCGCCCAGAGGACCGGCTTCGTCGAAGCCCAGCCTTCCGTATCCATATCTCTATCTACTGTATCCAGGGCCCGTGACGTGGCGACCCCCGTGCCCCAACGACCCGACAATCCCGCGGTGGAGCCGCGGCCACCCCGACCGAACGCCGCGGCCGACCGCGCGGCCACGTGGATCCCCATCGAGCTGGCGACGGTCGAGGAAAACCTCGCGCTCGACGAAGCGCTCCTGGAACTGGCTCACGAGGGCCTCGCAACCGCGACCTGCGTGCGGACCTGGATGGCGGCGCAGCCCACGGCCGTGCTCGGGTCTTCGGGCAGGCGCGGCGAGGAGGTCGATCTGGAGGCGTGCGCCCGGCTCGGCGTCCGCGTGATCCGCCGTCCCAGCGGGGGCGGCACGGTGCTGGTAGGGCCCGGCTGCCTCATGTGGTCGGTCATCTCCGCGCATCCGGAGGGCCCGCCGCCGATCGAGTCGATCCACGCGGCGCGGCTCGAGCCACTGGCCGCGGCGCTCACCGCCCACCTGGGCACGCTGCCCGGCGCCGCCGGCGGGCTTGCGGCCGGGGAGCGGGTGGCGCGGCTGGGCACGAGCGACCTGGCGATCGTGCGGACGGCCGCCGGGCATCCTCGGAAGGTGTCGGGCAACGCGCTACGGGTGCGGCGGCACGGCGTGCTCTACCACGGCACGCTGCTCGACTCCTTCGATCTCGGGCTCGTGTCCCTCGCGCTGCGGC
>Ga0315906_10007202_pt1 | contig 13588 bp, 8 predicted proteins | sample LakEriMetagenome_4_FD_203526 | JGI IMG/M metagenome (GOLD analysis project Ga0315906, IMG submission 203526) | Freshwater fungal communities from buoy surface, Lake Erie, Ohio, United States - Buoy 2 MA122 | ecosystem: Environmental > Aquatic > Freshwater > Lake > Lake biofilm | place: USA: Lake...
GGGCCCGGGCGTGATCGCGATTCCCGGCCTCGTGAAGGTCTCGGTGCGAGTCCGTCCGGCCCAGCCTGCGAAGAAGGGCGTCATGAACCCCTTCACCAAGCAGCTGGAGGATCGTCCCGCCAAGCCCGCGAGCCGCAAGGTGCGGGTGATTCCGCTGAAGGCCCTGAAGGACATGGTCAAGTAATTCCCTCCGGGGAGTTCTGGCACCGGGGAATTTTTCACCGGGGAAATTTTCACCGGGGAGGTTTTACACCGGGGAAATCTGGCACAGTCAAGCGCGGTTCCAGGGCCTCCCCAAATCGCCCGTTCCCACACTGCCTGCCCCACCAGCGAGACTGCTCAGAGCGAAGCGTTCCCGGCCCCCCGACAGGGCCCGGGAGCTTCGCTCTGATCGTTTCCAGCGAGTCGTTCGGACGGCTCTGAGACGGCATCACACCTGGGCCTGACATTCCATGTCTGCAACTGGCGACGCGGACCCTGTGACGCGGGACAGACTCGACTCGGCCTGGCAACAGGCGGTCGCGGCGCTGCTTGCCGAGCTACGGCCCGACGGGCATTGGGTGGGGGAACTTTCCCCCTCGGCGCTCTCGACGAGCACGGCACTGATGGCGCTGCTGCAGTTGCGACAGCAGGGAGTGGCCATCGACAGCCGCGTGTTGGCGGGGGGGGTCGACTGGCTGATCGCGGAGCAGTGCCCTGACGGAGGCTGGGGAGACACATCCCTCAGCCACTCCAATATTTCGACGACCATGCTCGTGCGGGCGACGCTGACCGAGATCCGCAGGACCGCTGGCGGGGAGTCGATTGGCGAGGTTCCCGCAGCTGCGCTGGAGCGTGCGGAGGCGGCCATCCACCAGTTCGGTGGTGTCCCGGCACTGCTGGCCCGCTACGGTCGTGATCGCACGTTTTCCATTCCCATCCTGACCCACTGCGCCTTGGCCGGGCTGGTTGAATGGCGGGAGATTCCGAGGCTGCCGTTTGAGCTGGCCTGCCTCCCCCAGCGGTTCTACAAGTCGGTCCGCCTGCCGGTTGTGTCTTACGCGCTGCCCGCGCTGATCGCGATTGGCCAGGTGCGGCATGGAATGGGCCCTCCCTGGAATCCATTGACGCGGTGGATCAGGAACGCGGCGCGGGCTCCCAGTTTGAGGGTGCTGGAGCAGATTCAACCCGCCTCGGGGGGCTACCTGGAGGCGACTCCGCTGACCAGTTTCGTCACGATGAGCCTTGCCGCCCTGGGGCAGGCCCGACACCCGGTCGCCGAGCGCGGGTTGCAGTTTCTGCTGGAGTCGGTGCGGCCCGATGGCAGTTGGCCGATCGACACGAACCTGGCCACCTGGGTGACCACCCTGGCGATCAATGCGCTAGGGCCCGAATTGCCACGGGACCTCCGCCCCCCCTTGCAGCAGTGGTTGCTGAACCAGCAGTGGCGACAGACACATCCCTACACGAATTCGCCTCCCGGCGGCTGGGCTTGGACCGATCTGTCCGGGGGCGTTCCTGATGCCGACGACACGCCTGGGGCGATCCTGGCCCTGCTGACCCTGGCTGGGACCAGTGAGCCACCCGTGGCTGTCCGAGACGCCATCGCGGCCGCGGTTGGCTGGTTGCTGGGACTGCAGAATCGGGACGGGGGTTGGCCGACCTTCTGTCGCGGGTGGGGATTGTTGCCGTTCGATCGCAGTTCGTGCGATCTGACGGCACACGCCGTCAGGGCACTGCATGCCGCCCGGCGGTGGCTCGACTCAAAGCTTGTGGAGCGCGTGGGAACGGCGACCGATCGGGCGATCCGGTTTCTGAGGATTCAGCAGCGGTCGGACGGGGCCTGGCTGCCGCTCTGGTTTGGGAACCAGGATGTTCCGGGGGATGAAAACCCGACGTACGGAACGGCCCGGGTGCTGCTGGCCTGCCGGGACCTGATCTCCGACCGGCCCGAACTCGAAGAACTGATGGTGCGGGGGGCAGCCTGGTTGGCCGGGTGCCAGAACTCGGACGGAGGCTTTGGGGGGGGCGGGGGGACGCGGTCCACTCTGGAAGAGACCGGATTGGCGCTGGAGGCGCTCTGTTCCTTGCCTGTCGCAGCCCGGATTTCCCCGCGGGTCATTCACGCGGGAATCGCCTGGTTGACCGAAGCCGTTGAGCGAGGGGCGTGGCGCGAGCCGTCGCCAATCGGCTTCTACTTTGCTAAACTGTGGTACTTCGAGCGACTCTATCCACTGGTGTTCAGTCTTGCCGCCCTCCGCCAGGCCCGAGCCTGGCTGCGGGGGGCGGTCTGAATGGGTTGAGTCGAGATGGAGCAGGGGGCTTGCCTCTGCCGGGCGAGGATTGCCACAATCCACGCCAGTTGCCAGCTGAGATCTTTTCTTGGCCCTGAGTCGCATTTCCTGCAGCGGAGCCTGCCTTGACCAGTTCGCAGACCGACTATGACCGGGACGAGTCCCGAGATGTCGCCGTCACCCTCGATCGGGACGACGATGCGGTTCCGACCGGCCAGTCGCGGGCCAGCGGAGCGCGTCGCAGTACGAGCCATCTGAAAGCTGTCCCGGAGACGCTGGAACAGCGCGAGCAGATCAAGCAGGCGTGCGCCGACTTTGCCCGAGGACTCGACCGCTCGAAGCCCTTCACGAAGCACGAACTGGAAGGCTACGGACGGGATCTGCTGAATCGCCTGCAGCTTCCTGAAAAGTTCCTCGGTTTTGCGATGGTGCTGATTGGGAATTTCTTCTGGAAGCAGCAGTTCCTGGCGGTCCCGTTTCATCGGCGGATGCTGCTGTTGCCGCACTGCCTGAAGCATGCCGAAGGTTGCCCGGCCGATTACGACGAATTCGGCCTCGACTGTGAGAAGTGCGGAGCCTGCTCGATCGCCGATTACAAGGTTCGGGCTGAGCAACTGGGTTACAAGGTGCTTGTGGCCGAGGGCTCGCCGATTGTTCTGAAGATCATTGTGTCGGGCCACATCGACGCGATCCTGGGGGTTTCTTGCCTGAATGTGCTCGAGAAGGCGATCGACAAGGTGCTGATCGCCGGGGTTCCGTCGTATGCGGTTCCCCTGCACTCGGGTGACTGCAAAAACACGTCGCTCGATGAGGCGTGGGTTTGGGATGTGCTGGAGAAGTTTGAAGAGCCCCCGGATCAGCCCACTGTCAGCTACGTTCCGCTGATGCGGGCCTCGAATGACCTGTTTGAGAACCGATTCAACGAACTGCTGCCGCGCGTGCGGAGTCGCGGGACACCAGCGGACCTGGAATCGGCACTGGCAGTCACCGAGGCGGTCGCCTACGAGTGGCTGGCCCATGGAGGCAAGCGGTTTCGTCCATTCATCACCCTGGCGGCATACGACGCGGTCACCGGCGGGCAGGCGACTGCGGCGGGGGCCGGAGAGTCGCTCCCGCGGTTTTCCAGCGCGGTGTGCCAGGTCGCCATGGCGATCGAGGCCTTCCACAAGGCCTCGCTGGTGCATGACGACATCCAGGACGACGATCAATACCGCTATGGCAAGCAGACCTTGCATCGTCGGCATGGAACCGGCTCGGCGATCAACATTGGGGACCACCTGATCGGCTTGGGCTATCGCCTTGTCACTGGTTCGCGAGGCGAACTGGGGGCCGACGTGGCTGCGGACATTGCCGATCGGATGGCCACGGCCCACCTGCGGCTGTGTGACGGCCAAGGGGCGGAAATGGCCTGGAACAGCGCTCCCGGGAAAGCGCTCAAGCCGCTCGACGCACTGCAGATTTATGCGCTGAAAACATCGCCCGCCTTTGAAGCGGCCCTGTTCGCGGGGCTCCGGATGGCTGGGCCGGTGGACCAGTACGCCGAGATGATTCCGGCCTTCTGTCGGCATCTGGGGGTGGGCTTCCAGATTCTGAACGACCTGCAGGATTGGGAGGGGGACAATCACAACAAGCTGGTCGCTGGACAGGACGCCACGGCGGTCCGTCCGACCCTGTTGTTGGCGCTGGCATTTGAAGCGGCCAATGACGCCCAGCGTGAGGAGTTGCAGCGTCTGATGTCGGGGGATGGCCCCGCCGCCTTGAGGCTGGGGCGTTTGCGACGCGTGTTTGAAGCGTGTGGCGTGTTCGACAAGGCGGAGTCGCTGGTGGAGAAGTCTCGGGCCCGGGCCGAGGCCTTGGCCGATGAGGTCGAGCCGTTACCGCTCCGACAGTTGCTGTACTTCCTGGTTGACATGGTGCTGGCCCCCGAATCGCAGGAGCCTCCGATGGCCCAGGTGGGGTTGCTGTCGCTGCCCGTGGTGGCCTCCTGATGCCAGGGACCGACGAGTCGATGCGGTCGGATGGGGGAGACCTGGCAGGCTCCCGCCCGGATCGCACTGAAGGAGGGGCGACTTTTATGGGACAGTTCGGCGAAGATCGATCCTCGGCCACGGGGCCTGGGCTGCACCCGCCACCGGCATCCGGGCTTGCAGTCCCCCAGTTTGGGGAATCGGTCCTGGAGGGGATTTTGCTGATCGCGCACGGGAGCCGTCGTCCGGCGGCGAATGCCGATCTGGTCACCCTGGCGGATTTGCTTGCGAGTGCTGAACCTGGGGCACTGATTGAGGTTTCCTACCTGGAACTCGCCGAGCCCGATATCCAGACTGGCGGGGCTCGGTGCGTCGAACGCGGGGCGGGGCGGGTCAGGATGCTCCCCTACTTTCTTTCCGCTGGTGCGCACGTGGTGGACGACCTGCGTGAACATCAGGCGGCCCTGGCAGAGCGATTTCCCGGTGTCGAGTTCCAGCTGTGTCCCCACCTGGGGTTGCATCCGTTGATGGTTGAGATCGTGAGGCAGCGGCTTCGCCAGATCGTTCCCAGTCCGCCGGTGAACGTTTCCTGAACCCGGACCGCGCTCATGCCGTCCTCCACAGCGTCCCGCCGGGCTTCGCAGTACAACTCGCGGCGGGATCGACGCCGAATCCAGTGGGCGGTTCTCTCCCTGGCGATCGTGCTCATCGCGATGGCCGAGGCTCGCAAGCCAGAAAACTGGAACTGGCTGGCACCGGCCTCTTCGAGCGGTGGTTTTCGTGCTCCCCCAGCAGGGCCCGCAGAGGCGGGGTGGGAATCTGGCGAACTGGAGCCAGATCAGGTGCGGCTGATCGCACCTGACAAGCCCCCCGCGGAGCCCTTGTCGAACCCGCGGTGGCCCCGGGAACCCGAATTGCGGATTCCCCTGGGCTTGCTCACGATGATCGCTGACAACCGGGTGGGAGTGCGGGCACAGGAGCGCCCCGCCCTGCTGGCGATGCTGGAACGGGCACGCGCCGCCGGCAGCCCGCGCCTTGGTGAGGCAGCCCAGGCAAATCTGCCGTTCGCCACTCTGATGAATGATCCGGGTGAACACCGGGGCGAAATAGCGACTGTTGAGGGGGAACTGCGGCGCTACCAGGCAATTCCGGCGGGGGAAAACGACTTGGGACTCGACACGCTCTACGAGGGCTGGCTCTTCACCGATGAGGCTGGCCGCACAAATCCGTACCGGGTTGTGTGTGCGAGCCGCACCCTGGGGATGGAGGAGGGGGGAGAAGTTCGCGAGCGGGTCCGCATCCCGGCTTACTTCTTCAAGCGACTGATCTACGCGACAGCCCACGGTCAGCACTCGGCGCCGATGTTCGTGGGAGATCGATTTGAGATTCTGCCCAAAAAAACTGGTGGGCGGAGTGATCCAGGGCAGAACGTTTCGCGTTTTCTGACACCGGCCACGATCATTCTCGCCGCCCTCCTTGGGGGCTTGATCTATCTTGCCGCACATCATTTCTCGCGACAGGGGAATCGAGGCAACTCAGGCACTGGGGAGTGGCCGTTGGGTGAGGGAGAGACGTTGGCTGTGCAGGGTGGCTTGTCGGAACCGCTGCGCGACCCGAGGGAGTTTCTCCGCGAGTTGGCCACGAACGCTGAGGAGGATCCGGGGGGGCTCGGGGCGGACCAGCCTGGTCAGTGACAGGCGAATCGCAGGCCAGTGACGGGCCCGCTTGCCATTGATGGGCCCGGTTGAGGGGATCTCGGGTGAGTCCCGGAGTTGGTCGTGGTGTGTCTCGAATCGGTCGACACCATTTGCACCAGGGAGGTCCGCGGAGGCAGTGGGATTCGGGCCCGCTGTCTTAAGGAAATCCTCGCTTGCGCGGTTCCTTGAGGTCGAGATCTGGAAGAGGGGGTTGTGGAATTGCGCACGACAGCAGGGGGCTTGCCAGCCAGCCTGGGCTGGTCGAGATCCAGGCCGCCAACTGTCGAAATCGTGAGGGCGTTCTGTTAGAGTCTCGTCGCGGTCCGCAGGGGACCGGTGGACCTCGGATTCAGGGAGGAGTGCTTGTGTCGAACAGGGTGGTCGGGGTCATTCCGGCACGTCTGGCTTCCACCCGGCTGCCGAGAAAACTCCTGCTGAGCGAGACTGGCCAGCCACTGCTGCAGCACACCTGGCAGGCTGCCGGGAAGTCGTCGGCAATCGATCGGTTGGTCATCGCGGCAGAGGAGCCGGAATTGGTCCAGGCGACGCGAGCCTTTGGGGCCCAGTGCGAATTGACTGGGGCGCATCCCAGTGGCACCGACCGGATTGCTGAGGTGGTCGCCCGCTCGTTTCCCGAGTGCGAGATCGTGGTGAATATTCAGGGGGACGAGCCTGAGGTCGATCCAGATCAACTGGGGCAGTTGGTCGCGCTCCTGGAGGAGTTCCCCGAGGCGTCCATGTCGACCCTCGCGACCCCGATTCGTGAGCGGGAGGTGCGTGAGAGTCCGTCGTGTGTCAAGGTGGTCTGCGGGCACGATGGACGGGCTCTCTATTTCAGTCGCAGCGTGATTCCATACGTGCGAGATGGAGATCCCGACCAACTGCTGGTGGGTGACACTCCGTGGCTGCTGCACCTGGGGCTGTACGCGTACCGCCGGGAGTTTCTGCTGGGACTGACCCGGCGACCGGTCTCCCGACTGGAGCGACTGGAGAAGCTTGAACAGTTACGGGCACTTGAGGCGGGGGCCAGGATCCAGGTGGGGGTTGTGGAACACCCGGCCGTTGGCATCGACACTCCCGAGGACTATGCTCGGTTTGTCGCCCGCTGGCGGGCCAGGCATGCCTGAGACCGATCGCCGGCCATTCGACCGCTTTCGCGCAGGGGGCCAACCAGGGAAAACGCCATGAGTAAACATATTTTCGTGACCGGAGGGGTCGTCAGTTCGCTGGGCAAGGGGCTGACTTCGGCGGCCATTGGGCTGTTGCTCGAACGCCGCGGGCTGCGCGTCCGGATGCAGAAACTTGATCCCTACCTCAACATCGATCCGGGCACCATGAGCCCGTATCAGCACGGGGAAGTCTATGTGCTGGACGATGGGGCGGAAACCGATCTCGACCTGGGGCACTACGAACGGTTCACGAACAGTGAGCTGTCGCGGGATTCCAACTGCACCACCGGTCGGATTTATCTCAGTGTCATCAACAAGGAGCGCCGGGGCGAGTACCTGGGCAAGACTGTGCAGGTGGTGCCCCATGTCACTAACGAGATCAAGCTTGCGATTCGCAAGCTGGCATCTCCCGACGTTGATGTCGTCATCACCGAGCTTGGCGGGACTGTGGGCGACATCGAAGGGCTCCCGTTCCTCGAGGCGATCCGACAGATCCCGCTGGATGTGGGGCGTCAGAACTGCCTGTTTGTTCATTTGACGCTGGTCCCGTTTCTCAAGGCGGCTGGCGAGGCAAAAACGAAGCCCACCCAGCACAGCGTTGGGCAACTGCGGCAAATCGGGATCCAGCCGGATGTGCTGATCGTTCGTACCGAACGCGAGTTGGGGCGCGAGAATGCCGAAAAAATCGCGTTGTTCTGCAATGTGGAGAAGAACGCAGTCATCGAGGAGCCCGACAAGGAATTCTCGATTTACGAGGTTCCGCTGGGACTGGTCGAGAACGGTCTGGATCAGTTGATTGTCGATCGACTGGGCCTGAAGGCTGGTCCCATCGACATGAGCGAATGGCAGTACCTGCTACACAAGGTTCGGAACCCCGAACACGAAGTCACCATCGCTGTTGTCGGCAAGTACATCCAGCACAAGGATGCGTACAAGTCGATTTACGAGTCGCTGGATCACGCTGGAATTGCCAACTCGGCCCGAGTCATCGTCAAGCGGGTCGAGGCCGAGGAACTCGAACGGGGGGATCCCCAGTCCGTGCTGGGAGGGGTTGATGGTATCCTGGTTCCCGGCGGTTTCGGAATGCGGGGAATTGAAGGCAAGATCGACGCGATTCGTCACGCCCGCAAGTCCGAAGTCCCATTCTTCGGCATCTGCCTTGGCATGCAGTGCGCCGTAATTGAATTTGCCCGCAACGTGCTGCGGCTCGAAAATGCCAACAGCACTGAATTCGCTGCCGACACACCCCATCCGGTCATCTGCCTGCTGAATGACCAGCGAGTTGTTGTGGACAAGGGAGGGACCATGAGGTTGGGATCGCAGGTATGTGTGCTCGACCCGGGATCCCGGGCGGCCGCCTGCTACTCAGCCCCTCAGATACGTGAACGGCATCGGCATCGGTACGAATTTAACCCGCTCTATCGCGAGAAGTTCGCCCGGGCAGGACTGAAAATCACCGGTACCAGTCCCGATGGTGGCCTCGCCGAGATCGTTGAACTGACCGATCACCCGTTCTTTCTCGCCGTGCAGTACCATCCCGAATTCCTCTCCAAGCCGAATCGGGCTCATCCCCTGTTCGTCGGATTCATTGAGGCCGCTCTGGCTCACCAGCAGCAGCAGCGGATGCTGGCCAGTCTGTAATGCCCCGTCAGCGTTTTGCGGGGGTGCTTTGTCTCGACAAGCCCCCGGCTGTTACATCCCGCGACGTTGTCAACGTCATCGCCGGGTTGGCCCGAGCGAATCGAGTCGGGCACGCCGGCACGCTCGATCCGCTTGCCACTGGCGTGCTCGTCGTCTGTGTTGGTTGGGCCACCCGGCTGGTCCCGCTGATCCAGCAGTTCTCCAAGCGGTACCGAGCCGAGTTCGAATTGGGCCTGAGCAGCGATACGGACGATCGGACTGGTCTCATCACCCGGCTTTCCGATGGCCCGTGGCCTGAACGCCAACAGTTAGAGCAACTGCTTCCTCGATACTGTGGACGGATCATGCAGGTCCCTCCCCAGTTCTCGGCTGTTCACACAGGTGGAAAACGGGCCTACGATCTCGCCCGGCGCGGTGAAACGGTCGAACTCGCTCCCCGTCCCGTGGATGTTCACTACCTCGAACTCATCGACTGGCAGCCCCCTCGATTCACTCTCGACATCGAATGTGGCTCGGGCACATATATCCGCTCTTTGGGCCGGGATATGGGGCGTGACCTGAATTGTGGAGCCGTGTTGCAGGCTCTCGATCGCACCGCAGTCGGACCTTTCGTTCGCAGTCGCGCCGTGACTCTGGACGGGTTGCACCGTGACAACTGGCTTCAGTCTGTGCTTTCGCCACTGTCGGTGGTTGAACACCTCCCGAGGCGGTGCATCAGTTCCTCCGAGGGAGGACTGCTGCACTTGGGGCGCCGCTTTCCGGCCGGGGAGGATTCCATTTCCAGGAGCCCCAACACCGGCGAGCTTGTGGCACTGGTCACTTCACAATCCGATCTGGTGGCACTCGGGGAATTCCTGCCCGAGTCCAGTGAAATCCAGCCGCGACACGTCTTTCCCGAACCACTGGGCCAGTTGCTCGAAAGAGACTGAGGACGTTTTAGTCGAACGATTCCGCACTCACTGGTGGTGGGCCATCAAGGTATCGCGCGGTTTGCTCCCTCAGCCGATTGAAAGCAAGGCGAGGGTTTCCGAGTCACAGCGTTCGAGGTGGTGGGCGATCCAGCTCCCGCCCGCATATGCACGAGAATCGCAGTCACTTGTCGGAGAAGCGGCGACGAAACGCGCGTCAGAGCTGCCGGTTTGATCACACGGGTCGGCAGTCATTGGAGCTGACCAACTGCGACTGATGAGTGGAAAGTCCATCGCTTTTTGGAAGTCAGGCCGAGTGGAGGCAGATCGCCCACTGGGATGAGCCTCGGCCAGATTTGGCGAGATCCGGTCGTGGCCGGCGAGACGTTTCCTTGTCGAACACTCCGGGTTGTCTTGGGGGTCGATAACCGGGCAACAAGAACGTCAGCGCGGCAGACCAGGGGATCGCGGATGCCGCTTCAAGGTATCGAGTTACTGGCAGTTTGCCGTTCTGCCATGGCTGATGCCGATTGAAAACCCACCATCGGCTGCTGCGGATTCGACGTTCACTGTTTGCCAAAATCAGTCACCAAGTTCGAGGACCAGGCTGCACTCCCTACAAGCTTGGCGCAGGGTCAGTCTATTTCCGAGGGACGGTCCTGGAAAAATCTTCCGGTCTGTCCGGTTGAGATGCAGAGCATCACTGACGCCTTTTGGTAGGGCAGGGCAGGGAGCCGAGCCGTTTCGACGATGAGGCGACGGGTGATGTTGAAATACGTCACGGTCAGAATCGGGCGACCATCCGCTGTCTGCTGACGGTGCCGCCCAGGCTGATCAGCAGGCAACTATCCAGACACTCAACAGTGGGGAGCAGATGGTCAATTTTTGTTGCACCCCCTGGATAATCTCGAAACGAAAAGAAAAAGCAGCCGGCCGGAATTTCTTCCGGCCGGCTGCTTTGAGGTTCCTCAACGGGTTTTGTGAGCCCATTGATCAGTCGGTGTGGTTCGAGCAGGTTACTTCGAGAACGTCAGGCCCGGGTCGTTGGGTGGCCCGCCCATCATCTCGAACTTGAACTTGTTCTCACCGGCGTCGGTCACGCGAGCAACCATCGTTTGGCCCTGGCTGTTCTCCAGAACCAACATGTCCTGATTGATCTCGTACTTGCCACCGAAAGCGTTCGTCTTACCCTGGTTACTGTACTTCCACTCGAAGGAGCCATCGTCCTTCATTCCCAGCTCAATTTCACCGCCTCCTGTGCCGGGAGCTTTCCAGTTCCCGACAACGGTTGCGGGAGGTTTTCCAGCGGGAACCGCCGGCTTGGCCGCAGGATCGGCCGGATTGGGCTGTGGAGCGGTCTTCGGATCGCCGCCGGCTGGAGTTGCAGTTGGGGCATCCTGGGGAGACAGCATGCGGACCATCTGGGTCGAAAGCTGATCTTGCGGCTGCAGTGAGACCACTTCCTTATACTGCTTGAGAGCTGCGTCGGAATGCCCGGCACAGAGGTAGTGGTATCCCAGCACAAAGTGACCATCAGCCGCCTTGGGATTGGCCTTGGTGTAGGCTTCCAGTTTTCGCAACTGCTCGGTGTAGACCGCGACCGAGGGGTAGAACGAGCTGAGTGCTGTCCAATCCCAGCCGGGCTCCACTGTGAGAGTGGCAAACAGGGTACCGGCCGCATCAGGGTATTTGCCCATCGCAAACAGGCACAGGGCGCGGAACTGATGCAGCGTGGTGTTTCCGGGCATCTTCGACAGGGCAGTTTCGGCCTGCTTAAGGGCCGTGTTGTAGTCACTAGCCTTGAAGGCGTCGGCTGCCGAGTTGTAGAGGGTGGCAGCCTCGTCTTCAGCAGTCACAGCCGCAGCAGGGGCCGGGCTGGTCTGACCAGGTTGGGTGGCGGGTGTCGTCGTTGCAGCCGGGGCTGTCGCAGACTGATTGGGGTCGTTGTTCACGATGATGGTCGTGTTCGACGCAGGCTGCGCGTAGCTTTGAGTCGCAATCGGAGCTGAGTAATCGATGGCCGGGCTGGCGTAGGCTACGTACTGAGTCGGCACGTAGTACGGGTTCGCGTAGCTGGCATACCCGCAGTTGTAGAAGGACGAGCCCAATGCCCAACTGGTGAGGCCCACCGCGGCGGTTGTCGCAGCCCACGCCCCCCAGGGATGGTTGTTCCAGCCCCAGTTGTTGTAGCCCCAACCACCACCACCCCAGTAGTTAGAACCTCCCCAGCCACCGTAGCCGAAGTTGTTCTGGTTGATGTTGATGTTATTGAAGTTGTTATTGCCCCAGTGGTTGCTGTTCCAGTGGCCGGAGTTACCCCAATGGCTACCATTGCCAAAGTTGTTGTTGCCCCAGTTGTTATTGCCGACGTTGTTCCCCCAATTGCCGGATCCAGGTCGGGAATTGATTCCGGGCAATGTCGATGGGCGGTTCAGTCCCTGATTACCGCCGTTCGGCAGATTGCTGATGCCGCCCGGCAGCGTATTCGGTCGATTACCAGTCCCGAAATTGGGGCGACTGCTCAAATCGTTCACGCCGGGGCGCGTTCCCTGACCGCCCAGTCCTGGACGGTTCCCCTGGAGACCGAGGCCGGGACGATTTCCCTGACCGCCCAAACCGGGCTGGTTGATATTTCCAGGCAGCGTGCTGGGGCGATTCCCGCCGTTGATACCGGGGCGATTCCCCTGACCCCCGAGGCCCGGGCGATTCACTTGACCGCCCAAGCCAGGCTGGTTGATGTTGCCGGGGAGGGGCGTCGGACGATTCCCCCCGTTCAGCCCCGGACGATTCCCCTGTCCACCCGCACCGGGCTGTCCAAGGTTACCGGGCAAGCTTGTGGGCCGATTCGCCCCCCCGATATTGCCGCCTCCCATACCGGGACGGTTTCCCTGTCCGGCTCCCGGCATCCCACCGCCCGGACGATTGGCCCCTCCCATGTTGGGACGGTTCATCGAAGGCATACTTCCTGGTGCCGGACGTGTGGTCGGCATTGAGGGACGATTCATCGCTCCGGGATTCATCCCTCCCGCTGGCCGCTGCATCGCGGAGCCGGCGGGGCGGTTCATCGGTATTCCGCCACCAGCGGGGCGCCCCATATTCGACGGGGCGGGACGGGACATTGGCATGCCACCGCCAGCCGGGCGAGACATGCCTCCCCCTGCCGGACGAGCCATGCCACCCCCCGCTGGGCGAGCCATCCCGCCGCCACCACCACGCATGCCACCGCCCCCCCGCCCTGCGAAACAGGGCTGGGCAGTCAGCAATAACGCCACGCTCCAAGCCATGGCACGCTTCCACAGCATTCGGTTCATCATCAGTTGGCTTCCTTAGGAACTGGGAATTCGAAATTGTTCGAGTCGGGAGCCAGGGGGTCAACCCGCGGCTGCACCGAAAGTTCTTGGGGCGACGTGTGTCCCGTTCGGTTGTCTACTTGGCTGGATCGGCATCAGGGGTGGCGTCGGTCGCCTCCGCAGCGCCCGCTGCCTCAGCTGCTGCCGCCGCTTCGGCGGCAGCCTCGGCGGAGTCGACTGGGGGCGGGGGGCGACGAACCACTTCCACTTCAGGATTGTCGGCAATCGCCTCATTCCCAAGAATCCGATCTCGAGACTGCCAGCGCCATCGATCGGCGTCGACCATCGACAGCACGCTCGTCCCGGCGGTCACTTCACCAGACCCGCTGACGCCCTGGTACTTGATGAGCCATTGGTCTCCCACCTGAGTCCAGACCCCCTCCTGAAAACCTCCATCCGAGTCGAAGACCCAACTGCGAATCTTCTTGGCCAGCGGGTCCCAGCCAATTCGTTGGGTTCCCGAGAACGCATTTTGTCCAGCGATCTTGGCGGAGAATTTTCCCACCAAAAACTTGTCTCCATCCGACCATTCGTAATGAGTCTGCACCACGGCGTCTGGACTTTCATCGACCCAGTCACCAAT
>Ga0315906_10007204_pt1 | contig 13586 bp, 15 predicted proteins | sample LakEriMetagenome_4_FD_203526 | JGI IMG/M metagenome (GOLD analysis project Ga0315906, IMG submission 203526) | Freshwater fungal communities from buoy surface, Lake Erie, Ohio, United States - Buoy 2 MA122 | ecosystem: Environmental > Aquatic > Freshwater > Lake > Lake biofilm | place: USA...
CCTCCGGCAACCTCGGCATTGGGACGAGTTCGCCACAAGCAAGACTGCACATCAACTCTGGGGCTGGTTCTACTCAGTTCCGAATGGGGCCAAACAGCACAAGTTCTGATCGTGCCCTAATCAATTACAACTCCACGACAAATCGTTTCACCATCGACATGAGTGGCAACGATGCTGTGGTAGTTGATGGCTCCGGCAACCTTGGTCTAGGGGTTACGCCGAGTGCGTGGGATAGCACATACAAGGCAATTCAGGTTGGCGCTCGGTCGATGTTTTACGGCATCGGCTCAGAAGCAAATATGGCTAACAACGCCTATTACAACTCTGGCTATAAGTATGTAGCCAACTCTGCTGCTGGTCTTTACACCATAGATGCGAACGTACACAAGTGGTACAACGCCGCCTCCGGCACAGCAGGCAACGCTATTAGCTTCAGCCAAAGTATGACGCTGGATGCGAGTGGGAATTTGCTGGTGGGGACGACATCAGCACTGACGTCTGCATCTGGGCGAGGCAACGTAACCATCAATGGAACGGATGCGGTTCTTGCTTTTGGTAATAGCAACTCAAGCGCCGGTTATGTGTATGCCGCAAGTACAAATCTTGAAATTTCTGCTGCAAGCACTCGCTACATTAACTTTTTGACCAACGGTTCCGAACGCGCCCGTATCACCAGCGGGGGGAATTTGCTGGTGGGGACGACGAGTTTTTCGTTCAGCAGTAATGGAGTACAAATCGGCGCGGATGGCCGTGTTTGGAATACATCCAACATAGATTACAACTTTGAGCTTGCTGGTTCTACTGGCAACAGAATTCGTTTCTATACCTCGGCTGGAGGAAGTGGTGCCACCGTGGGTTCGATTACTGTTTCGACTACAGCAACCGCCTATAACACCTCATCCGACTACCGACTCAAAGACAACGCCCAGCCCCTGACCGGCAGCGGCGCATTCATCGATGCGCTTCAGCCCAAGACATGGGACTGGAAAGATGGCGGCGGCAAGGGCGTCGGCTTTATCGCGCACGAAGTGCAAGAGATAAGCCCTGGCAGCGTAGTTGGCGCTAAAGACGCAGTGGATGCCGAAGGCAATCCAGTCATGCAGGCAATGGAATACGGCTCTGCTGAGTTCATTGCCAACATCGTTGCAGAACTGCAATCCCTCCGTGCCCGTGTCGCACAACTTGAATCTAAAGGAGCGTAAATCATGACCACCACTTGGACAATCACCCAGACAGACTACATCACCGCAGACGGTTTTATCACGACCGCCCATTGGACTGCCACCGCAGTCGATGGTGACTACACTGCCAGCATCTACAGCACTTGTTCTTGGGCACCGGGCACCCCCACGATTCCCTATGCTCAAGTCACGCAGCAAGAGGTGCTGGATTGGTGCTGGGCCTCTGGGGTCGATAAGGACGCCACTGAAGCCGCACTGGCACAGAACATCGCCATGCAGAAGAATCCGCCCGTGTCTCAAGGCCTGCCTTGGGTTGCATGATTATGGGCAAGCCACCAGCCCTTGATGGTGGCGCATAAAGGAGTAACGAAATGGGCAATAACAAAGAACCCCAGATCGCTAACATTGACGGCAAAGAGTACAGCTTGGACGAATTTACGCAGGAGCAAAAGATTATGCTTGAGCACTGCATGGACTTGGACAGGAAGATCGCATCTTGCCAATTTCAGTTTGATCAACTCAGGGTAGGCAAGGACGCCTTCTTGGCTATGCTCAAGAAATCCTTGGACGCCACTGAAGAGCCAGCAGGATTGACGGATTAATTATGAGCACTATTGACGCGACTGACGCACGGCTATCTACGCATGAAGAAGTTTGTGCGATCAGGTACGAGCAAATTAACGCTCGACTCAAGCGCATTGAGGCCATCATGATGAAGACGGCTGGCATCATGCTCGTGTCAATGGCCGGGACTATCTTTGCTGCTGTTTGGATCACAAAATGATTCCGAAGGACAAGCTTCAGCATTTGGTCATGGGCGTGGGTTCAGCAGCCGTTTTGGCTGCAATCCACTTCCTGCCAATAGGTTGGGCTGTCGCAATTGGCGGGATCGTTTTTGGCGTGTTCTACGAGTTTCAGCAGTGGTATCGCAAAGAGGGGCAACCTGATATTTGGGATGCCGTAGCTACCGCACTGCCGGGTATTGTTTTTGGGGTTGCTTTTGAGTTGCTGAAATGATCGACCCGATCACAGCCTTATCTGCCATATCGTCTGCTGTTGCCCTTGTAAAAAAGGTGTCGAAGACAGTAGACGATGTTGCGTCCCTTGGGCCGGTGCTGGGTAAATATTTTGATGCCAAAGAGCAAGCCATTGAAGTTGTAAAGCAAGCAAAGTCTGGCGGTTTTAAAGGCTCTACGCTGGGCAAGGCGCTTGAACTTGAGATGGCGTTAGAGCAGGCAAGGGAGTTTGAAGAGCAGATCAAAATGCTTTTCTTTCAGGCCAACAAGATGGATGTGTGGGCGCGGATTACAGCCCGTGCAAAGCAGATGGAGATTGACGCAGCCCACAATGCACGGCGCAAAAAAGAAGCGGCCAAGAGGCGGCAAGCCGAAATTGAAGAGTTGATGATACTGGTGGGCGGCGGTGTTGTTGCTATTGCTTCTTTGGGCGTTATTGGTTGGGTTGTCATGCAACTGATGACAGGTCAAATCAAATGAGATTTTTATGATCGACGTTACCAAAACAATTGGGGCAGTTGCTGCTAGTGTTGCTGCACTAGGTGGCAGCTATACGCTTGCCGACAAGTTTGGCTGGTTTGACCGGGCAATCATTGAGTGGTCACCCGAAAACTTCAAGATTGTGGCAGAGGCTGGTAAGCCGATTACTGTCACGGTTGCGCGGATTAAAAAGCGCGACGACTGTTCTGTCGAAAGCTTCACCCCAAGCATCCGGGATGCCGCAGGTATGGTGCATGAAGCCACTACCACGGCAAGCAAATTTAGTGGCCCAGCAGGGCCAACAATTGACACGTTCACATACCAACTCACAATGGTGAGGAAAGAAAAGATTGCACCCGGCACAGCTACTCTGCTGGCGACGATCAAATACAAATGCCCCGAGGGTGAGCGAGTGGTGCAGTATCCCCGTCACCCAAACCTTAGCTTTGAATTAAAAGGGTAATTAATATGGAATGGCTTAAACAAATTGCACCGACGATTGCCACCGCTCTTGGTGGCCCTTTGGCTGGTATGGCTGTGTCTGCCATATCCAAAGCTGTTGGTGTGGACGAGGACAAAGTCCAAGACATGATCTCCAGCAACAAACTCAACGCCGATCAGGTGGCGCAGTTGAAGATGGCTGAGATTGAGCTTGCCCGACAGGCGCAGGAGTTGGGGCTGAACTTTGAGAAATTAGCGGTAGACGACCGCAAGTCTGCGCGGGAGATGCAGGCCACCACCCGGTCGATGATGCCCCCTATATTGGCTGGCGCAGTCACGTTGGGGTTTTTTGGCATCATGATTATGATGTTCTTCAATCAAATTGACAGTAATAACCCCGCCATTTTGATGATGCTCGGTTCTTTAGGCACTGCATGGACAGGAATCATTGCTTATTATTTTGGATCGTCAGCAGGTTCTCAGGCCAAAACAGATTTGCTTTCCAAATCAGCGGGGAAATGACATGAAAGAAAACTGGGAAGAATCTTTAAAGCATATCCTCAAATACGAAGGAGGGTATGTAAATCATAAAGATGATCCGGGAGGCCGGACTAATTTAGGAGTAACGCAACGTGTCTGGGAAGAATGGACTGGCAAGCCTGCCACTGAAGCCGACATGCGCTCTCTTACCGTGGAGATGGTTTCTCCGCTCTACAAGAAACGGTATTGGGATGCTGTTCGCGGTGACGATCTTCCTTCTGGGGTCGATCTTTGCGTGTTTGATTGCGCTGTCAATGCTGGTGTTGGTCGGGCTAGTAAATTTCTACAGCAAGCTGTTGGAGTGACTGCTGACGGTCAGATTGGCCCAGCAACAATGGCTGCGGTTGCAAAGAAAGAGCCTGTCTCGATCATTGCTGATTTCTGCCATTTGCGTGAGGCGCACTACAAGAGCCTGTCCACTTTCGCCACGTTTGGCAAAGGCTGGATGCGTAGGTTAGACTCTGTTGAGGCAGAGAGTAAACACATGGCGTGAGGGCAATATGCCTATGTCAATTACTATTTACAGGAGGTACAATGCCTAGCAATAAGCCTGTTTGGGAAAAACAACGGCCTTCGTCGTTAGGTAAGTCAAAGCCTTTGTCGCCGCAGAAAAAAGCGGCAGCTAAAGCAAGGGCAAAAGCCGCTGGGCGGCCTTACCCAAACCTTGTTGACAATATGGCAATGGCCAAAAAGCGGAGCAAGTAAGATGACTTCTGCCGCAGCAATGACGTACAACTCCTTGGTAGATGACATTGAGTCATACTTGGAGCGTACGGATCAAGCCACCGTTGAAAAAATTCCAACGTTTGTCATGTTGGCAGAGCAAATCATTGCGTCTGAAATCAAGTTCATGGGCAACCTTACCGTCAACACCTTCAACTTGGTGCAAGGTGAAGCTGTTGTACAAAAGCCTGCCCGTTGGCGTAAGACTGTGTCAATGAACATTGTAGTCAACGGCCAGCGTGAGCCCGTCTTGCTGCGTAAGTATGAGTACCTACGCAATTACTGGCCTAATCCTACGCAGCAAGGCACGCCACTGTACTACGCCGACTATGACTATTTTCATTGGCTGGTTGCACCTACGCCTGATGCGGCTTATGCTGCTGAAGTGCTTTACTACGAGCGCATTCAACCGCTAGATTCAAATAATCAAACTAATTGGTTTACGATGTACGCGCCACAGGCGCTGCTGTATGGCACATTGCTGCAAGCAATGCCTTTCCTTAAGAACGATGCTCGTGTGCAACTTTGGCAAACAATGTACTCGCAGTACATGGCAGCGCTAAAAGCCGAAGACCTGCAGCGCCTGGGTGATCGTCAAACCGTAGCGGTGGATTCATGACTACATATAGCTCCCCTTTTGCAGGCGACGTTGTACAGCCGACTGATGTTAGCTACGCAGCGTTTATTACCAGCAGTGACATTGTTTTGCAATGGCCTGTTAATGGTAATAGCACAACAAACGTTGCAGCGCGTGTCATGGACGTTACTGCAAATGCGGCAAATCTTAAGATGTACATGCCTCCGGCCAATCAGGTCTCGGTAGGCAACGACGCACTTATTTCTGTTCTTGCAGGTAACGATCTCGAAATTGTTAGCTACAATGGTACAACCATTTGCACTGTTGAAGTTGGAAAAAGCCAGTACATCTACGTTACTGATAATAGTACTGAAGATGGCACTTGGGGTGTAATTGCATTTGGCGCAACAACATCAAGTGCCAACGCTGCAACGTTGGCGGGTGCTGGCTTAGTTGCATCCAGCAATACGCTTAATCAAAGCCATCCTGCAGCATCTGCCGCAAACGGCCAAACTTTTAACGCGACTAATCGTGCGCAAACTGTTATTTGGAATGGCGGTGCGGGGTCAGGTACACTACCCGTAGCGTCGTCATTAGGTAATAACTGGTTTATGCTATTTAAGAATAGCGGCACAGGCACGTATACGCTTAACAGTACAGGTAGTGACACGATTGACGGCGTAGCTACAAAGTCGTTTGCGCCAAATGAGTCAGCATTTATCGTATGCACCGGCGCGGCGTATGTAACTATTGGCTATGGCGTTAGCAGCCAATTTGCATTTACAGCACTTGTCAAACCCGTTACAACTGGGGCATACGTGCTAACAAACGTAGAAGCAAGTTCTACTATTCAAGAATTTGTAGGTACACTTACAGGTAATGTTACAGTAACTTATCCACAGGTTGTTAATTTTTATGTCATCTCAAATCAAGTAACGTCAGGTGGCTATACTTTAACTATTACTACAGGCGCAGTAGGCGCAGCAAGTGTTGTTGTCCCGCCTGGGCAGCAAGCAACACTCATTTGCGATGGTACAAACTTTTACAATGCAAACACTGTGCAGATTGGCGCAACTGCGATTACACTCATTAATGGCTCTGCAGCATCGCCGTCTTTAAGTTTTGCATCAGAGTCTAATACGGGTATGTATAGACCTGGCGCCGGGCAAATTGGATTTTCTATACTAGGCAATAGCGTTATGAGCATCACAGCAACGGGTATAGCAGTTACTGGCTCAGGCACGTTTACTACAGGCATTGGTGGGGGTGCGTTTTAATGACTGCTAAAGTCTTTGCTCTTGACACGCGTCCAGGCATTCAGCGGGATGGCACCGTTTTTGACAAGGACATTTACAATGATGGTCGTTGGGTGCGCTTTCAACGCGGGCGGCCCCGCAAAGTAGGCGGTTATCGTGAGATACTGTCTACACTATCAGGGCCTTCTCGTGGTATGTATTTAGACCCACAATCTGCATTTACTAACGTGTATAGTGGATATGCGTATGGATTGCAATTGCTGCCAATTGACAATAATGGAATTGGTACGGGGCTTATTGACTTAACGCTGTCTAATTTTACGCCTAGTGATGTGAACTTATGGCAATTTGACGCATTGCGCGACTCTGGCGGTAGTGGAGACAACTTGCTTGTTGCCCATCCAGGTCAAAATCTAAATAATATAAATAGCCAAGTCAACACACCGGTATTGGCAGGTAGCATTACAGGTACATCACTTTCGCAATTATTTGATACATCATCGGGCACACCCATTGAAGTTTCAGGCGGCGTCGTAGTGTTACACCCGTACGTATTTGTCTATGGCAATGCAGGGTTGATTAAAAACTGCTCTGCAGGTAATCCATACGATTGGTCAAGCGCTGACGCCAATGAGACCAATGCTGCGTCGACTAAAATTGTGCAAGGTCTACCCGTACGTGGCGGTTCTAACGCGCCGTCAGGACTCTTTTGGAGTCTTGATAGTCTTATTCGCGTCAGCTATGCGCCAGCCACTGTAGGCGCCTCACAAATTTATTGGAGGTATGACATTATTAGTAGTCAATCATCTATTCTCTCAAGCCAATCTGTGATTGAGTATGATGGCATCTACTACTGGTGTGGCGTAGATAGGTTCTTGATGTACAACGGCGTTGTAAAAGAGATTCCTAATCCAGTAAACCAAAACTATTTCTTTGACAATCTAAACTACGCGCAACGTCAAAAAGTATGGGTTACCAAAGTGCCTCGATATGGTGAGATTTGGTGGTATTACCCGCGAGGCGATTCAACTGAATGCAATGACGCCATTATTTACAATATACGAGAGAATACTTGGTATGACGCGGGTACTGCTATAGGCGCAAGGCGCTCAGCAGGTTATTTTTCTCAAGTCTTTCATTGGCCAGTTAATGCTGATTGGGTGCCTAACATTGAAGGGGTGATCAATAGCTTAGCAATTTCAAACGCCGGCAGTGGCTACACCAATGGTACTTATACGGGCGTTGCTTTAACAGGCGGCTCAGGCACTGGTGCTACGGCAGATATTACAATTGCCGGGGGCGTCATTACAAGTATAACTATTGTCAATCCTGGTAGTGAGTATGTTGTTGATGAGTTGCTGTCTGCGCCTTCATTGCCAGCAGGGGCTAATTTTGCAGCACGTGTTGCACGCATTACGTCCCAAGTATCACTTTATCAGCATGAGATAGGGGTTGACGCAATCCAAGGCGGTAATGCTATTGCCATTGAGTCTTATTTTGAGACCAATGACCTTGGGCTTGTGTCAGGCGGGCCATCGCAGCCTAGCGCCGTCGGTGAAAATGCGTGGTTGCGGCTTGAGCGTGTTGAGCCTGACTTCATTCTATCAGGAGAAATGTCTTTATTTGTTGTAGGTAGACCGTACGCGCAAGAAGAAGATTACACATCGCAGGCCTATACGTTTGACGCGAATACAGGTAAAATTGACATGAAAGAGCAGCGGCGTGAGCTGCGTCTTAAATTTGTTTCTAACACGCAAGGCGGCGACTACCAAGTAGGTAAGGTGTTGCTAAATGCCGATGTAGGCGATATAAGAGGTTACTAATGGCTGGTCCTGCATTAATTTACGACCCACGCGGCCATACTTTTGAGTCTTGGGCTGCTTTGATGGTTGAGCTATACGCAGCACAGCAACTGGAAGTACCTACGTCATTGACAAATTGGCAACTATGGGGTGAAGGCCTTAAAGCCATTGACGTTTTTACCAATGAAGCCATACCAAGCACACGAAACTTTGCAAACTGGTTTGATTGGGCCGAGGCAATGCTCAATGCGATTAACCCTGCGACGTAAACAGCATGAACGACGAAGCGCAAGACAACCCAGTTCTCAAAATACTTTTTGACGCCTTTGAGCAGCAGTATAAAGGCGACAAAGAAAAAGTTATTGGCGCAATTAACGCAATTGCCGAACAAGTTCAGCAAGAGGGTTGCAAATTAATCCACTTTGGAAAAGTTGTGTTTATAACCAATGTGGTAGGTTCACGAATGGTTGAATTTCACGCCTTGGTTGGCGGCAAGATGGACGAAAAAAAGAAGATTGCAGAGCTTGACAAAGAGTTGGATAAGTTGCTTCCAATGCTTAAAAAGCTTGGCGTGTTGATTGCGTATACGACCATGCCAAAAGACAAAGTGCCTGTTTTTGGAAAGATCTTGGACAACTACAAGTTTTCAAAAAAAGAAGTTGAACTGCCTGACGGCCGCCCTGGTGTTGCGTTTTATATCTCATTGGAAAAGTAATGGAATTTGACGTTTCTTTGCTTATGCCAGCGCCAAAGCAACTTGGTGTTGGGGACGTAAGTCAATCAACGCCAGACAGCACCAGTTTGGACAAAAATGATATTCGTCTTGTTGAGTTTCGAGAAAAGATTGCCAACTTTCAAACACAGTTTGAAAATGGATTGAAGAGCGGAGGCTTAACGCCGTCCCCGTATAGCTATAAGCACCATTTTACGGAAATCCACTCTGAGTTTGGCGCTGCCTTATACGGCAGGGAAATGCGTTTGACAAAGGGTACCATCATTATTGGAAAAATCCATAAGCATCCCGTTTTGAATGTGCTTTTGAAAGGCAAATTGGCTGTGGTTTCTGAAAACGGTCGAAGAGTAATTGAAGCCCCATGCGTTTACTCCTCTGACCCAAATATCAGGCGAGTTGGCCATGTTCTTGAGGACTGCATATGGCTCAACGTCCTTATGACAAAGCACATTGGCGAAGAGAATTTGGACAAAATGGAGGACGCGCATACTGCCAAGTCATATAAAGATGTGGGTCTTTTGGACTCTGTTGATGCGCTTCAGCAATCGCTAACCACGGTGATTTAACATGGCATTTTTTGTTGTAACACCGGCTGTTGTAACATATTACGGCGCTGCAGCGCTTGGGACTGCCATTGCGGGGGGCCTTGGTATCACGGGATTAAGCGCTGCTGCAACGTTTGCAATTGGCGCTGGAACTATTTCTGCTGGGTTTACAGCCCTTCGTGGCGGGGATGCTGAAGACATACTGAAGTCTGCGGTTTTAAGCGGCGCTACCTCATATATTGGTGGCACCATTGGTAAAGACATAGCGTCCAACGTTCGTGCTGAAGCCATAATGAATGGCGACCTTAGCTTCAATGCTGCTAATGCTGTTGGCAAAATTGCGGGTTCAACTGCTGTTGGCGCTATAAACGCCGGTTTGTTTGCGGCGGTAGGTGACAAAGACCCGATTGATGCCTTTATTCAAGGCGGTCTGTCTACTGCGATGTCAAGCACAGTAAGCGCTGGAGTAGATGCCGCACTTGCAGACGTCCCAGGATTTGCGCCTACACAAGACGCAGCGCAATCTGCTTTTCAACGTGCTACAAAAGCCGCCCTTGGCACCGCAATCTTGTCTGGCGGCGACATGGAAAGAATTGAAGGCGCGGTGCTCAATTCCTTTATAAACAGCGCAGGCTTTACAGTTGGGGACAAGCTGTTTGATCAAAGCGATAACGTAAGAGCTGTAAATGAAGATTTTAAAGCATCAGAGCAAGCATACACAAGTAATATTGAGCAACAGCAACAGTTGGCGGCGCAGTATGACAGTTTGCTGGCACCGGCACAAGATCTTTACAAAGTAGTTGAGGCTGAAAAGTCTGAATACGAAACCGCAATTAATGACTACAATTCTAAAGTTGATCAGTACGGCACCGGTTACAGTTATTTGGTATCTCAAGGTGGCACATCGCATAGGTCTCGTACTTGGGGCATGCGTTTTGTTCGAATGCCAGACGGCAGCATTATTGACACAAAAGAATACGCAAATAATTTAAGAAATACTGCGAATACTGCAGTAAATGAATATCAAAACGCAATAAATAACTACAACGACAAATACACTGAGTTGTTCGGCGGCGAGGTAACGAAGTACCGCACCGAAACTGTTACAAAGTATGCAGGAAATTACGACTCAGATGGAAACTACTATGAAACGCCATACACGGAACAAGTGCAAGTCCCGTACAAAGAAAATGTTGCTGGCATTTTAACGGGTATTAAAGAGCAAGTTGAAACATTGCAAAATGAAGAAAAAAATCTTGCGTCTGTTTTTGAACAAAATAAACAAAGTTTAACAACTGCTCTTAAAGATTTCCAAGAAACTGAAGCAAAAAATGCAGAAGTTGTCAAATCTAAACTTGACAATTTTATTGCTGCAAGTGATCAATATAAGACTGCGTTTGGGCAAGACCCGTCTGAAGATTTGCTCATGCAATGGGCAAACTCTGAAAATATGCTTGACGCAGTAAACGACTACATTGCAAAGCAACAAACTGCACAAGCTCCGGTAATTGACGACTCCGTAACTGCACCTGGCGCAGAAAATATTGTTGACCTTGTTTCTGGGCCGTCTGCGCAAGTTGCACAATTTGGAGATCCTAATGCAGATCTTGCAGTAATTGATGCTCTTTCTTCTAATGATCAAAACTTAACTAACGTTGTTACTGCGCCTGACGGATCACAGCTTGTCTACGATCAAGACAATAATTTAATTGACATTATTCAAGCGCCAGATCAATCAAATGTTGACAATGCGCTTTTTCCAGGCGGGGATGGTTCAGAAGTAGAAAGCGGGATTTCAACTGATACTTTGCTGCCTGCTGATAGTATATACACAGGCGATGACAAAACACTATTAGACACGTCTACTACAACTGCGCCTGACGGATCACAGCTTGTCTACGATCAGGACGGCAATTTGATTGACGTCATTCCTGCGCCAGATCAGTCAGATGTTGATTATACGCTGTTGCCAGGTGGGGATGGTTCAGAAGTAGAAAGCGGGATTTCAACTGATACGTCGCTGCCTGAAACTGATGTCATAACTACGCCTGATGGCACCACGACTACTGCCAAAGGCAACATTGTAATTGGCGGTGGAACGCCTACAACTGCGCCTTCATCCGGCATAATGCCATCTATAAGCCCACTTAGTTCTGCGTCTACAAGTTCAACTGATACTACGCAAGGCGCTTTGCCCGTCGCACTCAACCCATCTTTATTACAGGCAGCGCCTATTACTGAAGGAGCACCTTTAGCCATGCAAGAACTTCCACAACTGTTTCCACAGCTTACAAACATTGACCCACGCTTGATGCAAGTCCTTGCGGGCCGTAGTAGCGTCAAGCCTGGCTACTACAACTACGGGCAGCAAGTAAACGCGCAATCCCCATTGCTAGGCGCCAGTATCTCTGGATTGCCAAGTGCAGGTATTCCTGTTCGTGCAACGTCAAACGCGTACAGTCCTCTAAGTGCAGGCGTAATGAGCGGCAATCCTCGTGATCTTATGTCAGCAGGTATGAATATGCTTGGGGGAGGCGGCGGCGGTGGGCTATCGGGCTACGCCACCGGTGGCGGCGTTGAAAGCCACAACCCAAAGTTTATTACAGGTAAAACTGGGCATTACGTGAGAGGCGAAGGCGATGGGCAATCTGACTCCATACCTGCAATGTTGGCCGATGGCGAGTATGTGTTTGACGCTGACACGGTTGCAGCATTAGGTAATGGCTCAAATGAGGCTGGGGCCCGCGTTTTGGATAAAATGCGTGAGAACATTAGAAAACACAAACGATCTGCAAAGCATGGCGACATTCCGCCTCCAGCTAAGTCTCCTTTGGCCTACATGAAAGGTTAATCATGGCATTAACACAAGGCTCGCCGCTGCCAAATATCACCACAACGCAAGGGCAGACCACAACCGCCCCCAGTTGGTACACTGACTATCTCAGCAACTTGTCTGGGCAGTCCACCGCGGCTGCAGGCAATGCGCAGTTTGTTGGACCTACTGATTTACAAAATCAAGCTTTTACTCGTGTGGGGCAAACCGTAGGCTCATATCAACCTACGTTGACTGCTGCAACCAATATGGTTACGGGTGCAGGCACTACGACCGCGCCCGATGTTGTTGCCAACTACATGAACCCGTATGTTCAAAATGTAGTTGAACAGATTGGCGCGTTAGGCCAACGAGGCATTCAGCAAAACTTGGCGCCAGGCGCAACGGCGGGTGCTGTAGGCTCTGGGCAGTTTGGCTCTAAGCGTGGCGCTGAGGTGCTAGGTCAAACCATTCGTGACGCAAACCAAAACATCCTTGCGCAGCAGGCAGGCGCATTAAGCGCAGGTTATCAAAACGCGATTGCTGCTGCACAAAGCGACTTGAATCGTCAACTGGGCGCAGGTCAGCAACTGGGCACCTTGGCGCAGCAAACGCAAACACAAAATCTTGCCGACATCAATGCGTTGTCTACACTTGGCGCCCAGAAGCAGCAGATTGAGCAAGCCCGCGAGCTGTTTCCATTGCAAGCGCTGGGCCTGTCAGCGCAAAACCTGCGTGGCTATAGCATTCCAACCAGTGTGTCTTCGACTTACACCGGCCCAATTCCTGGCGCGTACGCCGCTTCGCCGCTGCAACAAATTGCAGGCCTTGGTGCAATACTTGGTGGCATAGGCGAAACTGCATTTGGTAAAACACTCGGAGGCGCAATTGGCGGCTTCTTTAGTGGCTTAGGCTCAGCAGGTGGTACAGCAGGTGGTACAGCAGGTGGTACGGTTGCAACGCAAACAGACCCTGCTAATTGGGGTGATACTGAATGGGGCAACTGGTGGAACAATACACTAACGGAAGGGCAACGCGACTACTTGCTAGGCGCTGAAGCAGGCTATGACGACTTTTTGACAGATGTTGACGTTGAAGGCTCTTTCCCCTGACAAAAGGACAATAGCACCATGGCACTTCCTGCAGCACTTTCACTTCCTAAAACGCCTGTAATGCTAGGCGCTGATGCAGACGCAAAGGAAGAGTACTTTGACGCTTTGCAAAAGACGCTTGATGCGCTTGACGCAAGGGCCAATAGAGGCCCTAATTGGTTTCAACTGGCGGGGGCGTTGCTTGACCCTGGTCGCACCGGCAATGTAGGTGAAGCTCTAGGCCGTGCATCAACAATGCTAGGCGAGCAGCAGCAACGGCAAGCTGACATGCAAATACCTATTGCGCAGGCACGGGCGCAACTGGCAGGTCAAAAGTATGAAACTGAGAACCAGGCTAAAGCCATTAGCTTGCTGGCGCAAACGCTAGG
>Ga0315906_10007207_pt1 | contig 13585 bp, 16 predicted proteins | sample LakEriMetagenome_4_FD_203526 | JGI IMG/M metagenome (GOLD analysis project Ga0315906, IMG submission 203526) | Freshwater fungal communities from buoy surface, Lake Erie, Ohio, United States - Buoy 2 MA122 | ecosystem: Environmental > Aquatic > Freshwater > Lake > Lake biofilm | place: USA...
ATTCTAAAAGGTGACGGGGGAGATGGTGTGCCAAACATTCTCTCTGCTGATAACTGTCTTGCTATTGGCGAACGTCAAAAGATGATGACTGCAAAGCGCCTTGCTGACCTTTTAAAGGGTCCGCAGAGTATGGATGAAGCGACTCTTAGAAACTACCATCGCAATAAGATGATGATTGATCTAGGAGAAATCCCTGAGAACTATAAGACTAAGATACTAGAAGAATACAGCAAAGAAAAAGACGTTGGAAGATCGCAACTGTTTAACTATTTTGTTGAAAAGAAACTCAAAAACCTCATCACTGACCTACAGGATTTTTAATGATACTCTCACTATCCGAAATCGTAAACAAAGCAGCCGAGCTTAAAACGGTTCAAGAAAAGATTGACTGGCTGCGAAAGAATGACTCTCAGCCACTCAGAACAGTTCTTAAGTTTACTTACGATAAGAGCGTAAAGTTTCTTATTCCAAATACTCCGCCGCCGTGGAAAAAGAATAGCTACATTGGTGTAGAGGGTATGCTGCTAAAAGAAGCTCGTCGTCTTCGTATCTTTGTAGAAGGGGGCGGTTATGATAACCTTAATCAAGTAAAGAGAGAGAACCTCTTTATTAGTCTACTTGAGGATATCGACAATAATGATGCTGAGCTACTCTGCAAGATGATTGCTCAGAAACCACTCGCGGGTCTTGCTCGCGATGTTATCGTACAAGCGTTCCCAGGTCTTATCGAAGGAGTAAAAGAGGAACAAAATGGCTAAGTCGTTTAAGAAATTTCGTGAAGAATGGGATGATGAGTGGGAAGATGACGTTAGTGACAAGGATCGAAAACTTCAGAGTAGACGTGACCAGCGTCGCAAGAAGTCCGCTGAAAAATTATCTAGATTTAACGAAAAGGTTGACGATTAATAATATGGAAAAAGTGATCCTCGCAGACGTTGACGGCTGCATGCTTTTGTGGAAGAGTGCGTTTATGAATTGGATGTCGCGCCACGGATATGAACGAAAGAATGAGGAAGACTCAGACATCTACGAGATAGAAGATCTATACGGCATCTCCAAAGAAAGATCCGACGAGATGGTAAACTTCTTTAACGAGAGTATTCATATGGGTCAGCTCCCGCCTCTGCGAGATGCCATTAAGTACATTCGCAAACTCCACGAAGAACATGGCTTTGTATTCCACTGCATCACCGCAGTTGGCACTCATCCGCTCGTTCATAAACTTCGCCAAGAGAACCTAAACAGAGTCTTTGGTGATAGTGTAGTGGAGCGCTTGGTATGCACGGCATCCAGCAAGGATAAAGAACCGATCCTTCGTGAATACAAAGACTCCGGTCTTTTTTGGGTCGAGGACAAGGTCTCGAATGCGATCATGGGAGCTGATCTTGGTCTTAAGCCGATAGTGATTAACCACGACTATAACCTTAAATATGAAGGCGACTTTATTCGAGTAAATAAGTGGAAAGAAATATATGAAATCGTTGTAGATCAAGCCCTGTGATGTAATAAATAACAGTAAGCAGATCATATTATGACTTGGCGGTCTGCTTAGCAAGACCGCCATTTTTGTTATTAACAGGAGCATAGATGCCGGTATACAGTTTTAGAGACACTGATACGCACGAAGAATTTGAAGCTACAATGCGATACTCTGAGCTTGAAGAGTATCTAAAAGCTAACTCTCATATCAAACAAATATTTACAAGATTTCCGGGAACGGTTGACTCGGTGCGCATCGGCATTCGCAGGCCAGATGATAATTTTCGTGATGTGTTAAAAAAAGCAAAAATTCATAAACATAACACAATTAATGATTTTTAGGAGTATGCTATTCTCCTAAGAAGTCATAAGGAGGTTTCATGGCGATAAAACAGCGTAGACTATCCAGAAGAGAGAAGCTTAGACAAGAGAGAGAAGTGGACCATATGGTCGGCATACTGAACCAAAAGTTCTCAATGCGTCAGATCAAACCACTAACACCAGCTCAATCTGACCTATTTCAATCTTATAAAGAAGGGTATAATCTCGCGGCCATCGGAACAGCAGGTACAGGTAAGACTATGTGCGCAACATATCTTGCTCTACAAGACGTGTTAGAGAAAGGAGAGTACGAGAGAATCGTCATTATAAGATCTGCAGTTCAGACGCGCGAACAGGGATTTGTTCCAGGCACTCTACAACAGAAAGAGGCCATATTCGAAGCACCATATGTTGACATAGTAAACGATCTATTCGAAAGAGGAGATGCTTATCAAATACTTAAGACAAAGAGTATGATTAGGTTTACAACTTCTTCGAATATAAGAGGTCTTACATTTGATAATTCTGTCATCATCGTTGACGAATGTCAGTCTATGACGTATCACGAGCTCGATACTATCATTACACGCGTGGGAGAATCTTCAAAGATTATATTCTGCGGAGACACAGCTCAAGACGATCTAAAGCAGTCTAAGAACAGGGCTGATATATCCGGTCTTTCAACGTTTCTAAAAGTGCTAGACAGCATAGAGTCCTTTAACACAGTTAGATTTGGAATCGAAGACATAGTTCGCTCAGGACTTGTAAAAGAATACATAATCGCAAAAGAGCGATTTTTAGAAGCAGCCTAACTTATAAGCGAGTACCTCTTTTCTTTATAAATATAATTAAAAGAAAGATGCATACCTTTTCTTTATAAATATATCTAAAAGGGGTACTCGTGTTATGAGCGCAGGAAAAGGAATAGTAAGAGATAGGACAGACCGACACTACGGTCATGCGTCTCCTACTCCTAACCCAAAGCACAAAACTCCATACGTATCTAGCCTTCAAGACAAAGTATTTGTTGAAGGAAGAAAGGCTATTGTGCAAGGTGATGAGACTGCCTGTGGAGATCCGGCCGTTGGTTGTTCTTCCAAAGTTTTCATAAAAGGAATAGGCGTCCACAGAAGATTAGATAGCACCGGCGGCCATGGAAGCTGGGTGCCAAACGCAGCTCAAACCGGATCTTCTAAAGTTTTAGCTGGGTGATAAACATTGAGCACTAAACCAAATTATAGACAGCTACTAGCTCAGATAGCAGCGGAAACAGATCCTGTTGAAAAGCAGCGTCTTATTAATCTTTGTTATCAGTTTGTTTTCGATGATATTACTGAAGAGGAAAATGAACTCTTTGCGTATACGAAAGACAATTACGTAGTGCCAAACCCAGGAGATTCTGCGAATGGCGAGTTTGTTGCCTATGTTGGGTTGTACTACAGCGACGATGGTGAAACTACATGACAGTTTTAACTTTACGCCGCGATAAAGGATTTGCTCTTACGTTTGACGAGATGGACGACAACTTTGCTCTGCTGTCAGGTCAGATAGAAGATGCTGCTGGAACTACAGTTTCTGACGTTGAACCTGTTGATCCACAGACTGGTGATATGTGGTTTAATACTTCACCAGTTTTTGGCACAGGAACGCTATTACTTTGGGTCGGCACCGCATGGATCCAAGTGATTGGTTGATATATGATGTATGTATATTTTATAACACGTGAAGAAGACAGCCAAATTGTTGAAGTCTTCATACACGACCCAGAAGGAACATCATAATGTCATTTCCTGCATCACCATCTGATGGAGATACTCACGTTATCGGCGGGTCCACGTTTATTTACAACGCTGGGACCAATATCTGGCTAAGACTTAATCCTGGAACGAATGGGCAAGGCACCCAGGGTATTCAGGGCTATCAGGGTGTTCAAGGCGTTCAAGGTATACAAGGAACTCAAGGTATTCAGGGTATCCAAGGTATTCAGGGTATCCAAGGTATCCAAGGTGTCCAAGGTGAGCAAGGTATCCAAGGAATTGACGGCCGCGGAGAAGTTGGCTTTCAGGGTTTACAAGGTATAATGGGTGAACAGGGTGTTCAGGGTACTACTGGAGAGCAAGGTGTTCAGGGTATCCAAGGTGAACAGGGCGTTCAGGGTGTTACTGGTGAACAGGGCGTTCAGGGTACTGGAGATCAAGGTATCCAAGGTATCCGTGGTTTCCAAGGTATTCAAGGCTTCCAAGGAATGCAGGGTATCCAAGGTGAGCAGGGTGTTCAGGGTGTTCAAGGCGTTCAGGGTCTTCAGGGTGATCAAGGCGTCCAGGGTATGCAAGGTATCCAGGGTTTTCAGGGATTTCAAGGACTGCAAGGTTTCCAAGGTATTCAAGGCACCGGCGGTTTAGGTGTTCAGGGTCTTCAAGGTAACACGGGCGAGCAAGGTACACAGGGTACTGCAGGGTTTGTTGGTGGTCAAGGTATCCAGGGTGTACAAGGCGAGCAGGGTATCCAAGGTGAGCAAGGTATTCAGGGTATCCAGGGTATTCAAGGTGAGCAGGGTACTCAAGGATTCCAAGGTTTCCAAGGTATTCAAGGCGAACAGGGTATACAAGGTATCCAAGGTACTGCAAATCAAGGTGTCCAAGGTATCACCGGCCAGCAGGGCGTTCAAGGTTTCCAAGGTACTCAAGGATCGCAAGGTTTCCAAGGTACTCAAGGAGTTCAAGGAATTACTGGCAATCAAGGTTTCCAAGGTTTCCAAGGCATTCAAGGAAATTTTGGTCCAGCTCTCAAAATCATTGGCTCCGTAGACGATGTATATGCCACTGGAGATCCCAACGGTTTATTAAATTCTGAATTTCCTTCTGCGGTAATTGGAGATACCGTAATAGATAGCGCAGAACTGGCAGTCCCACCACGCGAGGTTGAGCTTTGGGCATATACCGGTGGCGGAGTTTGGATAAATGTTGGGCCTATCCAAGGTCCACGAGGTTTCCAAGGTATGCAGGGTATTCAAGGTATCCGTGGATTTCAAGGCATTCAGGGCTTTCAAGGGGTTCAAGGTGTACAAGGGAACTTAGGTACTCAAGGTAGCCAAGGTACTCAAGGAGTTCAAGGTCTACAAGGACTGCAGGGTATCCAAGGTACTCAAGGTATTCAAGGTAACCAAGGCGTTGCTGGTAATATAGGTGTACAGGGTATTCAAGGTTTCCAAGGTATTCAGGGCGTTCAGGGCAACCAAGGTGTTCAAGGGGATCAGGGCGTTCAAGGTATCCAGGGTGGAGGCGGACACCAAGGTCTTCAAGGTATTCAGGGCGAACAGGGTGTTCAGGGTATCCAAGGTGGTGAAGGTGGTCAAGGCATCCAGGGTAGTCAAGGTTTACAGGGTATCCAAGGTATCCAAGGGAAGGTTGGCGATCCGTTTAGGATAATAGGATCTATCGAAGACGTAAATGTTAATTTTCCTGCTAGAACTCCAGAAGAAATAATAAGAGAAGCGTTTGGTCCGACGCTCGATGGGCAACCGCCAACTCAAAGACCTGCCATAGCCAGCCCGGACTTGTCGGACGGCGTTATTGACGAAATGCTAAATGAGTTATGGTTATGGAATGGTACGGAATGGATTAACACTGGTGACATAGTAGGTCCTCAAGGTATCCAAGGTATCCAAGGACGCCAAGGTATTCAGGGTATCCAAGGTATTCAAGGTGAACAGGGTATTCAGGGTATTCAAGGTGAACAGGGTATTCAGGGTAACCAAGGTATGCAAGGACCTCAGGGTTTCCAAGGCATTATTGGAAACATGGGTATTCAAGGCAATCAAGGCCGCCAAGGTATTCAAGGAACTTCTATCCAAGGCGTTCAGGGTATTCAAGGCGAGCAGGGTATTCAGGGTATCCAAGGTACAGTTGGAAGTCCATTTAGAATACTCGGTTCTATTCAAGATGTAAATCAAGCGCCAACATTTGATCCGCAAATCATATTAGAATCTGCGTTTCCTGGTGCGACTCCTGGTGAAGCGGTTATCGATGAAGCTACGCTCGATTTGTGGGTGTTCACGCCTGATGCTGGCGGAGAGTGGATAAATGTAGGAAATGTTGTTGGGCCGCAAGGTATCCAAGGCGTGCAAGGAACGCAGGGAACACAAGGCCGACAAGGTATTCAAGGCGAGCAGGGTGTTCAGGGTGTTCAGGGTCGCGTCGGTCCTCAAGGTATTCAAGGTACTGGAAATACCGGATCGCAAGGAACTATTGGAGATCAAGGCATACAAGGTATTCAAGGCCTAAGGGGTCCAGGCCAAGGTGTGCAAGGTGTTCAGGGAGGCTTTGGTACTCAGGGTATTCAAGGAACGCAAGGAACCCAAGGCCGCCAAGGTATTCAGGGCGTTCAGGGACGCCAGGGTATTCAGGGCCGTCAAGGTGTTCAAGGTATCCAAGGTAGCCAGGGCCGTCAAGGTATCCAGGGCATGCAAGGTACTCAAGGTCGCCAAGGTATCCAGGGTATTCAAGGTATTCAAGGCGTACAGGGTATCCAAGGTATCCAGGGTATTCAAGGTATCCAAGGCATTCAGGGTATTCAGGGTCGTCAAGGTATTCAGGGTATTCAAGGTATCCAGGGTCGTCAAGGTATCCAGGGTATTCAAGGAAACCAAGGTGTACAAGGTATTCAAGGAACGCAAGGAACGCAGGGAACACAAGGCAGCCAAGGAGTCCAAGGACGTCAAGGTACTCAAGGTACTACAGGGCGTCAAGGAGTCCAAGGCAGTGTAGGTTTTCAGGGAAGACAAGGAACGACTGGCGCACAAGGCGTACAAGGAAGGCAAGGTTTCCAAGGTATTCGTGGTGAACAAGGTACTCAGGGTATTCTAGGAATCCAAGGTATTCAGGGTCGTCAAGGTATTCAGGGTATTCAGGGTAGACAAGGTATTCAGGGTATCCAAGGTACAGGAGACCAAGGTGTACAGGGTATCCAAGGTATTCAAGGAAGTGTTGGCATTCAAGGAATTACGGGTGCTGGAGAACAGGGTCTTCAAGGACAAGCCGGAACCTCACAGGGTATTCAAGGAGTTCAAGGTAACGCTGGCGCAGGCGGAGGCTCAACACTGCCTATCGGTCAAGAAGGCGAGGTCTTATATAATTCACAGAGCGGCACAAACAACGCGGAATTCGACGATCTTCTTAACATAGAACCAACTATCATCACTAATGTGAGTGAATTACCTACTTACTTTACCGGTCCTCCACCGGTAGTTAGTCAACAAGAAATCTTTAACACTTGGTATAGGTTTTCACATAATTCTTCTCTAGTATATCCAGCTAGTGCTGCAGACGTAGGACCGTCGCAATGGTCTTATGACACAGGCAACCAAAGAATCCTTGGCTCATTGAATACTGGAACTGCAGCCGGGTTTGTTTCTGAGAAAAGATACTTAACGTATACTCACACGGTTGACCTTTCTAGCTCTGCTGGTGACAATGACACGATTGGTGTAGTGATTGCATTCGCAACCGAAGGAACGTTTGGTCAAGCTGGCTATAGAGAACATACGCTATCAGCAATTAGAACCGGTGGAGGGTCGGGCGCGGCGGTCGGGACTTGGTCGTTAGTTTATAATCTTTTACAATCTGACCAAGTTGTTATTAGTAACGGGTCTTCTTCGGTTCCAGCAACCGGTGGTTGGGCTGCGCTTGGATCTACTAGAGTAGAAATAGTTAGAAGCGGGAATAGCATTACCGCGAAAACATCGGCATTCGGCAGCACAACTCTTCTTAGCGCCTCGGCACTCACAGTTAATCTAACTAGTGCAGCATATTTGGCAAAATTCCAAGGCTCTAAACAGTACGGTTATTTGGTCCATAGTCAGGCATCGTCGTTTTTTACGAACGCGACGTTTGGCGGTGTTTCGGATGACGATGGTCTTGTATATGACGTAGAGACAGGCAGAGTCTACGGCCCATCGTCAACTGCTCCGTATTACCAAGATGTTACCGATGTTGTAAGTCCGTTTAGTGAAATTTCTGAGCCTGGAAGGTTCTATCACAACCCAGATAGCGGGACTACAGTTTGGAGATCTTCATTCGACTCTGAAACATACGTAATTGGAGGTGGTGGATCGGGTTCGCAAGGTATTCAGGGTATTCAAGGTCGTCAAGGTATTCAAGGTATTCAAGGTATTCAAGGTACTTCTGGGGCAGCTGCGAGTGAGGCGAGTCTTAGAATAGATCCAGATTATGACGAACCGACCGATAGAGAAAACGCCTGGGCCGCTTATTCTAGACAGTCTATGCACTTCTTTATAGATGATAACAATACAGAAGCTAGTAATTATTTCGGTTTCTACAATAACACGCGCCCTTATATAGATACTGTTAATAGCACAAATACGATCTTTAGAATAAATGAAGATGGCACTGTGCATACGACTAACACAATTCACGCTAGTGCGAGTGGAATAAGATTCCCTAACGATGCGTTTGGTGGAGGCGGTGATACCGCATCTATGTATCTTACAGCTTCATCCGGTGAAGCCACACAGCTTACACTACAAATGACAAATGACGCAGATGACGAAATCCACTTTAGAGTTCCAAGTATAAATGGTGTAAAGATAAACGATTATACTGTTTATCACACCGGAAATTTACAGGGTGTGCAAGGAATTGCATCGCAAGGTATCCAAGGTATTCAGGGTATCACCGGTCAACAAGGTATTACCGGTGAACAGGGCATCCAAGGCATTTCTGGAAATCAAGGCGTCCAAGGTATTCAGGGTATCACCGGTCAACAAGGTATTACCGGTGAACAGGGCATCCAAGGCATTTCTGGAAATCAAGGCGTCCAAGGTATTCAGGGTACTGGTGGTGCTGGGTCTCAAGGTGTTCAGGGTATTCAGGGTACTGGTGGGGCTGGGTCTCAAGGGGTTCAGGGTATAACTGGCCCGCAAGGTATTCAAGGTACCAGTGGAGGCGAAGGTGGATCTGGCATGGCTGCTAGAACAACAGTGGCCGGAACAACTTCTTCTTTAGCAAGCTTTAGTACTGCAGATCTAAATATTACCGGGTTCAAAGGATATTCTCTAATGGCTATCACCACTAGCGCAGCTGCTTGGGTGAGACTATATGTAAATGGTGCGAGTAGAACAGCAGATGCATCAAGAAATCAATACACAGATCCGGATCCAGATGCTGGAGTTATTGTTGAAGTTGTAACAGGTGGTTCTGAAACTGTTTTAATCTCTCCTGCCGTTTTCGGATATAATTATGAAACGACTCCAACAACTAACATTCCGTGTAAAGTAACATATCAGGGTGAAGGAACGTCAACTGTAACAGTTACACTTTCTCTAGTACAGATAGAGGCATCCTAAATGCTAAAAGAGTGGATAGTTACTCTCTACAATCACGAAGATCTTGAAAGTTTCTACGAAGACATGGAGACTCCTGGGGGAAGTCTTTACATTCCAGATAGGGCTGTTGTTTTAGCAAAAAGAAGACCAATGAGCCGTAACACTCATTATATGCTTACCTTTGAAGAGGCAGAACTGTTGCGTCAAGACGAGAGAGTTTGGGGTGTTGAACTCTTAGAATTGTTGGAGATCTCGACGCGACCATTAGGATATAAAATTACATCAGGTAGCTTTGCTAAAGATTGGGGCGCCGATGCAAACGATATAAATTGGGGTCTTTTAAGACAGTCAGAGTCTATTAGACCATCTTTGATTGACACTACTGATTGGCGTGCAGGGCAAACCGGGAGTATCGTGTATTATAATCAAAACGGTGACACTACTGAAAACGCGAGAGTATCAGCTACAGATCCTTGGGGAAATACGAGTGTTGTTTGGGAAACGCGGGCAAGCGGAAACAATGAGGCCGATGGCGGATGGAATACTAGTTACCTAGCTATCGATAGATCAAAACTTTACAGATTCTCTGTATGGGTTCGGAGAACATCGTCTACCAGTGGCGGAACATTTTATCTTGGTACTAATTCGGATGGTGGTGTATTTTCTACGTCCGACGGAAGTCAAAAAAGTAATCCATATTGGGAATGTTCTAGCACAAGCATTCTAACACAGAATCAATGGTATCTAGTGTGTGGATTTATATACCCATCAAACACAACGCATACAGGAAATCATCCAGATTCCGGTTATTACACACCGGGTAGTACAACAAAAGTAAGAAATATTAGTTATTGCAACATAGTTAGTGATCTAAAATGGGGCCCAACTAGTACAACAGGGCAACATAGATGCTATCATTACTACTGCAACGATAATACCACAAGATTACAATTTGCCGAACCTCGCATTGATTTATGTGATGGAAGCGAGCCTTCAATATATCAATTAGTAAACAACACTGCGAATAGAACAAACTGGGGCGATAACAACACCTCTAATATTTCTTCAGACTTAACTATAACAGCGTCAGGAAGAAACGTTGATGTTGTAATCTTTGACGGACACGTAGATCCGTCTCATCCGGAGTTTGCTGTAAATTCTGATGGCACCGGCGGTTCTAGAATAGTTCAGTACAATTGGTTTCAAAACGATGTTGGTTTCGGCACTGGAACTTATGTGTATACTCCGTATGTTGATCCAAACAGCTCAAACAGAACTTCTCAAAACAATCACGGCGTGCATGTCACAGGAACCGCAGCTGGTAATACTCAAGGTTGGGCTCGAGATGCAAACATTTATAATATTAGCATCTATTCATCAAATCAAAACTTTGGAACTCTTGGATTAGATTCTACAACATACTGGGATTATGTACGAGCTTGGCATAATAACAAGCCAATTAACACGAATACTGGAAGAAGAAATCCTACGATATCAAATCATAGTTATGGAAGCAGTATTATATGGAACACTGGCAGTTTTGGGCCAGTCACTAGAGTTGTTTATCGCGGTGTAGATTTTAATCCTGGAAGATCTCTTACAGTTGCAGAATTACAAGCACGCGGGTTCTATACTACCGGGACGACTCCAGAAGTTCCGTTTTATTCTACATCACGTGATGCTGATATACAAGATGCAATAAATGATGGAATAATAGTAATAGCTGCTGCAGGAAATGAATATTGGAAAGTTGTAAATAATATTGATCAGGATTACAATAATATATTCTATGCTACGGTCTCAGGTACAAACTTTGTTTTGTATCTAAATCGTGGGACTGGGGCTGCTGGGCAAGGATATGCTCCGGTTATAACAGTAGGCGCAGTAGGAAGCGATTCTGCGGAATACAAAGCAACGTTTAGTAACTGTGGAAACCAAGTTGATATTTTTGCAGCAGGGCGTCAAATACAGAGTAGTACGCATACTGCATATGGAGCTGTGAGCTCATCCGTACTCGATCCTAGAAACTCGAACTACTTCTTAGGCAAGCAGCAAGGTACGAGCATGGCTGCGCCTCAAGTAACTGGCATGATTGCGTGTCTTGCGGAACATTGGCCAAACATAAAACAGCAAGAAGCATCTCGATGGTTAATAGATTTTTCAAATAAAGATCAGATGGGTGACACTGGTGAAGATAGCGCAATGCAAACGCTAAGTCTTCAAGGCGCGCCGAATAGATTCGCTAGATGGTTTAATCAAAGACTAATTGAAGGTGGAATTTTTCCACAAACGAACTTTAGACCTAGGACGGTAAACGGAAGTTTCGTCTACTATGGAAGGAGGCTTTGGCCTCGCCCAAGAATAAGACGGCGCGGCTAAAAAGGTTGACATTTCTTCGGTGTTAATGTATAATAGAACAAACACGAAGGAACTAATATGTTTAATCACGTCAATCATGGTGTAGTGCTTCCAGTCATTACGAGACAGACTACCGAGACTGGAAGGAAGTACTATACTCCTGAAGGTAATGCTTATCCATCCATCACGACAGTTCTATCCGTCATGGACAAAGGCGGTCTTCTAGAGTGGCGTAAAAGAGTTGGCGAAGAAGAAGCGAACCGCATATCGGTTCAAGCGGCGACTCGTGGTACTGCGGTACACAAGTTAGCCGAAGACTATCTAAATAACGAACCGGATTGGCAGAAAGGGCACATGCCTTCGAACCTCTTCTCGTTTGCTCAGATCAAAAAGATACTAGACGAGAGAGTCAACAACGTATGGTTCCAAGAGTCCTTTCTGTATAGCGATCATCTAAAATGCGCAGGACAGGTTGACTGCATCGCTGAGTTTGACGGCGAGCTCTCGATCATAGACTTCAAGACGTCGAGGAAACCAAAGAACGCCGAGTGGATCACTAACTACTTTATTCAGGCTTCGTTCTATGCTGCTGCATTCTTTGAGAGAACTGGTATTCCTATCAAGCAAGGAGTCATCGTCATCATGGTCGACGGAGACGAACCTCAAGTGTTTAAGATCAACACATATGACTATCTAACACATTTCCTTTCAGTTCGAAAAAAGTACAAACAAATTCACGAAAACGGTTGACATTCGTTTAGAATCAGTATATAGGTATACTATAGCGTGAAAGGAAATCGCATGTCTTATACCTACACTCCTACCGATCGCTTTTTCATCGAAAACCCTTATGGACTTCAACTCAATACTGACAACATCCCTCTCAACTCTCAACAGATTCTCGACTACATCTCTACAACTGACAGGGAACAATTTGATATCGAGGGAAATATCATCATCGCGGAATATACAATCGACGGAAAATACAAGTATCCCGTGATCGCATTCCCTCACGACATTTGGACTCCTACTGGAAAAATCAAAAAAGCTTTCAAACAATCTTTGAAACAATTGCCATACACCGATAATGATGTTCCTCATAACCTTTGGGAACTTCCTTTCGACAAAAAATGAAAAAGTGTGCTAAGTCTATTGACATTCGTTTAGAATCAGTATAAACTGTTTATATCAAACGAAAGGATCCACTATGTACATCGCTGAACTTGACATCTCCGCCGAAGCCTCTCAAGAGTCAGTCCATCAGTTCGCAACTGAACACGGTTGCACTGCTGAACTTATTGCTGAGTATGGCCCTGCCGGCGGAAATCCTCTCTATCAATTCTCTTCTGATAGTAAAGATTGTCTTGAGGAACTCGTCTCTCAAGTTCTTGGCGACATTGACCAAGAACATATGTCTGCCACGATCCAGGAGATTTAAAAATGTGGATGGTTGAAGCTAGAACATTTGGTGAAGACGCTCAGTTCTTTCGCTATGGACCGGTCTCTGAAAAAGTGTCTCGCAAGATTCACGGCGATCTGACTAACTCTGGAGAGTGGGCAGTAGTTCGCTCCTGGAGTATTGAAGAAGAACTCGAGCAGAAAGAGTCTGATGCTCGCATTCTTGCTTGGGCAAAAGAAATTGAAGATGGCGTTGGAGAAGGACAGCCTCTATGAAATATCTTGTTATCCTCGTAGCTCTTTCAGCATGCGCAACTGTTGACAGCGAACTCCAAGCTCATTTGGAAGCAGAGAGTGATTTTGCTCGTCATCAGTATCACACTCAGCAAGCTCACGAAAAGCAGTACGATCCTGAATATGTTGATGACTGCTACTACTACGAGGAACTTGTCTGCGAGTTCGAGTAAGACATGACTTTCTTTCAACACAGAGCAATCAACACAAAGGGTAATTATCTCGTCGGAACTACATGGCCGTTTCGCGGCTGTCATGTAGAGATGCACGAAGATGGACTATCCTGTACGTGTAAGAAAAGGTTGACATATAAGTGCAACCATATTATATCTGTAGAATTAGGTATTCTAGGTGTAGGACAAACATATCGCAAATGAATCTATTCGTTCTTAA